>ERZ779669.1427-NODE-1427-length-10998-cov-24.853788_pt1 | contig 10998 bp, 6 predicted proteins | sample MGYA00511372_ERZ779669 | MGnify/ENA primary metagenome ERZ779669 (study PRJEB29588, sample SAMEA1967891) | human gut metagenome | biome: human gut; feature: human-associated habitat; material: faeces | place: Denmark | collected 2008/2010 ... | reverse complement strand
CAACAGCTGTTGTGCGCTTGCATAACAGCTGATATACGCATGCACAACAGCTGTTGTGCATGCGGTAATCAACTGTTATGCGCCAACTATTATCTAGACTTATGACACACCCTCTTTTTAATTAGGCAAAGTGTTAAATCTTGGAAAAACGGACAAAAAGCACGAAGATAGACAGATATTTAGCCAACTTTTTTAACGCTGACAAAAAAGTGTTGATGTTGACTGGAGCAAGGTGATAAAAAAAAAGAGTGCACTGTAACAAACAATGCACTCTTTTTTATTATCTTAATTCCTAATCCAGGAAATATTATCTGATGAACAGCAGCTCACGATACTTAGGCAATGTCCAAAGTTCATCGGCTACGAGAAGCTCGAGCTTGTCTATCTGATAACGGATTTCCTCCATCTTTGGAGCTACCGTGTCGTGATATGCTACTGCCTTCTCGCGCTCACTCTCTATCTTGTTGGCTACCTTGCGGGCATCTACCAATGCCTCTACACCACGCTCTATTGCCTCGGTGCGCTCGGCTATCTCACGGATAATCTTCACGTTACGGGCTGTCAGTTTCTTGCCTTCCTCGCCACCGAAGATGTGAATCATGCCCTCTACATTCTTTGCCAGACGGCTCTGATAGTGGGTTGCCACTGGGATGATGTGGTTCATGCTCAGGTCGCCCATCACACGAGCCTCAATCTGAATCTTCTTGGTATAGGTCTCCCACTTCACCTCATTGCGCGCCTTCAGCTCGCTCTCGCTCATCACGTTGGTCTTGGCAAACATCTCGATGCTTTCCTTGTCCAGATAACGGTCGAAGACTACCGGGCAGGATGCCTCGCAGTCCAGACCTCGCTTCTGAGCCTCTTCCTTCCACTCATCTGAATAGCCGTTGCCGTCGAAGCGGATAGGCTTGCAGGTCTTGATGTCCTCGCGTACAATATCTATAATAGCCGATGTCTGGTCCTCACCCTTTGCTATCAAGGCATCTACACGAGTCTTGAAGTCTTCAAGAGCCTCAGCTACAGCAGCATTCAATACGATGAGGGATGATGCACAGTTGGCCTCTGAACCTACAGCACGGAACTCGAAACGGTTACCGGTGAAGGCAAATGGAGAGGTACGGTTGCGGTCGGTATTATCAATCATCAGCTCTGGAATCTCAGGGATATCCAGCTCCATACCCTTCTTGCCAGCCAGAGCAAAGAGTTCTTCCTTGTCTGCCTTCTCGATATGGTCGAGCAGGTCGGTCAACTGCTTTCCGAGGAATGAAGAGATGATGGCTGGTGGTGCCTCGTTGGCTCCCAAACGGTGCGCATTGGTAGCACTCATGATAGAAGCCTTCAGCAGTCCATTGTGCTTGTAAACGCCCATCAGGGTCTCTACGATGAAGACTACGAAGCGGAGGTTGTCCTCCGGTGTCTTGCCTGCTGCATGGAGCAGCACGCCGGTATCGGTGCAGAGACTCCAGTTGTTGTGCTTGCCCGAACCGTTGACGCCGGCGAATGGCTTCTCGTGAAGGAGCACACGGAAACCGTGCTTGTGAGCCACACGCTTCATCAAGCTCATCAGGAGCATATTATGGTCTACGGCAAGATTGCATTCCTCATAGATTGGTGCCAGCTCAAACTGGTTTGGTGCCACCTCGTTATGACGGGTCTTGCAAGGGATGCCGAGTTCGAGCGCCTGTACTTCCAAATCCTTCATGAAAGCCTGCACACGCTCAGGGATGGTTCCGAAATAATGGTCGTCCATCTGCTGATTCTTTGCAGAGTCGTGTCCCATCAGGGTACGACCCGTGAGCATCAGGTCAGGACGAGCCGAGTAAAGGCTCTCGTCTACCAGGAAGTACTCCTGCTCCCAACCGAGATTGGTCTGCACCTTCTTCACCTGAGGGTAAAAATAGTGGCACACCTCGGTAGCCGCCTCACTCAGGGTATGGAGCGAGCGGAGCAATGGAGCCTTGTAGTCCAAAGCCTCACCAGTATAGGAAATAAAGATGGTAGGGATACATAGGGTATCGTCGATGATAAACACAGGCGATGTTGGATCCCATGCAGAATAGCCACGAGCCTCGAAGGTGTTGCGGATACCGCCGTTAGGGAATGAGCTGGCATCAGGTTCCTGCTGTACGAGCAGCTTGCCAGAGAATTCTTCTATCATACCCCCCTTTCCATCGTGCTCCACGAAGGCATCATGCTTCTCGGCAGTACCTTCTGTCAATGGCTGGAACCAGTGAGTATAATGTGTTACCCCGTTTTCCTCAGCCCAGAGCTTCATGCCGGCAGCCACGGCATCAGCGATGGAACGGTCCAGACGAGTACCATTATCAATCACATCGATGAGTTTCTCGTACACATCAGATGGCAGATACTTGTACATCTTCTGGCGGTTGAATACATACTTGGCAAAGTACTCCGAAGGGCGCACCTTGGGAGCCTCTACCTCTACAGGTCTTTTCTTAAAGGCCTCGGCTACAACCTCAAATCTCAAATTAGCCATTCTTCTTTTATTATTTTATAAGTTTGCGGGTGCAAAGTTACGAAATAATTGGCTAACTGCTACCATTTTGCCCGTTTTTTTATGTATAATTCAAACTTTTCTTATTTTGATTACAGGATTCTGCCCACAATCTGCAACTTGAGCACAGGATAGAACTGGATTTTATCCACGATATCGGCGATGTCGCCGCCATCTTCACCCATCGAATCATTGAGAGCTTTCCTGACATCTACCTCCTCGCCGTTCTGATAGATCTTCAGCTTGCCCATATACTGGCAGCCGATCTCCCAGCGGAAGCCCAGACGGTTCTTGGGAACCACTCTTCCGAAGCCCAGACCGAGATAAGGGCGGAAGGAATTGCAGCGCAGGTCGGCATTGATATCACCATTCTTGTCGAACTTGATATTATAATCCGAGAGTTCCGCACCTACGTGGTTCAGAATTTCATCTGAATATTCAGGATATCGACTGATAAACTGCGCCAGATCATCGCTGTGACCGCTCAGCTTGGCAATCTTGGCACCGCCAAAAGCGAAGCCGGCAGCCACGAAGAACTTGCTGTTGCCGCCGAAAGGATAGATATTCGCCTTGGCATGAAAGGCTGTACGGGAGAAATCAGCATCCACATCCACCGGTGAATCAGGAATCCTCACCGACTGTCCCTGAACGATGATAGAGGCATCTGCCTCTATGTTCATCTGCTCAGATATCTTGAGCATCTTAGGCAGAATATCCACGCCTGCCTCCAGCTCCACGAAATTGGAGATAGGAGCCGCAACACCGATACTGATACCTTCGGTACCCACGCCTGCATTCAGACCCACATGATTGAATGCAGTTCTCTTGAACTGTGCAAAACCACTTGTTGTAAATACGAGGCACAAAATGGCCATCATCAAAATCTTTTTCATCATTACATTATTTTTTTTATCGTTAGTATTCACATCTCACACACGTTATTTCTTCTTGCTTGCCTTCCACTCGAAGAGATAGTCGATGCCCTTGATCTTTACCTTGACAAAGAGATCGGCAGCCTTGCGGTCGGTGGTATAGAGATAGCCCGAAACCACTTCGCCCGGATGGATGGTGGTGCGCTCCAGATAGCCCAGGTCCTCAGGCATCTTGTCGGAATACTTCATGCGGTTGCCGTCTTCCAGCTGCTGCATCCGGCAGATACGGGTCTGGAAATCCTTCAGCGTATTGGAGGTTCCGGCATCAAACACCTGTGCGCCCAGGTTGGCATTCACATTGTTCTCACGTTCGGTCTGCACTATCGCCTTGTTCTTTACCGCACGCTTAGCCACCTTCTTCTTGAACTTGAAGATTTTCTTGTCATACTCATCAGCGCTCACCAGTTCGAAATCCTTTCGCTTGCCGCCCTTCATATCGTAGATTTCAATCTGAGAAGGGTCGATATCCACATTGATCATGCTCTTGTTGACGATGAAGACGCCGATTTCGCGGTAATCGCCGATGTTCTCATCTACCATCGAATTGCTCACGCCCACGATGAGTCCGTTCTTGTTGTAGTAAGGCCATGCCACACCGTTCTTATACTCGGTGAGGATTTCATCAGGCGAAGGGGTTTCCAGGATAGGCTGGTGGTCGGTGAGCGAATACTTGGAATAGTTGCCGTCGGCATCCACCACTACAAAAAATCCTTCAGGGATATCATTCTTGTAGGGAGTAAGGGTGCACACCCTGCCGTTCTCCGTGAAAGAGGCTCCTACCCCCATCTTCTTGCCCTGGTTCATGAAGAAATGCTCCTTCACGTTGCCGTTATTATAATAAGAGGTATATTCGCCCGAGAGCAGTCCTGCCTGATAGGTCTTCTTCTGCTCTACCTGTCCATCCTTGAAATAGGTGGTAAAGGTGCCGGCAAACTGGCTCTTGGCATCATCCTTCCTGTCGAGGACCACAAAGCAGCCTTCGCCCTGCAGTTCGCCGCTCATATAGTAGGTGCGGAACTCCTTGGCTGCCGTAGAATCAGCAGGATAGAGCGCCAGGCGATAATAGTTGGCGAAAGCCTTGTTAGGGGTTACCTTCCAACTCTTGTTGTAATAGAGGGTGTCCAGCCGGTCTTGCGGAACGGGAGGAGTTTCAGGGATGACCTTCTCCGGCACTGCAGGCTGTTCCTCCTGAACCACAGCCTTTACTTCTTCCGTCTGTACCTTCGTTTTCTGCTTCTTTACGCGTCCTGCCTTCTGTGCCAGGGCTGTCTGTCCTCCGAAGAGGGCAATCATCATGATGATGACCGAATACTTATTTCTCATCATAATTATTATGTTTTTAAATACTTAAGAATCTATCTATCAATTTCTTTCTATAGAGTCTGCCCACCTTTACATAGTCGATTTCATCGAAAGGAGGATAGAAATGGCACACATTGTCAACCACCTCGATGAGGTAATTGATGTTGACGATGAACTTCTGGTTTACCTGCATGAAATGAGGGGCGAGCGCAAGCAGGTCGGTGCTCTTCACGCTGCGTTTCAGCCTGATAGGCTTCCTGTTGTCAGCTACCACCACCTCCCAGCATCTCACTTCGTGATTATACTGGAAGAGGCAGACATTCTCCTTATCCACCAGTCTGAAATCCACGGAGTTGGTATAGAAGAGCAGCTTGCCGTTAGCAACGGGTGCGTTCTTCACGCCAGCCCCTACCACTCTCTCAGCCTCTTTCTCTGCTTCTTTCTCAGCCTCTTTCTCCAGTCGTCTGACGATGGTATCCAGCTCCTGGGGATTGATAGGCTTGAGCAGCACATCGAAAGCCTTCTTGCGGAAAGCTGTCAGGATATATTCATCGTATGCCGTGTACATCACCACCTGGCAGCGGCGGTGCACGAATCCCGACAGCTTATCCAGGAAATCCAAGCCATTCACATCGGGCAGCTGGACATCCAGGAAGAGCACATCGGGCTGGTACCTGTTTACCATCGCCAGGCCGTCAAGCCCACAAAGCGCGCATCCCAGCACCTCCATATCGTATTTCGTTTCCAATAAATCTGCCAAAGCCTTGCCTGAAGATTTATCGTCGTCTATGATTACAACTTTCATACACCTTATTATATTGTATATATTCAAATTCCGCAAGTCCTGCTATATCACGAAGCCATCGGGTATGCATACCTGCGCCAGACATCCAGCCACGCTGCCGTCTTCTGCCTTCCGGTTCTGCAGCGAGAAGGTCATCTTACGGCGATTATGCTCGTTCACCACTGCCAGGGTCTGGGTGATGATGCCCAGTCCGGTACGCTTCTTCCCCTTCTGGCGGATATCGAATCCCCTGCCGTTATCCAGCACGGAAACCACGGTATAGCCCGGCTGTTTTCTACCTACCTTTACCTGCAAGATCTTCCTTCCCTCCCAGCCTCTCAGCCCGTGAACCAGGGCATTCTCTACGAGAATCTGGACAAACATCGACGGGATATACGTATTCTCCACATCCACTTCGGGATCTATCTGCAGCGAGAAATCGAAATCATCGCCCATCAGCGGAGTTTCCACCGCCAGATACTGCTTCACGAAACCGATCTCTGCGGCTAGAGATACCTTCGGCTGGCAGGACAGGTCGAGGTTGCTGCGTATCAAGCGGGCAAGCCCCATCAGCTCGTCGGCTTCCGCCGTACCGGCATGCAGAATCTTGTTGTTGAGGACATTGAACACGAAATGAGGGGAGATTCGGTTTCTTGCCCCTTCCAGCTTCAACTGCAGTATGCGATGCCTGCTCTCTTCGAGCCGCTTGCCGGATCGCATGCTCTTGATAACGAAGAACATGCACAGCAGCAGAATCAGCAGCACCACCGCCAGGGCGATGAAGCGGGTCTGGTGCAGCTGTGCCGTCTTGTGCTCAAGCACCAGGTCGTGGTGCAGTTTCAGCGTATCCTGGGTAAAGCGGTCCATGATTTCAGAAGCTCTCATCTTGATTCTGTTGTGATCCAGCGAATCATTCTTCTGCATATCCCTGCGAAGATTCTCGAATGCCATGCGGTAATCGCCCTTGGCGAGGTAATATTGCTGCAGATACTGATTGCGGATCTGGCGCAGGTTGAAGGCTACGAGATTGCTGAGATTCTCTCCGAACTGCCGCCTCTCGCTGTCCAGAATGCGGGTAACAGCCGCCATATCTCCCTTCTTCACCTCCTGACCGATATGAATCGTATTACAGTAATATACCGCCTCTCGATCGTGGTTGGCCACCATGAAAGGCTCGCTCTCGGCAAGATATTTCTCCGACTGGGCAATGCTGTCCAGATTGAGATACACATCTGCCATATTCAGCTTGCAGAGATACATGTCGAAGCAGTCACCCTTCTTGTGCTTCTCCAGCAACTGCTTCAGCTGCAGGAATTTACGGAGCGACTGGGCATAGTCTTTCTTATAATAGTAGTAGTTGCCGTAATTGTTCAGGTAATACGCCTGCATAGCCAGCGACATCTGCGGGAGATGGTCTTCCGTCTGCTGATAGCACTGGAGCGATGCATCGAAATCATTGAGTTTCAGGTAGATGGTAGCCAGCCCCACATAGAGGGAGACATTCTCCTCCTTGGGCAACTGGAGGGAATCTACCAGAAAGAGCGCACGGCGATACCAGGAGGCAGCCTGCGGCAACTGATTCTTGAAGAGATAGGCATCACCCAGATTGGCACAGATGCTAGGCGCCTGATGCTGCACATCGCTACGCATGGAATAGGCATAGGCAGACTGGTAGAGCGAAACCACCTCGTCTGCCTTGCTATGAAAATTATGATAGTTGATGCCCTGGCAGTTGTAGGTATAGGCAAGAAGTCCGTTGCGGCGCGGAGTATCGGGCTGACGAAGGGCGAAACGCAGGGTGCGGTCCACATAGCCTACCGTAGAATCGGGCGTTGCCGACTGGCAGAACCATCTTCCCTTCCTGGCATAATACTCATAAAACGTGAGGCTGTCTTTCGCCAGCTTCATACCTTTTTCTATTTCCGTCTTAGCCTGCGGCGACTGCGCATTGAGGAGTTCATCGAGCTGATGCAGTTTTTCGATACGCAGGTTATCAGCAGTTTCCTCTGCCGATTTCCGGCAGGAAGCCAGAAGCATCAGCAGAGGCAAGAGAGGCAGGAGAACCTGCCAGAGGTTAAGCTTATCATTTTTCATCATTTCTATCATTTCCTATAGAACTTTCGCAGTCCTGGACTGCGAAAGTTTGGTTTTCTACGAATTTACCTTGCAAATATAGGCAAATTAACGCAAACGGACAAGCTTTTTGAACATTTTTTTCTTCTTAAAGCCATCAAACTTACATTTTGATATCGGATTGAGATGCCTGCGGGCTGTTACTCGGGTGCTGCGGGTGTCATCGGCATCATCCTCAAACATCTTTTCGAGCATATCCTCGGTAACGCCATCCAATACCATCATATAGATAGGGGCTTGCTCTTCAGCATTGGTCCAACAGGTCTTGCCTGTAATGCCTGAGGCTTTAGGGTTATATTCCAGCGAAATCAGGGCTTTCTTCTTTGCTGAATAGAAGTAAACAGACATAGTTCCTTCTTTTTCGTCATTGTCCTCGCCCAGATTGGTGAAGCCCTGCTTGGCTGCAGCATTCTTCAGCGTCTGATAGTCGCTGCTTCCACCGTTATAAAAAACGATTCCACCCTTGCCGACTTTACCACTTTCTGTAATCAACACAGCAAAAGGAGCCTTCGCCTCCAGCTGTGGAGTGAAAGAAGGGAATCCGGCATCTACAGGCATGATGTTGCGAAGAGACTTGAATGCAGCCAGAAGCGGATAGCTCATATCCTTACCTATCAACTTGGCATTTTCATCACCTTCTTCAGTAGAATCATTGACATAACTACCATATCCCTCTAAAGAGAACACGAAATTGCCGCCATTTCTCTGTACGGTACACTTCATTTTCTTTCCCGGTGCAGTAACGAATCGATGTCTTGTACCCAAATTTTCCGCATATACCAATACGCCATCCTGATAGATATTCTTCTCCCTTTCATAATGAGGTATAGCTATATTCAGGCCGATAGCTGCATCTTCATCTGGCATCAGCGACAAGGTATCATCTACGATAATGACACCACTCTTCATACTTGTATAGGTAGGTACAGACCATTCTGCATCACCCATGACATCGGAGTAGATATGAATCATATTGTCACCAGCAGATCCAGAACCTTTAATCTGGTGATATACACATATATCATCGTCAGTGATGATGATATCCTTGGCAACTTCTTCTCCTTTATAATTACGTGCATAAGCGGTAGCATTTCCCCTTACATCCTTCGGTATATAGATATAGAAATTTCCATCTTTATCGGTCTGGCATACTTGCGACTTATACTTATCAGTCTTCACCCATACCGAAGCACGAATACCAGTGCCCTGCTCATCCGTTACCTGACCATATACACGAACCATGTGAGGCAGGATAATGTCCACTTGGTGTTTTACACCCGGAGAGATAGCCGATACTTTCGCAGTAGAGTTCTGACCGCTGCTACCATAGTAATGTGATTTCACGATTATATTGAACTTTGTATTTGCAGGAACTTTCTGCTCATAATATCCATCAGAACCTATTAACGTAGGAGACTGTAACTGACCTATGTTCAATCTTACTCCAGGCAGAGGTTTGCCAATATCATCCTTAACATATCCACACACGGTGGCCAGCTGTTCAGGATCATCCAGATTAACCCAAGAGAAATGAGCCACTTCTCCTACATATACATTTCCCTGCAATGCGGCACTTCCTTCTTCCTCCCAGAGACCAGTCTTCTCATTGAAGCTCCACAAAGGGATGCTGGCTGGCGGATTCTCGCCCATTCCGGCTGGTATCGGGAAAGTAAGCTTTGCCTTGCAGCCATCCTTGAGCTGCAACTTGTCGCCATTTTCGGCATACATGTTCAGGTCTGTCATTCCATAGGAAACCAGTTGGGCGCTGGAGTTGTCGGAACGCACAGCTGCGAGGTCGCCACCCGGCATCATCTCAGAGAATCGCTCATTGTTAGGATCCAGATACACCATCTCCGACTTCACCTTTCCGGTATAGCCGACTCCGGTGCCATCCACCTTATATCCATCCTGCGGCATATCAATCTTCATTTCGCCAGCCTGCAGGGTCTGGTCGGATGAAGAGGAATAGGTCTTGACGCTGGTGAAATCATTGTTCTCCTTCTTGCACATCACTACCTCCCAGCTTGCGCCATCGGCAGCATCATCGTCAGCATCCATAGAGCGCACCACATCAAAATAGCCAGCCTTGCTGAATCTCACCACTGAGCGGTCGTTCAGCACACTTACTACCTGAATCTGGTCGAATTCAAAGAATCCATCGGTATTGGTAGTAGCAGAAGAAGAGCCGCTCACGATGCTCACACCCTCGATTGGAGTGCCGCTGGCATCTCTCACGATACCCGAAAGAGCGATGTCTTCCATTCTTCCTTCTACGAGTTCCGGCGGATTAATGCCTCCATCGTCGTCGTCATCATCATCTCCCTCATTCAGCAAATCCTGAATTTTACTGCATGAAGCGAACGTCATCAACATCATCAACAATGCCATGAACACAAAAGTTAAACTGTGAAATTTCCGTCTCATAAGCCTTACATGTTTATCGGTTATACAAAAAAGATTCTTATTGATTGCAAAGATATATAAAAAAATGTATATTCACAACCACCCTTTCCCGACCACCGTGCCTATTTGTTGCCAGATGCGTCTAAACGTCGGTTTTTCGGGCTTATCCGACAATAAAAAAAACAAGCTATACGGTTAAAACGGGCTGAAAGCCCAAAAGCTCTTAGCCCAGGGCATCGCCCTGGGTATAATAGCAATCAATAAGACGCGTCCATAATTACCCAGGGCGATGCCCTGGGCTAGAAGCTTCTGCCCTTTACCTTTCCCTTCGGACGGTGACCGTTGGTTCAGGGCGTATTGGGTAATTTCAACCGTGCAGGTCGTATTATTTCTCGGATTTGAGTATTTTAACGCGATTTATTTCTCGGATTTGAGTATTTTCGCTATATTTGCGCCTGTTATTCAAACAGTTACGATTATGACAGAATATATACATAGAAACATAGACTCAGAACTCATCGCCTGGAAGGAAGATTCCATGCGGAAACCCTTGCTGCTTCGTGGTGCCCGACAGGTTGGAAAATCATCAGCAGTTAAAAACTTTGGAAAGCAATTCGAGTATTTCGCCGAGGTAAACTTCGAACGTAACAAGGCAATCAAAACCTTCTTCCAGGGGGATATTGACGTACGATTGATTGCTAAAAAAATCAGCAGTTATATCAATGTCCCTGTAGAAGCAGGTAAGACGCTTCTCTTCCTCGACGAAATTCAGGAATGCCCAGAAGCCATCATGGCACTACGCTTCTTCAAGGAAGATTATCCAGAGCTGCATGTCATAGCCGCAGGATCACTTCTAGAATTTGCGCTTCAGGAGCTCCCTACTTTTGGAGTAGGAAGGATTCACTCGCTCTTCATGTATCCGATGACTT
>ERZ779669.1426-NODE-1426-length-11004-cov-78.136542_pt1 | contig 11004 bp, 6 predicted proteins | sample MGYA00511372_ERZ779669 | MGnify/ENA primary metagenome ERZ779669 (study PRJEB29588, sample SAMEA1967891) | human gut metagenome | biome: human gut; feature: human-associated habitat; material: faeces | place: Denmark | collected 2008/2010 ... | reverse complement strand
AAATATCGGAGATTACCAACTTTTTTAGGCACTATTTCTTATCCCGAACTGAGGTTATATATAAAAAACTGTCTCTAGATGGAACTATCGAACGTCCGTTAGTATTATATCCGAAAATGTTTGTACGGCCGAGGATGTTGTTCAGAGAAGAATAGATAATGACCTTGGGACTTAGCAGATAAGTAAGGTTTATATCTACGCTATTATAATGTGGTGTCTTGCCAATAAGAAAATGACGTCCGCTTGCATACGATTCAGTCAGCCCGATGATTGCTTTGCCGAATGAATATTTTGCTGTCAATCTCAGATTATGCCTTGAGGCGTAGTCAGGTATTCGCTCTTCTGTGTATTCGTGATAGAATCGCTTGGAATCGTTGTAGGAATATGAAAATGCTGTGGTCAGATGTTTGAAAAGCGAATGCTCTTCTACAAAAATGTCTATACCTTTACTCTTTCCATATCCTTTCGGTTGGTAAATACCCTTTTCCCATAAAGGCAATCGCTGATATTTTTTCCAGTAGGGTTCTATTCGTATGAGTGTATCAGGCGACTTATATTGTATGGATAGGATAGCATGATCTGCCGTACTTTGTCCAAGAGATTTCTTGTTTGTTGCAAGATAGTCATCTTCTGGAGTCTGGCTATACCGACCGGTAGCAAATGAAAGCTGAAAATTCTTGTTAGGAATATAACATAGTGTAGCCCTTGGCATAAACAGCCAGTTGGCATGAGCCATATATTCTGTCCTTGTCGAAATATTCAGGAACACATGGGGCATCATCCTCCATTGGGCATCAATATGAGCAGCAAGAATATTATAATCCAACTTGTAGCAATCGTTTTCGTACTCCATGAGGCTGTTTCGCTGATAGTCCTCCATTCCTGCCGATATTTTTAGTGCATCCGAGCAAATTTTGCGTATTCCTGTTTTCAGATGTATCTCATTCCTGAAGTTGTAATATCGGTCACCAGCAATCTTCGCATCTTCTATATCGTTGAATACCGATGAGCTTGCCATACCACAAAAGAGCGTGTAGCCAGCACCCCACTGTGCCTTATAGGTTGTGTTGGCATAGATATTATTCTCTTTGAGCGAAAGGTTTTGGTTGTCTATATGCTGTCCTACAGATGTAAAATCATAGCCAACGTATGTTTTCAATATTCCGGCATTTCGGAACTCATTCTTGTATTGTGATTCGCCAGATAGTTTTAGATAAGGCTTGTTGAAATCAAGCCTTTCTGAAAATAACTGATTGTATATTCCCAAACTTGTCAGTGCGGCATTAAAGGATAAGCTGCTGTGGGAATATGCCTTGGTGCCACCGATGTTCCAGTCAACCAATGATGCGCTGACTCCATATTTGTCACTTGTTGCAGCATCTGATGTTTCCATAGGGAGAACGGAGGAAAGTGCTTGTCCATATTCTCCGCTATATCCACCAAGAGAAAAGTTGATACCTTTAAATATAAAAGGAGAGAATCGTCCACGTACAGCAGTATTTTCTGTGTTTGTACTATATGGAACAAGGACGTGCATTCCGTTAATGAAAGTCTGGCATTCTTCGCTTTCTCCACCACGGACATAGAGCTTTCCATTTTCTCCCACTTTTTGAGTACCGGGTAAAGTTTGCAGGGCTGCAACAATGTCCCCGCATGAATTACCTGCCATCACAACATCTAAGGCATCCATAGTCTTGAAGTTGTCACTTTTCCCGAAACTGTAAGTGCTGGCAGATATTACAACTTCTTGGATTGCCGTAGCTTTTTCTTTCATTTGGATAGAAAGATTATGTAACTTGCAGGCATCTGTAGTCTGCATATATTCTTCAAAACCAATCATGGTAATCTTGATAGACGCTTCTCCGGTTTTTGATGTGGAAAAGGAAAACCTGCCCAGAGAATCTGTCAGGCATCCATCAATTGTGCCCATGATGAAAACATTGGCACCAGCAAGCGGTTCCTGACCGCTTTTTACCATGCCTGATATGATGGTCTGTGCAGCCAGGTTGCAGACTGAAGTCAGCAGCAATGCGATATGTATTATTCGATGTTTCATGCCGCAAAGATACTGCATGAAACTGGAGTTACCAAATTCTTAGGATATACAACTAAAACTTATGATAGAAAGCTAGTTAAGATGCCGAATAACTAAGTTGAAGGACAAATAACTATGTAAGATAAGTCTTTAACTTGGGCACAAATCTTCGGGAAACGGGTATGATGTTTGTGCAATTTCCGAGAGTCAGTTGATAACCATTTGAGTTGCCTCGTGCCGAAGTGATATTATTCACATTGACAGCAAAAGAACGGTGACATTGGAAAATGTTCTCAAACTCTTTCAACTCTTCAAGAGCATGGGTTAGTGTTGTATGGATATCAACAGCAACAACATTACCTTCTTTTAGAAAACAGACGGATACATTGTTTTTCTGTGCTTCCATATAAAGTAGATCGTTGATGGCAATCGACAGATCGTTTCCTCTTACGTTAGTATCATGGATGGTAATAGATACTTCTTCCTGTTCCTTTGTTGTATTGCGCAACAACTCTTCCATTCTCTCTCGTAATGTTCTGTTGTATTGCATTCCGATAGATAATGTCGTAAGAAATATGCCTATGATAATAGTCCAATTTAGAAACAAGAGAAACAGACTGAATGTAATCGTATAATGAAACAAGTATGAGAATAGGACGAAATTACCGAAGGCAATGATGAAAATCAGTCCGAGTATAGCTACTCCTTCATGCCAGATACGCCAGGGCTTTATAGTTTGATGCAAATACTTCAATATCGTTGCAGCGTATGTTATGTGGCATCCAAAAGTTACCAGTCCGAATAATGTAGCAACAAAGCATTTGTTACCTTGATATAAGCAGAGTCCAAATGGCTGCAGAAAATATAAAATTACCCAAATGATGAAGCCAAAGATGCTACTATCTTTTAGCAAGTGTTTACTCTGTTTAAAAGGATATGTTCGAGTTAGAAACGACATGTTGAATCTGATTTATTTAATTAACGCAGCACTATCATTTATCTTCTTTATCAGGGTGTACCTAAGCTACTCTGTTGGTGCACCGGGATGCTTGCCATATCCAGACATTTTGTTTATTATCGTGCTGTAAAAATAAAACAAAGTTCTGAATGACACTGCAAAAGTACAAATAAAATTTGAGAAACGCACTTTTGGAGACGTTTATTTTGGTAATGAAGCATTTTCTTATGATGTCTCAGGACTTTTTTCTTGATGACATCTGTAACTTTCTGCGCCTTCCCAGGTCCGAAGGTGTAATAGATAGCCTCTTCCTCATCACATACCTCGCCTTGCGAATTGGCAAGGGTGAGATGGATGATAACAATAATGCAACTTATATGATGCAAGGAAGCAATTTTATATTATGGGCAACAAGAAAGTCGTATGGTAGGAACGTGTGTTTCGGATAAAATATAATAAAAGCCGCAATTTGTAAACGCAAACTGTGGCTTTTTCGTTTTTTTATGCTATCTTTGCACACAGATAGTGTTTTTAAGGATAGATCATGATGGAACAGCAAGTTAAACAAGTACCTTATGGGGTGGCAGATTTTGCTACGGTAATAGAGCAGAATCTATATTATGTGGATAAGACGATGTTTATCCCAGAGCTGGAGAAGCAGCCTCGCAATCTCTTCTTCATCCGCCCTCGTCGTTTTGGTAAGAGCATATTCTTGAGTATGCTCTATTCTTACTATGACTGTACGCAGAGCCATAAGTTCCAGAGTCTTTTTGGAAATCTGTGGATAGGCCAGCATCCTACACCTTTGCAGGGAAAGTATCAGGTGCTGTTCCTCGATTTCTCCCAGATTACGGGTAATATCGACAAGCTTGAGACGAAGTTTAATTCTTATCTCAGCATCAACCTCGATGCTTTTGTCCGTCAATACTCAGAATATTATCAGGCAGAGATGGAAGAAATCCTGGCGCAGGAAGATTTCGAGGAAAAGATGGAACTGATATTCAAGGCTGCCAAGGCGCACCAGTATCATCTGTATCTCATCATCGATGAGTATGACAACTTCACGAATGTCATACTCAACGAACGTGGTGAGAATGTGTATCATGCGATTACCCATGCCGACGGCTTTTATCGTGATGTCTTCAAAAAGTTCAAGGGTAATTTTGAGCGTATCTTCATGATGGGTGTGAGCCCTGTAACCCTGGATGATGTGACGAGTGGATTCAATATAGGTTGGAACATTTCTATCAAGCCGGAGTTTGATGAGATGCTGGGCTTCTCTACCACTGATGTGGTGGAGATGTTTACCTATTATAAGGAGCATGGTAGTATTCCTGTCGATAGTGATATTGATGCCATCGTCAATGATATGAAGCCATGGTATGACAATTATTGCTTTGCAGAAGAAGCATTGAAGAAGAAAACTCGTATGTTTAATTGTGATATGGTTCTTTATTACCTTCGTAATTACATGGATAACGGATGTTCTCCTCGTCAGATGATAGACCCGAATACCCGTACCGATTACGGCAAGATGAAGAAACTTTTGCAGTTTGACAAGCTGGATGGAGAGCGTAAGGGCATTATCCGCAAGATAGCAGAAGAGGAGCAGATTGTTACCCAGCTTTATGAGTCGTTTTCTGCGTATCAGATTCCAAAGGCAGAGATATTCCCAAGTCTTCTGTTCTATTATGGCATGTTGACCATCAAGGGAACTCGTGGATCCAAGCTCATTCTGGGCATTCCGAACAATAATGTCCGCAAGCAGTATTATGGTTATCTGGAAGAGGAGTATCAGGCAAAGGCTTATGTGGATGTCAACCAGCTCACCGATTACTATTATGATATGGCATACGATGGTAAGTGGAAAGAAGGATTGCGCTTCATGGCAGATGCCTATGCCAAGGTTTCTTCGGTGCGTGATGGCATTGAGGCTGAGCGAAACCTGCAGGGATTCTTTATGGCTTATCTGAATCTGAATGATTATTATATCACGGCTCCAGAGTTGGAGTTGAATCATGGCTATTGTGATTTCTTCCTTTTGCCAGACCTTACCCATTATGCCAGTCAGCATAGCTACATTCTGGAGTTGAAGGTTCTTTCGAAGAAAGATTTCTCTGCGATAGTTGAAGGTGAGTTCACGGAAGATGGCAAGCCTATGACCAAGGCAGAGAAACAGTGGCGTGAGGCTCTAGATCAGATTCATCAATATGCCGAGGCTCCAAGGGTTGAGGCTTTGCGCCAAGGAACAAAACTCCATCTCATCATCATGCAGTTTGAGGGGTGGGAACTTAAACGGATGGAAGAAGTATAAATTCAATGAAAAGAATCAATATTATCTTAATAGTACTATCTTTTAGTATGCTCCTTCTTCTTGGTGCTTGCACCCAGAAGAATGTGGTGATAGGTGTGTCGCAATGTTGTAGCGGAGTTTGGCGCGAGAAGGTGAATAATGAGATGCGACTGGCGCAGTATCAATATAAGAATGTGGATTTGCTGTTTACTACTGCAGAGAATGACGGGCAGCGCCAGGCTCGTCAGATAGACAGTATGATAGCCAGGAAGGTAGATCTGATCGTTGTTGCCCCTGATAACGTGAATGATGTAACACCTGCCATCGAGCGAGCTTATCGTGCTCATATCCCGGTTATTCTCTTCGACAGAAAGGTAAAGACATCCCATTATACAGCTTCCATCGGTGGCGATAATGTAGAAGCGGGTAGGGAAGTAGCCCGCTTTCTTGTCAGGAAACTGGATGGAAAAGGTACCGTTGTTGAGATTACGGGCTTGAAAGATGCTTCTCCTGTCATCGAGCGCCATCGTGGTTTCTACGAGGTGATGAAGAATTATCCGGGAATCAAGGTGGTTACCCTGGAAAGCAACTGGAAGTTGGAGCGAGCCCAGGAGTTGATGAAACAATATCTGGATAAGGGCGGACATGCGGATGGCGTGTTTGGACATAGCGACCTAGGTGCCATAGGAGCCTTTCTGGAAGCAGAGAGACGAGGCTTTGATAAGCAGATGCTGATAGTAGGCATTGATGGATTGCCTGGAGAATGGGAAGGAGTGGATAGAGTGAAGAGAGGACAGTTTGCTGCTTCTTATGTCTATCCTACCCAGGGCGAGAAGATTATGGAATTGGCGATGAATATCCTTCAGGGTAAACCCTATAAGAAGGATAATGTGATGAAATCATTCCTTGCTACCTCTGAAAACTGTGATGCCGTCGCTCTACAATATCAGGATTTGGAAGTCAAGATGAAGAATCTGGATCAGATTTCTGACAGTCTTGATTCTTATTCTGAGGTATCCCGTATCCAGAAATGGATACTTGTGGTCGCCATCGTTTTCGTCTTAGTTCTGCTCATTATCATCTTCTATATATATAAGGTATATAGAAAGAAGCTGCAGAAGCAGAAAGCCGTGGCTCGTGGATTCATAGAGAACAAGGAGGGCTGGGCTGCTGAACTGAATCACTTGGATGAGAGTGATCGTTACTTCATGGATCGTTTCAAGAAGAAGATTCTTGCGAATATGGGCAATGCTGATATGAAGATGGATGATTTGGGAGCCGAGATGCAGTTGAGTAAAGTACAGCTCTATCGCAAGGTGAAGGCTATGACAGGAAAAACGCCTGTCGAGCTCCTCAAAGAGATGCGTCTGCAGAGAGCCTATACGCTCCTGATGCAGACTGATAAGACTGTAGCTGAAGTCTCGGCAGAAGTAGGCTTTGCGTTACCGGGCTATTTCTCTTCATGCTTCAGGAAGCAGTTTGGCGTTCTTCCTACCGATTTCAGAAATAAACAGTTATCTAAAAGAAAATAGTTTTCTAACTCCTTTAAAATAAGTATTTTAAAATCTTAGCAAAAGATAAGAAAATCGTTTCATGTAACATAATTATTGTTGCAGGAACGATTTTTTCTATTTATATAACAGTCTTTTCCCTAATTTTGCGGCAGAAATCAAGCAATAACAATTTTTGAAACTTAAAATGTTATAATAGTATGAACAATCTTTCAAGATTACTAATGAGCTCTGCGCTCTGTTCTGTTTGCACCGTTGCTAGTGCACAGCAGGTAAATGTAAATGGCATCGTAAAGGATGCTGCCGGTGAGACAGTCATTGGTGCATCTGTTATGGTGAAAGGCACAAAGACTGGTACTGTTACCGACTTTGATGGTAACTTTCATGTAGAATGTGCTCCTGGTTCCACACTTGTTATATCTTATATTGGATATAAGACGCAAGAAGTCAAGGCTTCAGACAATATGGAGGTAACACTTCAGGAAGATGCCAACGACTTGCAGGAAGTAGTTGTAACAGGTTATACCACTCAGAAGAAGGCTGACTTGACCGGTTCCGTGGCTGTGGTTTCAACCAAGAACCTGAAGACAAGTTCAGAGACAGACCCGATGCGTGCTTTGCAGGGTCGTGTTCCTGGTATGACTGTTACTACGGATGGTTCTCCTATTGGTTCAGGAACCGTGCGTATTCGTGGTATCGGTTCTTTCAACTCTTCTCAGGACCCTCTTTATATCATAGATGGTGTGCCTACCAATATGGCATTGAATACCCTCAATACAAATGATATCGAGAGTATGCAGGTTTTGAAGGATGCCGCTTCGGCGTCTATCTATGGTTCCCGTGCATCGAATGGTGTCATCATCATCACCACCAAGAAAGGTAAGAAGGGTAGCAAGGTGGCTGTTGACTTCTCTGCCAACCTGACTGCACAGTTCTATTCCAACCAGTCGAAGATGAAGCTGATGAACTCCAGCCAGTATGCTACTGCGATGGCTCAGGCAGCCCTGAACGATGGACTCGATCCTGTGGCTTATGCTGCCAACTACGGCATCGACTTGAATGCTGCCTCTGGAACTCCAATCACCGTTTGGAATCCATCTACCAACCAGTATCAGAACTATACTATCAATGGTCGATACGACGGCTACATCAATGCCAAGAAGACCATGCGATTCTCCGATACCGACTGGCTCGATGAAATCTCTCGCACAGGTTTCTCGCAGAACTACGACCTCTCTGTATCTCATGCCAATGACAAGCATAGCGCTATGTTCTCCTTGGGATACAAGAACAATGAGGGTGTCTTGAAATATACCAATTTCGAGAATATCTCAGCTCGTTTGAACACCTCTTGGAATTTAAATAAGATCGTAACCGTAGGTGAGAATTTGACATTGACTTATACCTCTCAGGTAGATTGCCATCCGATGGAGAATGCCTTGAAGATGCCTTCTATCGTTCCGGTTTACGAAGAAGATGGCAAGACCTTCGCAGGTCCTGTGGGTAGTATGGCCGACCGTCAGAACCCTTGTCGTGAGCAGTATCAGAACCGCAACAATCACCTCGACTACTGGCGCATCTTCGGTAATGCTTTCGTAGAATTGAAGCCTGTCAAGGGATTGACCCTGCGTTCTAACTTCGGTTTGGATTTCAAGACATCGTTCATCAATGCAATGACGAATACTTATCATTCCGATATTGTCAACAATGACATCGCCAAGACAACGCTCTCGAATAACAATGAGACCAACTGGACATGGTCTAACACAGCCCAGTACGTTACCCAGATAGGCAAGCACAACATTGATGTACTCGGTGGTATGGAATTTTCCAAGCAGTCGGTTATCGATTTCTCTGCCTATTCAGAAGGCTATGCGCTGGAAGATAAAGATTATATGTGGCCAAATGCTGCCACGGGAACGATGCGTAACTCGGGTGCAAAGTTTGGTTATCGCCTGGCTTCTTTCTTTGGAAAGGTGAACTACAACTGGGATGATCTCCTCCTGGCTTCTTTTACTATCCGTCATGATGGTTCATCCCGATTTGGTAAGGCACATCGCTGGGGTACTTTCCCTGCTGCATCACTCGGCTTCAGATTCTCTAATCTTCTGAAGAAGGATTGGTTGGATGATGCCAAGCTGCGTCTTTCCTGGGGTCAGACGGGTAACCAGGCTATCGACAACAATGCACAGTTTGGTCTTTATGTAGTGGATTACGGATTAGACCGTGTAACCTCTACTGCATACGATCTCTTCCTGCAAGGTTCAGGTACCTTCCCTTCTGGCTATCGTGCCACACAGTTGGCTAACTCTAACTTGAAATGGGAGGCTGCTACCCAGTATAACGTAGGTTTGGATTACACCCTGTTTGGCAACACCCTCTATGGTACAGTGGATGCCTATATTAAGAATGTAAAGGATATGTTGATTAATCCTGCTTATCTGGGTGCAACAGGTGAAGGTGGAAATTCATGGCAGAATGGTCCTTCGCTCCGCAACTGGGGTATGGAGTTCACCGTGGGTTATCGCAAGACCTTGGCTAATGGACTTGGCATCGATGTGAACGGCAATCTGGATTTCTTCCGCAACAAGGTTACTTATTTGCCAGAAACAACAACAGGTGCTTACGCTCACACATCTAAGGAAAACCTGGTGCAGAGTGGCAAGTCATATGGTTCTATCGTAGGTTATGTAGCCGATGGAATTTTCCAGACTCAGGAAGAAGTAGATAAGTCTGGACAGCCAAACGCACGTGTCGGTGGATTGAAATACAAGGACTTAGATGGTAAAAATGGAATTACTTCAGATGACCAGACTTGGATTTTCGACCCAGTGCCAGCCTTCTCTTATGGTTTGAATATTGCTCTCAACTACAAGGGCTTTGATTTCAGTATGTTCTGGCAGGGTGTCTATGACCAGGATGTGTATAACAACCAAAAGTTCCAGACCGACTTCTGGGCTATTACTGATGGTGGTTCTAACAAGGGAACCCGTTTGCTCGATGCCTGGAATACCAACAATACCGGTTCTTCTATCCCACGTCTGAGCACCATGAACACAGCCGATGAGGGTCGTGCTTCCTCTTACTACGTTGAGAATGGATCTTACTTGAAGTTGCGCACCTTGCAGGTGGGTTACACCATCCCAAGCAGCATCCTCTCTAAGTTGAAGATGACCAGTGCCCGTGTCTATCTCTCAGGTCAGAATCTTTTGACCATCAAGAGCAATAGCCTGACCTGTTCAGACCCAGAGAATCCAAACTGGAACTATCCACTTTCAACATCCGTATCATTCGGACTTCAGGTAGGTTTCTAAAATGTTTCATATTTTTAAAGAGAATTTTAAGATGAAAAAGTTATATACAATGGTGCTTGCAGCAGCACTGGTAGGAACATTCACCAGTTGTGATGATTTCCTGGATTACACCCCAACAGCTGTGGTTGATGAAGACAAGGCTTTCAGCGAGCCAGACAAGATGGTAAACAGTGCCTATGCAATGTTGGGCGACTGTTGGTATTCTTACCCATTCAACCTTTGGCCATATGGCGACCTTTCTTCAGACGATTGTTTGAAGGGTGGCGGTGGTACCGGTGACACCGGTTATCACGATGTGGAGATCTGGACTACTTTGACCTCTACTAAGGGCGAACTTGACGAGTTATGGTATCGTCTCTATTGTGCCGTTTCCCGTTGCAACCGTGCCTTGGTTTCTTTGCAACAGAATGGTGAGAGCACACTGGGTGCTGAGTTAACCAAGCAGCGTGAGGCTGAGGTTCGCTTCCTCCGTGCTCATTTCTATTTCAAGTTGCTTACCATGTATCGTCAGATTCCTTGGATAGACGAGAAGGTTTATGAGGATAAAGCAACAGAGAGCACATCAAACACTCAGTTTACTTACGAGGAATTGTGGCAGAAGGTGATAGCCGACTTCCAGACTGCATACGATGTACTTCCTGCTAAGCAGAAGGATGGCGGTCGTGTCAACAAGATTGCTGCCGCAGGTTATCTGGCTAAGTGTTATCTTACCATTGCCTGGGGTGATGGTTATGAGGCAACCAATGGCGTTGACCATATTAATAAGGAGTATATGCAGAAGGTAGTAGATTACACCGATGTTGTGAAGAATTCAGACTATGGTTACATGGCAGACTTCGGCGATATCTTCCTGCCTGACAATAAGAACAGCAAGGAGTCAGTTTTTGCTGTCC
>ERZ779669.1425-NODE-1425-length-11013-cov-3.134696_pt1 | contig 11013 bp, 10 predicted proteins | sample MGYA00511372_ERZ779669 | MGnify/ENA primary metagenome ERZ779669 (study PRJEB29588, sample SAMEA1967891) | human gut metagenome | biome: human gut; feature: human-associated habitat; material: faeces | place: Denmark | collected 2008/2010 ... | reverse complement strand
CCTACATGGCTTTCCGGGAATCCTGTGGTCAGCACAAAATTTCCGCCTTTACGCTGCCGGTGCATGACACGGTAGCCTGTGGCGCGTGCCAAGGCGAAAGCCCCGCAACCGTAGGCGGAGAAAAACTTGCCCGACCGGGTCACGAGGAAACGGCTGTCGCCGAGTTCCTGCTGTTGTTGTATCAATTCGCGTTCTGTCATACAGTCCTCCTCAGTTCTTTGATTTCATTACAAATCTCCTCTTTTTTGCATTCAATCTGTCTGTACCGTTTTTTCAACACGACTTTCTCCAAGTGTCCGGCAAAATAGATGACCTGCCACCATTCCTTACCGATACGGCTCATGACCTTGCACCGCAGGTTGTAGGAGGAAAAATGCCGCATCATTCCCAAATAGGAGTTTATCGTACTGACAAACTCCTCCCCGTGGGTTTTCACGTAATCGGGCGAGCCTGCCGCCAAGCGGTTCAGGCGGTCGATGGCATCGTAGCAGAAGCCGACTGTGCGGTTGCTCAGGTATTTCCGCCCCGGAAGTATCATCCCTCCGATAAACAGGACACCTTTCGTGTAATGTTGCAGATAGATCTTGCGCGGGTGCAGCGACAGCCCGTGTTCGGAGAGCCAGCCGGCAATTTTCGCTTTCACCTCTATCAGGTGCTCTTTCGAGGGATGGACAAGCACCATGTCGTCCACATACCTGCCGTAGTGCTTCACGCCCCATTCTTCGCTGATGAGATGGTCCAGTCCGTCCAGGAAGTTAAGGGCGAGCAACTGGCTTGTCAGGTTGCCGATAGGCAGTCCGCACGAGCCGTCGGAATGGAACAGGCTCTTGTCTTTGGGCAATCCGCGCCAGCTTTGGGGAGGCGTCTTGCGGATGCAGTTCTTTTCCGGACGGTTGAATATCGTCTCACGGAGCAGATAGAGCAGTATCGCCAGGTCGTTTCCCCCGTAGCGTTCGTGCAAGAGTTCTTCGGTCAGGTCATACAGCCGCCTCTTCGATATTTTCATGAAGAACGAACGGATGTCTATTTTCAGGATATAGCAATCCCGCGTGTAGTTCTCGGAGCAGAGCCGGATATGTTCTTCCACCCGTTCTATGCCGTAGAGCGTACCCTTTCCCTTGCGGGTACTGTAACTGTCATCGATGAACTTCTCTTCCAAAAGCGGAACGAGCCTGTGGGCTATGAGGTGGTGTACAACACGGTCGCGGAAGTCGGCGGCGAAAATCTCCCGTTTCACGGGTTTGTTGATAATGAAAGCGATGGAACGCGAAGGGCGGTATGTGCCGGCATTGATTTCCCGCCACAGTTCCACACACCTCGTTCGTAATCGCTCTCGAAGGCAAGGGCATTGCAGGTATTGCGTTTCTTTTTACGGCACTCGAAATACGCCTCGAAGACATCCTCCAACGGAATGCCTCCGAGTTCCTCATCTGTAAAAAGACTTTGTTGCAACTCCATATCGCTATACCATTTTGTTTATCGTAAAGTTTTTATTGAAAAAGCCAAGACCGGACGCACGTAACTATTTCTGTTGTTCTTATTGTTGTTGTTCACGTTGCCGTTGTTCACATTCACATAAAGAGCGTTGTTCGCCGGATTGTTGTAGAACTCCGAGGAGGACCAGTAAATGTTGTCTGTTTTTGTCTTTGCGAGCCTCCCTGCACGAGGAAAGCCTGCCGACAACCCTTTTTCAATAATAAACAGTTCGCTTCGGGAAGCCTTGACCGCCCGAATCCCGACTGATAAATCATTGCCTTTTATCTTCCTGTTTCTTCATTCCGCGTTCGTTATATTGTTTCCAGCTCGTAGCCTGCTTGCCTATCTTCTCCAACAGCAGCCCGAACGAGGCGTATTTGCGCTCGGTAATGACCTTCTGCTCCACACATACGCGGAAAAGCATCTGCAACATGCGGTAACGGTCGAGAAATTCGGTCAATACGCCCACTTTTTCATAGCTGCTGTTCGCCTTGTAAATCAGAGAAAGCATATCCAAAGTCAAATCCACCATACGGCTGCCCATACTGTAGCGGAAGAAGCGCGGAAAATCCTGCGTCAGGATCAACAGGTTGTTCAACAACCGGTAAGTGTCGCGGTATAGGGGTAATTCTTCGGATAATGCCATAACTCGATTTTTCAAAAATTTTTCCGACCCGCTTCGCGGGTATTCAGCCTTTATCAACGAGCGGCTACGCCGCAAATAGATAAATAGATTGAATAGGTAAATAGGTCAGAAAGCCAAGACCGAACGCACGTAACTAAATCTGTCGCGCTTATTGCTGAAGAGCACGCGGCCGTTGCGCACATCCACACAAAGAGCGTAGTCCGCCGGAACGTAGTAGAACTCCGAGGAGGACCAGTACCAGTCAGACTTTAAGCCTGATACCACTGTCTTGCCTTCAAACAAAGAAGCGCGGTTTTGATAAACATTCCACATCTGGCCGATGGAGGGCAAAAACCAGCCGGTGCTGTTGGCAGGGGACGGGACTTTGTGCGCATAATCCACAACGGCATAGTAGGTGGCAGGATAACCGGAATCTTCGGTGGCATTCAACTTGTCCTTGCCGCCGGCAGCGGTGATGATTTTCTGTGTCCAGGCGTAGCCGCTCCAGTCGATGTCAGGTGCAGAGTAATTGTTCTGTTTTTTTCCGCTTCCATCCGTGGGGCAGCAACCCAACTCGGTTCCGTAAACGCCCCACTGACAATAACCGTTTGTGGCATCCTGCAAGGCAACGGCATAGCCGTGGCACTTCTGCTGACCGATACCGGTGGCGGAGTAATCGGAGGCATCGTTTTCGTGATGACCGGCATGGAACACGATGGCGATAACGTTCTTACCGTTCTCCGGCTGTGGCTTGGTCTCTGCCCACTCCATCGTGCCGTCGGCATAGAGCTTGCGCAGGCCACCGTCGCTCCAGGTGCCGTCGGAGTAGTAATAGTCGCCGATTTTCGGTTCTGTTTCCGTGCCGTCATAGGTGATGGTCACGCCCACATTCTCGCTGCCGCCGGCGTTCCACGTTCCGCCCTTGGCTGCGGTCACCTCTATGCCACTGGCTTTCACGGTGATGGTGTAGGCATACCGCTTGCCACCGAAAAACCCAAATTTGCCGGCAGCTTCTGTTTCGGGAGTGTAGGTAAAGTCATTGCTGCCTATGCTGATTCGGATGAGCGGCTTGCCCGTCATATCCTGCGGCGGCACTAACGCCTCGTATTTCTTCGTTGCGGCATCGTAATAGGGCTTTATCTCGCCGTCCGATTGGTCACCCGGTGATACCAAGCCGGCGGTTGAGTGCGTTAGCGGGTCTCCGAAAATGGTGACGGTCGCACCCTCCAACTCCTCTTCCGTAATGCCTTCGCCAGCTTTGAGAATTACTTCGATTTTCGCCATGCGGTGGATGAAACGGAGATTTATGGCTTGGTCATAACGCCCTATGGCACTGGCGTACAGGACATCGAAAGCGGCGTACCCGCCACTTTGGTCGGAAATATCCGTTTCCGATTCTATGTCCGGGGTCCATGCACTGACGCGGGCTTCATCGGTGTTCTTCCAATAGAAGGCATTATCGGCATCCTTCGGGCTTGCATTGCCCGATGCGTCCATCACGTATGTTTTGTTACCAAACACGCCTTCCAGTGACACTCTAATCTCCTCGCCGCCCGTCCACGCATCCTTACCTCCGGCGCGGGTCTGCGGCTGCGCCACCTCCGCCGTCAGTTGCAGCGGGTACTTGCCGTCGGGCAGGGGCGCGGTGCTTTCATCCTCACTGCTACAGGAAGCGAGCACCCCACAGATGAGCATCATAACCGGCAACCAGCCGCCGATGCGCGGCCACGGCCTTCTCGCTATGTTCCTTATTATTTTCATATTGTCTTTATTTATTTCGTTTTGTGCCACTGCCCGTTGCGACGCGGGCTGCCGCACCATTTATTATATATGGCGTGCCTCCGTCTTACGCCTGATGCACGGCAGTGGCTTTCAGACACACTACATTTTTGCATCACCCGCATGGCTACCACCGTCGTTCCAGTTTTCGATGGTGCTTCCGCTAAGGGTCAGCCCCGTCTTCTTCACCGTGATGGTGTAGGTATAAGAATAACCGGCCTCCAACGCGGGTTTGATCATGTCCTTGTTGGAGTAGCTCTGGTATTCCTCGTCATCGGGAGATATCTCAAGCACCAAAGCGTTGGCGAGTGTCTGCGGGAGCAGGATCATGGTGAAAGTCATCACGCCCGTGGCGGCGTCAAAGGTTGCCACGCACTTGTCCGTGGCCGTCTTCGGGGCACCGGTGCACTGGCGTAACATCCAGTCGCTCACAACGCTGCCCGCGGTCGCGGCGGTACCGGTCTTCACATCGAACGTTCCCTCGTGAACCAGGCCGCCCAGCTTGTAGTCGGCGAATTCCAGCACGGCAGTGTCGTCGAAACCGTCGGTGTTCGACACCTGCACCTTGAGGATAAGACGGGCCATCTTGTGCTTGAAGGAGCAGTCGCTGCCGCCCGCGGCGGTGTTGTCCGTGAAGCTGACGGTCGGGCTGTCTTTATCGGCCTTGGCTCCCGTGGCATGGATGTAGTCCACCTTCTCCTGTTCCGTGGTCGTGGGCTGGTTGCTTGTATTTACCGTAATCTTCCCGTCTGTACCAGGCAGGGTGGAGGCGTTTGCGCCCGATGCGTAAGGCGCGTAGGCGGCAAAAGTAAACTCGAGGAAAGCATCCTCGAAGAAGATGCCGCCACCCGCCGTCATCGGGGTGAAGTCCGCGTTGGTGCCGGTACTCGTGGTCGCGTATCCCACGTTCTTGTACTTGCCGCCCATGGTCGTGGTCGTGCCAGGGGCATCCACCACCATCACGCCGATTCGGTCGGCGTTCCACCCGTTGTCCACAGCACGGGTCTTCGGCCCGCTCACGCCTGCCGTGATTCGTGCTTCCACCGGATTGTTCTGTACCTCGTTCTCTTGTGTACACGCAGCCAATAGCGTTGCTGCTGCAATAATGAAAAACCTCATGTTCATTGTCATAATCTTGTTTTTTTGATTAAAATATTTATCGTCAGTTAGCATCCCCATTGCCGCTTTCTACCTCGTTCCAGCCCGTGATGGTTGCGCCCGTTACCCCGGCCTCTACGGGCAAAAGCAGATTACCCGTGAGTTTAACCGGTTTGGTGCCGTTATTGAAGTCCCTTATGGCCTCGGTAAGGTCGCTCACTACCCGCTGCGTGTCACCGTTGTTGAAAGTGATGTCCACCGTCAGCGTATGCGTTTCCGTCGGGACGATGCCGAGCAGTCGGAAAAAGATTGTGAACTTGTTGCCGTCCTGCCTGAAAGCGTTTGTTACTTGTGCCGCTGCACTCCGGTCGCCTGTTGCCATATCCGCTGCCGAAGCCACGCCGGAGAGCGTTGCCGTAGCCGACTGTACACGGCTGTAGTCGCCTTCCGTGGCGGTCAGTTCGATGTCGAGCCTGCGCACGTATTGTCTCGTGGGGGCGGTGACGTGCAGGGTGTCATCCGCCACGACGCTGATGTCCTGGTGCGAGGCGAAGAGGTAGCCGGGGTGCGGCTCTATTGCACCCGTCAGATCCACCGGATTCACCGTTGCCTTGTTTCCGTCGATACTAATCCCCTCCGGGGAGTTGTACACCGTCAGACCGTAGCCACCGGGCGCGAGCAGCGCGTCGAACACGTTGGTCGCCGCGCTCACGTTCTGTTCCCTCCCGCCGATGCGCAGTGTGTATGCCTGCGGTATGTCCGCCTCGGTGCTCTTTCCGCTCCAGTCTGTGGTTACGACCACCGCCCCACGGTCGGGGTGCGGCGTGTCATAGAGGTCGTCCTTCACGCACGAGGTCAGTATGGCCACCGCACCTATTAGATATAATAAGGTATAAGCCTTTCCGTATGCTCCCGTATATTCCTTTATCTGTCGTATGATTATCGTTGTATTCATTGTTCCTCCTTTCCGCTAAAAGATGTTCCACACCAGGGTGACACCCGCCGAAACAGGACCCCACCAGTTCTTTGTTCCGCTGCCGCGCCTTACCCTCACGCCGTTGATGACCACATACTTGTCATAGTCGGCATGGATATAGCCGATGCCGAGGTTGAAATCAAGAGAAAGGGCATTGTTGAGTTTCAGCTGATAACCTCCGACGATACCACCGCCCATGAGGTCGCCCTGACGGCCTGTTTCGGACAGCTTGTAGTTGAACTGCCCGGCCTTGTACATCGCACCGATATAGCCCCGTTTCTCCTTGCCGAGATACCATCGCACTTCGGGGGCCACTTCCCAAAGGGCATAGCGGCGGTTCTTGTCGTCCCAGCTCCATGAAGCCCACGTACCGTTCACGGCAATACCCACATGGCGGTTGATGCGCCACTCGATACCCAAATCGGGAGTGAGGGTTGCCCAACGCAGGAGGTTGGCACGCAAGGCAAAATGATACGGGGTGGCTATTGCCGTTTCTTCAGCTTGCAGGCGGGCTTGTTCCTCCGCTTCCAGACGCTCTTTTTCGACTTGTTCCGCTGCCATGCGTTCACGCTCCATCCGTTCCGCCTCGGCTTTCTCTCGGGCTGCCTGCTCTGCAGCGATACGCTCCTGTTCTGCCTTTTCCTTGGCAGTCTGTTCCGCTTTTGCCTGCTCTTTCGCTGCCATACGTTCGCGCTCCGCCTCGCCAGACACCTCTTTGTTATAGGCTTCCACTCTGGCGGCTTCCGCACCGGCTATCTCCGCCACTTTCTCAACAGAGGCAGGGAGGGTGACGATGACCATGTTGTGCAGGGATTTTCCGTTCCCGTCCGTATAGGCTTCGTCAAACAACTGGTCGGTGACGAAGTTCGACTCTTTTATCTTGCCGCGCACAATCAGTTCCGACTTCACACGATTGCGGCGTGTCTTTGCCACTTGCGCCGCAGTCTGTTCTTCGTTGCCGTCCGTAGCGTAGCTTGTCACTAAAAGATACATTTGTCCGGCTTCGATGGCGGGGCGGTGTTCGTCGATGGCTGCAAGCAACCGCTCAAGTTCCTGTCCGTTGCCGCTCCACGGGGAGAAGAACATATCGTTCTCTGCCACGAACCGGAAACGGTAGGCAGTGGAGTCCGGCTTCTCCTGTGCCGAAAGCGACAATCCTGTAACGGCAAGAAAGACCGTCAATAATATTCGTTTTATCACTGTCATATTTGATAAGATTTGTTGTTACGGGTTAATAAAAAAGCATATCGGCGGCGTATGCGGGCATTGTTGTTCCATGCTCCGGCATACACCGCCGACGGATATGACGATACGCGCCCCCGATTGGTGAGGGCGGCATGTAAAGGTTCGGATAATAACGTGGAAAGGAGAGATATTCCGGAAAACGGACTCTCCGTAAGTGATTGGTATTTAAGGAATATTTTGTATATTGACGCGCGTAGCCATGAGAGAGAGAGAGAGAGAGAGTAACCGAATTATCTGAATATCCAAATAATCGGCACACATTTTAAGCGCATCGGACAAATATTTTCCGGATATGGAAACAACTTTACGAAACGGTAATGACACGAAAAAAGCCTCCGTCTTATAGGACGAAGCACCGCCTGAACAAAAAATATTTGTTATATACGGGTGGTATTTATATGTGCTTTTATTGCCGTTCATACATCGTTAACAAAACATTCTCGAAATACAATAGCAAAAGTACAAATAATTTCTCATTCCGCAATGAATTGAATGATATTATTTTGCAGAAACTTTTCCGGCAAGGCGGTTCCACTTTTTCATATTTGCTTTTGCCTGTCTTATACCCCTATCGGATTGACTTTCATCGTTTCTAAGTTCAGGAACAGCCCGTGATGCTCAATCATCCCGTGGCGGAACATTTTCCAGAGGATATTGCAGCCGAGTTGCGCCAGCGTGGAGTTGATAAACAGATCCTGTTTTTCCAATGCCTCTGCCAGTGAGCAACTCGGTCCGGAATCCACTTCTTTCACTCTCGCATATTTCACAAAACGGGTAATGACTTTCAGTGAGCCGACCGTTTCATACATCGTGGAAACCGGCTGTTTGATTTTCTTCGGCACGGTTCCCAGTACAACCTGCCCGGCGGTCTTTGTATTCCCGAAATCCATCCAGTAGAGCGGCGTGTTATTGTCCGTATAGGAGGATGAAGGAACTTTCGCAAGCACGTTCCACAAATCGAGTCTGGATTTTATATTATCCGTACAGGTAATGGTGATGTTCGCAATTTCGGTCCGCTTTACCTCCTTCAATACCGACGGATAGAAACTCGCCTCCGCTTTCCAGTCGTTTCCGAAAAAATTGTTTATCCTTGTGACCAGACATTGTGACTTGTTCAGTCCCAGGTCCGACGGTCCGAAGAGCTGCCGCCCAATGTTTGCGTCCGTCACGATGTCTGGATCGTAGACCGTTACGAACAATCCCGGATGTCCGAGTGCACGGAGCGTGACATCCAGTCTTGCCATACCGGTCAGCACTTGCGAGCCTGTACCGCCCGCGCCTATGATGTTTACCGTCACCGGATGTTGCGGGTTCATCAGGTAACTGTCTGTATAATGTACTCTTTTCATCGCAATATGTCTTTTAGTTTCAGTTTTTTTAAAGGTTGCAGTTCGTCAAGGTCAAAAGGCTTGTCCTTTGCCGCTTTCGTTACCAGTACCAGATTGGATTTCGTGGGGTTCCCACCTCCACCCAGATGGGAGAACTCCGTCAGCCAGAACCTCTTTTCCCAATACTCCAGCAGGTTCGTGTAGGTCAGGTCTTTCGGCTTCTCAATTTTTGCGGAGCCCAGACAGACGCTCGCTCCCGTCACATTGAAGAACGGAGCCGCAAAAAGGTCCGAATTGTCTGTCAGTTCAACATCTGTATAGGCATAGACATTCAGACGGTTTTCTCCGGCCTCATAGATCACGCCCGGCAGGTTGTATTCCGCGCTTTCAATCTTCAGGATGTCATGGAAGAACATCATGCGCTTTTGGGGCGGGTTGTACCAGATGTATTTCTCACTGCCCTTGCGCGGGTCAAACCACAGCAGGTTGGACGGTATCCTGCCGTATGGTGTCACACTGTGGCTTTCGGAATAGCCCCGTACCAGTTCGTTCATGAACTCCACCGTCACCGGACGGCCTTCGCCCATTGTCCCATTTTCGTCTATGTCCCTGACTTCGATAAAATAACCGTCGTCATCCGTGCTGTGGTTGTCATTCTCTTCCGCATAGACAATCAACGCCGCCCTCGGATGAAGCAGCGTCCTCAGTTTTCTTGTAAGTTCATTCGTTTCTACCATAATCTTTCAATATACAATGTTAATAAATTCATCCGCCCACTTGAAGAACCGTTCCGGATAGTCATCCATGATAAACAGGCGGTCGGTTTCCGGTGACAGGGCACAGGTGGTAATCGGGATGATATCGTATGTCTCCTGGCTGTTATTATTGTAATAGTCCACCAGATATTCGGACACCATGTCGTCGCAGTCATAGACCACCCTTATCTGCTGATCCAGACGCATCGGCTGAAAATCCGGTTCCTCCTCGTAAAAGGCATCATAGCCGTATTGCATGATACCGTGTTCCGGGTTAAGGAAGGGCAATCCCTTTTTCATCGCTCCGACAATGGAACGCTCGAAGTCGTTTTGCGGGGTGTATTTTTCAAGTGCCTTCGGCAAATCCTTGTAATAGGACTTTTTTTCAACATGCTTTAGCAGCCTGCCGATTTTCCCTTTCTCGTATGACCGTACCAGTTCCAGTCTTTTGACAGTTTCCTCTTCCTCCTCCTGCGAATCATCCTCTTTCAGCCACATGAATATATAATCCGTGTCCTCTTCGTCCAAAATGGTAGAGATTCCGTTTGCCCACATCAGCTTGTTAATGAATGTAATGGAAATCCTCCTGAGCGTAGAATTGAGAGATTCAACGAATTTCATCGGGAAATAGTACAAGGTCAGTTCGCCCCATTTGTGACACTTCCACAGATTGAAATAGAGCCTGCCGTTATCCTGTTCGATATTCACATTCATCCCTTCCCCGACAAGTTTGTCCATCTCGTCGTACAGATTGGCTATGCTTGCCCCGATACTTTTGCCCGGAGTATGCACCGCTTCCTGTTTCAACAAAAGGGCATAGTTGAAAAACGAGTCACGCAGGAACTCGTAGTTTTCCTGCGTAATCACGTTGATGCCATTACTGCCGTATGAATCCACGACAATACTTTTCTGTGCTATCGGGGCAAGTGCCGTATTCAGAAAAGAATTACGGCCCCGCTTGGAGCCGTAATCCGTTCTGTCCTGTTCACACCGTGTCGTACATTCCGTTCTGTCTGGCCGATGATGAGCCTTGCGAGCAGTGCCGACTGATGTTCGTCCAATGGTACACATGATTTCTTCTTTTTATTGTCCTTCTTCATGGTTTCCTATCCTTTTGTCCCGATGGTGGTCTTGAACTCGTACACCGCCTTGTCATTCTTGATGACCGGTCCGTGTACCGTCGCCGTGGTCAGCTCCGGGTAGAAGTTGGAGTAGTAACTCATGACCATTTCGGGGCTGTCCGACGGGTTGGGATCGTCGAGCGTAATCATTCCGCTGCCTTTCTTGAACGTGAACGAGCGTGTCATTCCTGTGATTTCGAGTGCCATAATCTTAAACTGTCTGATAAGGTGAATACTTGGGTTCTAACATGGATTGGGGAAAATCGGGATATTCCTCGTAATCCTTGGGATTGTAATTGATTTCTCCGTCCGCGGGATATTGCGCAGGGTAGTCTTCGGGAGAGAATGCCTGTTCCTGCCAGTGCGTGTCAGACTGTGCCCCGTATGGAGGCTGCGGAGCCGTAGGCTGTTGTCCGGCATATTGCGGCTGTGGCGGAAGCGGTCTTTGCGGCGGTTGTTGCGGTGGCCACATCGAAGGCTGTTGCAGCGGTTGTGCCGTCATAGGCCGCTGCGGTTGTCCTGCTATCGGTCTCGGAGCCTGGGGCTGCGGCGGATAGGGCGGTTGCTGCATGGGAACTGCCATTGGTCGTGGCTGGGGGGGGGGGGGGGG
>ERZ779669.1424-NODE-1424-length-11021-cov-5.027357_pt1 | contig 11021 bp, 6 predicted proteins | sample MGYA00511372_ERZ779669 | MGnify/ENA primary metagenome ERZ779669 (study PRJEB29588, sample SAMEA1967891) | human gut metagenome | biome: human gut; feature: human-associated habitat; material: faeces | place: Denmark | collected 2008/2010 ... | reverse complement strand
TAGAGCACCGGTCTCCAAAACCGGGTGTCGGGAGTTCGAGCCTCTCTTCCCGTGCAAAAGATAAGCAAATATGTTGAAAAAGCTGGTCACATATTGTAAGGAATCATATAACGAACTTGCTCATAAAACCACATGGCCCACGCGCGCTGAATTGACGCACAGTGCTATTGTCGTACTCACAGCTTCCATAATAATAGCGCTTGTAGTATTCGCGATGGATAAGGTTTTCGAGTCAGTGATGCAGTTGGTATATCCCCACTAAACGTACGTGTTGATGTCTGAAACTGGAAAACAATGGTACGTATTGCGTGCCATGAGTGGAAAGGAGAATAAGGTCAAAGAGTACATTGATGCCGAAATCAAGAACGGCAGTCTCGGTGACCTTGTTTCGCAGGTGTTGATACCGACGGAGAAGTATTATTCCATCCGCAACGGGAAACGCGTTGTGAAGGAGAGGACATACTTGCCCGGATACGTGTTGGTGGAGGCCAATTTGGTCGGAGAAATCGTGCATGTGCTGAGAAATACGCCAAACGTGATTGACTTTCTTGGTGGTGCCAACAATCCTCAGGCTTTGCGTCCCTCGGAAATAAACCGGATCTTGGGTAAGGCGGAAGAGCTGCAGGAGGAAGTTCCCGATGCAGTTATCCCCTATACCGTGGGTGAGGCCATAAAAGTCACGGACGGTCCGTTCAACGGTTTCTCGGGTGTCGTCGCAGAAGTGAATGGCGCCAAGAGGAAGCTGACGGTGACTGTGAAAGTCTTCGGACGGAGCACTCCGCTCGACTTGGATTTTACGCAAGTGGCGAAGGAATGAGTAATGTTACGTGCTCAGACTCTTCCCGTAATTCTTTAATCATACAACAATGGCAAAAGAAGTCGCTGGATTAATCAAATTACAGATTAAAGGTGGCGCAGCAAATCCGTCTCCTCCCGTAGGTCCTGCTTTGGGTTCCAAGGGTATCAATATCATGGATTTCTGCAAGCAGTTCAATGCCAGAACACAGGACAAGGCAGGTAAGGTATTGCCGGTCGTCATTACTTACTATAACGATAAATCATTTTCGTTTGTAGTCAAGACTCCTCCTGTGGCAATCCAACTGCTCGAAGCCACGAAGAAGAAGAGTGGTTCTGCGCAGCCGAACCGCTCGAAGATTGCAGAAGTTACGTGGGATCAAGTCCGTGCTATCGCTGAGGATAAAATGCCTGACCTCAACTGTTTCACCATTGAGGCAGCCATGAAGCTCGTAGCAGGAACCGCACGTTCAATGGGTATAACAGTTAAGGGTGATTTCCCCGGTTAATTCATTAATCTTCGATTACGATGAGTAAGCTGACAAAAAACCAAAAGTTAGTAGCAGACAAGATTGAAGCCGGGAAAGTTTATACGCTTGCCGAGGCTGCAAACCTCGTGAAAGAGATTACTACGACGAAGTTCGACGCCTCGATTGACGTAGACGTTCGTCTGGGAGTTGATCCCCGCAAGGCCAACCAGATGGTGCGTGGCGTAGTATCCCTTCCTCACGGAACCGGAAAAGTGGTTCGCGTGTTGTGTTTGTGTACTCCCGAAGCAGAGACCGCAGCAAAAGAGGCAGGAGCCGATTATGTGGGTCTGGACGAATATATCGAGAAGATCAAAGGTGGATGGACAGACGTTGATGTCATCATCACGATGCCCGCTATCATGGGTAAGATCGGTGCTCTCGGTCGCGTCTTGGGTCCACGTGGTCTGATGCCTAATCCTAAGAGCGGAACGGTGACAATGGATGTTGCCAAGGCTATTAAGGAGGTTAAGCAAGGTAAGATTGATTTCAAGGTAGATAAGGCTGGTATCGTTCATGCCTCGATCGGTAAGGTGTCGTTCACACCGGAGCAGATCATGGGGAATGCCCAAGCTTTCATCTCGACAATTATCAAGCTCAGACCTGCTGCCGCAAAGGGTACTTATGTGAAGAGTATTTATCTTTCTTCGACGATGAGTCGTGGTATAAAGATCGACCCGAAGTCTGTTGATGAAGTAAAGTAATGCGCCATTATGAAAAAGGAAGATAAAGCGATTATTATCGAACAGTTAGGCGCAAAGCTCAAAGAGTATGCGCACTTCTATCTTGTGGATGTAACGGCTATGAATGCAGCCGCGACGAGTGATTTGCGTCGTCGTTGCTTCAAGTCTGACATCAAGATGATAGTGGTTAAGAATACCCTCTTGCACAAGGCTCTTGAAGCAGCCGAAGTGGACTATTCTCCTCTCTATCCTTGCTTGAAGGGAACGACGGCTGTGTTCTTCTGTAACACTGCGAACGTTCCGGCAAAGCTTATCAAGGAAGTAAGCAAGGACGGTATTCCCGGTCTGAAAGCAGCTTATGCGGAAGAGGGCTTCTATGTCGGAGCCGATCAGCTCGATGTCCTCTGCTCGATCAAGAGCAAGAATGAAGTTATCGCTGAGGTTGTCGCATTGTTGCAGTCGCCGGCGAAGAACGTTATCTCGTCGTTGCAGTCTGCCGGGCAGACCATTCACGGCGTTCTCAAAACTTTGGGCGAGCGTCCCGAGTAATCCAAAACAGCAATTAGTAAAAACAAATTAAACATAAAAGAAAATGGCAGATATTAAAGCAATCGCTGAAGAGTTGGTAAACTTGACAGTAAAAGAAGTAAATGAGTTGGCAACGATCCTCAAAGAGGAGTACGGTATTGAACCCGCCGCCGCAGCCGTAGCCGTAGCTGCTGGTCCTGCTGGTGGTGCTGCCGCTGCTGAGGAGAAGACCGCTTTCGACGTAGTGTTGAAGAGCGCAGGTGCTGCCAAGCTCCAAGTCGTTAAGGCTGTGAAGGAATCTTGCGGTCTTGGCCTGAAAGAGGCTAAGGATCTCGTAGACGGTGCTCCTAGCACGCTGAAAGAAGGCGTAGCCAAGGAAGAGGCTGAGGCTTTGAAGAAAGCTCTCGAAGAGGCTGGTGCCGAAGTCGAGATTAAGTAAGTAATTCCTCTGCAATAATAAGGTTAAGGACTCTCTGGTAGGGAGTTCTTAACCTTTTTGTGTCTATAAACTGCGTACCAAATAAATTTACCGAATGGCTTCAAAAGTGATAAATCAGCGCGTCAACTTTGCGACAGTGAAGAATCCGATGCCTTATCCTGACTTTCTGGACGTGCAGCTGAAATCGTTCAAGGATTTCTTGCAGCTTGACACTCCGTCTGAACTCAGGAAGAATGATGGCTTGTACAAGGTCTTTGCTGAGAATTTCCCCATCGCAGACACACGCAACAACTTCGTCTTAGAGTTCCTTGACTATTATATCGACCCGCCCCGTTACAGCATCGAGGAGTGCCTCGAGCGCGGCTTGTCGTACAGTGTTCCTTTGAAGGCGAAGTTGAAGCTCTATTGCACCGACCCGGATCATGAGGATTTCGATACCGTGGTTCAAGACGTCTTCTTGGGCCCGATTCCTTACATGACGCCCAACGGGACCTTTATTATCAATGGTGCGGAGCGCGTCGTTGTGTCTCAGCTCCACCGTTCGCCTGGCGTGTTCTTCGGTTCGAGTGTGCACGCCAATGGTACGCAGTTGTATTCAGCCCGTATCATTCCGTTCAAAGGGTCTTGGATCGAGTTTGCCACGGACATCAACAACGTGATGTATGCCTACATCGACCGTAAGAAGAAACTGCCCGTGACCACGCTCCTTCGCGCTATCGGTTTTGAAAGTGATAAGGATATCTTGCAGATATTCAACCTGGCCGAGGAGGTCAAGGTCAACAAGACGAACCTGAAAAAGCTTGTCGGCAAGAAACTGGCGGCGCGTGTGTTGAAGAGCTGGACGGAGGACTTCGTAGATGAAGACACCGGCGAGGTCGTTTCAATCGAGCGTAACGAGGTCATCCTTGATCGTGAGACCGAGCTTACGGAGGAAAATGTCAATGATATCCTCGAAAGCGGAGAGTCGTCAGTGCTCATCCACAAGGAGGATTCTACGGCGTCGGACTATTCCATCATCTTCAACACCTTGCAGAAGGACCCGAGCAACTCGGAAAAGGAAGCCATTAACTATATCTACCGTCAGCTCCGCAATGCCGACCCGCAGGATGACAGCACGGCGCGTGAGGTAATCAACAACCTTTTCTTCTCGGACAAACGTTACGATTTGGGAGAAGTCGGCCGTTATCGTATCAACCGCAAATTGAATCTGACGACCGACATGGATGTCCGTGTGTTGACGAAGGAGGACATCATTGAGATTATCAAATATCTCATAGAGCTGATTAATTCGAAGGCTACTGTCGATGATATTGACCACCTGAGCAACCGCCGCGTCCGTACTGTGGGCGAGCAGCTTTCTAACCAGTTCGCCGTCGGTCTGGCCCGTATGAGCCGTACCATCCGCGAGCGTATGAATGTCCGTGACAACGAAGTCTTTACGCCGACTGACCTGATCAATGCCAAGACAATCTCTTCGGTCATCAACTCATTCTTCGGCACGAACGCCCTGTCGCAGTTCATGGACCAGACGAACCCGTTGGCCGAAGTGACCCACAAGCGCCGTCTCTCTGCGTTGGGTCCTGGCGGTTTGTCGCGCGAGCGTGCCGGTTTCGAGGTCCGTGACGTTCACTATACTCACTATGGCCGCCTTTGCCCGATTGAGTCGCCCGAAGGCCCGAACATCGGTCTTATCTCCTCGCTTTGTGTTTATGCGAAGATTAATGACCTTGGCTTTATCGAGACGCCCTACCGCAAGGTGGAGAATGCTGTCGTCGACTTGAAGAATGAAGACGTCGTTTACCTGACTGCCGAAGAAGAGGAAGGCAAGATCATCGGTCAGGGAAATGCTCCGTTGAACGACGACGGCACGTTTATCCGCGACAAGGTGAAATGCCGCCAGGATGCGGACTATCCTGTCGTTCCGCCCTCCGAAGTAGAGTTGATTGACGTGGCTCCGCAGCAGATTGCCTCGATTGCGGCCTCGTTGATTCCCTTCCTTGAACACGACGACGCCCACCGCGCTCTGATGGGTTCGAACATGATGCGCCAGGCCGTGCCCCTCATCAGTCCCGAAGCTCCTATTGTCGGCACGGGCATAGAGAAGCAGGTTTGTGAAGATTCGCGTACCATGATTACGGCCGAAGGCGACGGCATCATTGAATACGTAGACGCCACGACCATCAAGATCATGTACGACCGCACGGAGGACGAAGAGTTCGTCAGCTTCGAGCCGGCATTGAAGGAATACCGCATTCCGAAGTTCCGCCGTACGAACCAGAACATGACCATCGACCTCCGGCCTATCTGCGAGAAGGGCCAGCGGGTGAAGAAAGGCGACATCCTGACCGAAGGCTATGCTACACAGAACGGCGAGCTTGCTTTGGGCCGCAATCTGCTCGTGGCCTACATGCCATGGAAGGGCTACAACTATGAGGACGCCATCGTGCTCAACGAGCGCATGGTGCGCGAGGATATCCTGACTTCGGTGCATGTGGACGAATTCTCACTCGAAGTGCGTGAGACGAAGCGCGGCATGGAAGAACTTACGAACGACATTCCCAATGTCAGCGAAGACGCCACGAAAGACCTGGATGAGAACGGTATCATCCGCATCGGTGCACGTGTCCAGCCGGGCGACATCCTCATCGGCAAGATTACGCCGAAGGGCGAAAGCGACCCGACGCCTGAGGAGAAACTCCTCCGTGCGATATTCGGTGATAAGGCCGGTGATGTGAAGGACGCTTCGTTGAAAGCCAATCCCTCGTTGTCGGGCGTGATTATCGACAAGAAACTGTTCTCGAAAGTGATGAAGAGCCGTTCGTCGAAAGCTGCCGACAAGGTTATCCTGCAAAAGATGGACGACCAGTTCGCACAGGAGACTGCCCAGTTGAAAGGCATCCTCGTCGACAAGCTGATGGCAATCACAGCAAAGGCCCATATTGTGGGTGTCAAGGACAATCTGGGCGCAGAGGTCATCGCCGCCGGCGCCAAACCGGGTAAGTCGACGCTCTCTTCGCTTGACTTTGCTTCTTTGCAGTTGAGCCACTGGACGGACGACGAACACGTCAACAGCCTTATCCAGCAGCTGATCCTCAACTACATGAAGAAATACAACATCATGGATGCAGCCTTGAAGCGCAAGAAGTTCGCCCTCACCATCGGCGACGAACTGCCTTCCGGCATCATCCAGATGGCTAAGGTTTATGTAGCGAAGAAACGTAAGATCAGCGTGGGTGACAAGATGGCCGGACGCCACGGAAACAAGGGTATCGTGTCGAAGATAGTCCGTCAGGAGGATATGCCGTTCCTCGCGGACGGAACGCCGGTCGACATCGTTCTGAACCCTCTGGGCGTGCCGTCGCGTATGAACCTTGGGCAGATTTTCGAGTCTATCCTCGGTGCTGCCGGCCGCAAGCTCAACGTGAAGTTCGCAACCCCCATCTTCGATGGTGCCAAGCTCGACGATCTTTGTGAGTGGACGGACAAGGCCGGGCTGCCGCGTTATGGTTCCACCCAGCTCTATGATGGTGGCACCGGTGAACCCTTCGACCAGAAGGCAACCGTCGGCGTGACCTATATGTTGAAGCTCGGCCACATGGTTGAAGACAAGATGCACGCCCGCTCCATCGGTCCGTACTCCCTCATCACGCAGCAACCCCTCGGTGGTAAGGCCCAGTTCGGTGGCCAGCGTTTCGGTGAGATGGAGGTTTGGGCCATCGAGGCTTTCGGTGCTTCGCACGTCCTTCAAGAGATATTGACCATCAAGTCCGACGACGTCGTAGGTCGGTCGAAAGCCTATGAGGCCATCGTCAAAGGCACGCCCATGCCGACGCCGGGCATTCCTGAATCGCTCAACGTCCTTCTGCACGAATTGCGCGGTCTTGGCCTGAGCGTCACGCTCGATTAACGAAGTGGAACCTTTCCAATATCATTCAATATGGCATTTAAGAGAGAAAACAAGATAAAGAGCAATTTCACGAAGATTACCATCGGATTGGCCTCTCCCGAGGAAATCCTGGAAAATTCGTATGGTGAGGTGTTGAAGCCCGAGACAATCAACTATCGCACCTATAAGCCCGAGCGTGACGGTCTTTTCTGCGAGCGCATTTTCGGCCCGACAAAAGACTATGAGTGCCACTGCGGCAAGTACAAGCGTATCCGTTACAAAGGCATCGTCTGCGACCGATGCGGTGTCGAAGTGACAGAAAAGAAGGTGCGTCGTGAGCGTTCCGGCCATATCCAGCTGGTCGTCCCTGTCGCCCACATCTGGTATTTCCGCTCCTTGCCCAACAAGATCGGTTATCTTTTGGGCTTGCCGACCAAGAAGCTCGATTCCATCATCTATTACGAGCGCTACATTGTCATCCAGCCCGGTGTGTTGGCTGAGGAAGGCGTAGCAGCCAACGACCTCCTCAACGAGGACGAGTATATTGAGCTCATGGGCAAGTTGCCGAAGGAGAACCAGTATCTTGAAGACACCGATCCCAACAAGTTCATTGCCAAGATGGGCGCTGATGCAGTCTACGACTTGCTCACACGCCTCGACCTCGACAGCCTGTCGTATGAGCTGCGTGACCGCGCCAACTCCGATTCGTCGATGCAGCGTAAGAACGACGCCCTCAAACGTCTGCAAGTGGTCGAAGCCTTCCGTGCCAGCAAGGACCGCAACCGGCCCGAGTGGATGATCATGAAGATCATTCCTGTTATCCCGCCCGAGTTGCGCCCGCTTGTTCCGCTCGACGGCGGTCGTTTTGCCACCTCTGACCTCAACGACCTCTACCGTCGTGTGCTCATCCGCAACAACCGTCTGAAACGCCTTCTCGAAATCAAGGCTCCGGAAGTCATCCTGCGCAACGAAAAACGTATGTTGCAGGAAGCCGTGGACAGTCTTTTCGACAATTCGCGCAAGAGCAGCGCCGTCAAGAGCGACTCCAACCGTCCGCTGAAATCCCTTTCCGATTCACTGAAAGGCAAGCAAGGACGTTTCCGCCAGAACCTTTTGGGTAAGCGTGTCGACTATTCTGCCCGTTCGGTCATCGTGGTCGGTCCCGAATTGAAGATGGGCGAGTGCGGTCTGCCGAAGTTGATGGCCGCTGAGCTCTACAAGCCCTTCATCATCCGCAAGCTCATAGAGCGCGGCATCGTCAAGACGGTCAAGAGCGCCAAGAAGATTGTCGATCGTCGCGAACCCATCATCTGGGACATCCTTGAATACGTGATGAAAGGCCACCCGGTGCTTCTCAACCGTGCCCCGACGCTTCACCGTCTCGGTATCCAGGCCTTCCAGCCCAAGCTCATCGAAGGCAAGGCCATCCAGCTCCACCCGTTGGCATGTACGGCGTTCAACGCCGACTTCGACGGCGACCAGATGGCTGTCCACTTGCCTCTGAGCAACGAGGCCATCCTCGAGGCGCAGATGCTTATGCTCCAAAGCCACAACATCCTCAATCCGGCCAATGGCGCGCCCATCACGGTGCCGTCGCAAGACATGGTGCTCGGCCTGTATTACATCACCAAGCTCCGTCCCGGCACGAAGGGCGAGGGCCTCACGTTCTATGGCCCAGAGGAGGCTATCATCGCATTCAACGAGCACCGGGTGGAGATTCACGCTCCTGTAAAGGTGCTGGTCGATGACATCGACGAGAACGGCGCCAAGGTGCAACGTATTGTCGAGACCTCGGTCGGGCGTGTCATAGTCAATGAGATCGTGCCTCCCGAAGTGGGCTTTGTCAATACGATTATATCGAAGAAGTCCCTGCGCGACATTATTGCCCGCGTCATCAAGGCGGTCGGCATGGCCCGTGCCTGCGAATTCCTCGACGGTATCAAGAACCTCGGCTACCGCATGGCCTACGAGGGCGGTCTGTCGTTCAACTTGGACGACATCATCATCCCGAAAGAGAAAGTAGACATCGTCCAGCGCGGTAACGAGGAGATTGAGCAAATCACGATGAACTATAACATGGGTTTCATCACCGACAACGAGCGTTATAACCAGGTCATCGATACGTGGACACACGTCAACACCGACTTGAAGAAGACCCTCATGAAGCAGATGACCGAGGCCGACCAAGGTTTCAACGCCGTCTTCATGATGCTTGACTCGGGCGCCCGTGGTTCGGCCGACCAGATTGCCCAGCTGGCCGGTATGCGTGGTCTGATGGCCAAGCCGCAGAAAGCCGGAGCCGAAGGTGCGCAGATCATCGAAAACCCGATTCTCTCGAACTTCAAGGAGGGCATGTCGGTGCTCGAATACTTCATCTCGACGCACGGTGCCCGCAAGGGTCTGGCCGACACCGCCTTGAAGACGGCCGACGCCGGTTACCTGACCCGCCGTCTCGTCGACGTCTCGCACGACGTCATCATCACCGAAGAAGACTGCGGCACATTGCGCGGACTGGTCTGCACTGCCCTCAAAGACGGCGACGAGATTATCTCCTCGCTGGGTGAGCGCATCCTTGGCCGCGTTTCCGTGCACGACATCATCCATCCTTCGACCGGCAAGCTCATTGTGGCTGCCGGTGAGGAAATCACCGAAGAGATCGCCGACGAGATAGAGAACTCGCCCATCGAGAGCGTCGAGATCCGCTCCGTCCTCACCTGCGAAAGCCGTCACGGCGTCTGCATGAAGTGCTACGGCCGCAACCTTGCCACCAGCCGCATGGTGCAGAAGGGCGAAGCCGTCGGCGTCATCGCCGCCCAGTCCATCGGTGAGCCGGGTACGCAGCTGACCCTCCGTACGTTCCACGCCGGTGGTGTGGCCGGTAATGCTGCTGCCAATGCCAGCATCGTGGCCAAGCACGACGCCCGCGTCGAGTTCGAGGAGCTCCGCACTGTCGACGTCACCAACGAAGACGGCACACCGGGCAAGGTCGTCGTCGGTCGTTTGGCCGAAGTCCGTTTCGTCGACGAGAACACAGGCATCATCCTCTCTTCGCAGAACGTGCCCTACGGTTCGCAGCTCTTCGTCGCCGACAAGAGCAAGGTCGAGAAAGGCACGCTCATCGCCAAGTGGGATCCTTTCAACGCCGTCATCGTTTCGGAAAGCGCAGGTACGGTGCAGTTCGAGGATGTCATCGAAGGTGTCACCTATCGTGTCGAAGAAGACGAAGCCACGGGTCTGCGTGAACTCATTGTCATCGAGTCGAAAGAGAAGTCGCGTGTACCTTCGTGCCATGTGCTCGACGGCAATGGCGAACTCCTCCGCACCTACAACTTCCCCATCAACGGCCATATCGTGGTCGAAGACGGACAGAAGATCAACGCCGGCGAAGTGCTCATCAAGATTCCGCGTGCGGTCGGAAAGGCCGGTGACATCACCGGTGGTCTGCCTCGCGTCACCGAGCTCTTCGAAGCCCGCAATCCGAGCAACCCCGCCGTGGTGTCCGAGATCGACGGCGAAATCAAGATGGGTGCAGTCAAGCGCGGAAACCGCGAAATCATCGTCACGTCGAAGCTGGGCGAGGAGAAACGCTACCTCGTGCCCCTGTCCAAGCAGATCCTTGTGCAGGAAAACGACTACGTGCGTGCCGGTACGCCGCTGTCCGACGGTTCCATCACGCCGGCCGACATCCTCGCCATCAAAGGCCCGACGGCTGTGCAGGAATACATCGTCAATGAGATTCAGGACGTTTACCGCTTGCAAGGTGTGAAGATCAACGACAAGCACTTCGAGGTCATCGTCCGCCAGATGATGCGCAAGGTGCGCGTCGAGGAGTCCGGCGATACGAACCTGCTCTCCGGCTCCATGGTCGATCTGCTTGAGTATGAGGATGCCAACGAGGAGATCCGCGCGCGCAATGCCGCGGGCGAGGTCAACGCCGAGACCGGCGAGCCGCTGCAGGAAGCCATTGCCACGCAGCTGCTTATGGGTATCACGAAGGCCTCTCTTGCGACCGACAGCTGGATGTCCGCCGCGTCCTTCCAGGAGACCACAAAGGTCCTGACTGAAGCCGCCATCAAGGGTAAGGTCGACCACCTTGTTGGTCTGAAGGAGAACGTCATTATCGGTAAGCTTATCCCCGCCGGTGCAGGCTTGAACGCCTACCG
>ERZ779669.1421-NODE-1421-length-11051-cov-3.507184_pt1 | contig 11051 bp, 14 predicted proteins | sample MGYA00511372_ERZ779669 | MGnify/ENA primary metagenome ERZ779669 (study PRJEB29588, sample SAMEA1967891) | human gut metagenome | biome: human gut; feature: human-associated habitat; material: faeces | place: Denmark | collected 2008/2010 ... | reverse complement strand
TCGCATGGCTGCCATAAGCATGCCGGGCGTAACTTTATCACAATTTGAGATACATATCATTGCGTCTGCCTTATGGGCATTAACCATATATTCAACAGAGTCGGCAATGATATCGCGCGACGGCAGCGAATATAGCATTCCGTCGTGTCCCATTGCTATACCGTCATCAATCGCTATCGTGTTGAATTCTGCGGCATAACATCCCATACTTTCAATCTCAGCCTTTACGATCTGGCCGATTTCATGTAAATGTGTATGTCCCGGGACAAACTGCGTAAATGAGTTGACGATGGCAATGATGGGCTTTCCAAACTGCTCATGCTTCATGCCTGCAGCAACCCACAGGGCTCGCGCCCCTGCCATACGCCGTCCTTCTGTACAAACCGCACTTCTCAACTTGTGTTTCATATTTTCTCAAATTTTTCACTTGTACGTATGTGCAAAGTTATACTTTTTTCTCACAAACAGCAACAAATATACTAAATAATTAAGCCATCAAATAAATTTTATCGGCAAACAAGTGTAAAATGTGATAAATTGAAATATTTTATTGCACATATGTATCTTAAATGTGCAATTTCAAGATGTTACAGTTATTCCATTTACACAAAACACTTGTCATAATTATCGACAATATAATAAAATAATGTCACACGACAAAGTATAAAAATATTCGACATAAAAGCGAAAAAATCGAACAGGAATACATCAACGGCATCAATTATTTATTGCCAAACAAATATACATGTGGGCAATCATAACGGACTATAATATTTCTCTCTCTGATCCGGAATAACAAAACCGGATAAGGCTAAATAACATCAATAATGCCACAAAACACGACAAGCGGCAAAGACATGGAAAACTGGACTAACTTTATGGCAGATATTGAACAGATTTGGCATGACAACTAAAAGATAAAAATCTGCGTCAACAACAAGACACAAAATCGCAAACAGATTCAACGCCAAAAATCTGTAATATTTCCTCGTATATAAATTACAAATTAACATATTATATAGAAAATACAATCAATACAGAAAGAACCTGCACTATGTTTTGTTTCGAAATGAAAGTGGGTTGTTTTTGATGTGAAAACCACCCACTTTTGCATCAAAAGTGACTGAGTTACGACTGCAAAACCATTCATTAATTTCATGGAAACAAGCTTTAGCCATGCAATATAATTATACAAAAAAATCTCCGCCCTATTTGGGACGGAGATTTTTTTATGATTTACTATGTAAAATTACTTAGTATTGTCGTTGAATGTAGCTACGCGGTTGAATTCAACCTGCTCGAACAGCTTGTCTGTAGCGCCACAACCTACTGTTGTAAGACGGTCAGCAGAAATCTTGTACTTGTTAACCAAGATCTTCTTAACGGCTGCTGCACGCTCTTCTGACAGCTGCTGGTTACGCTCTGCAGAGCCTTCAGGAGAAGCATATCCCTTAATTTCAACCTTTGCATCAGGATGATTCTTCATGTACTGTGCAATAAGCTCAATCGGAGCATACTGAGCAGGATCTACGACAGACTTGCCCTGACGGAACAATACTGTAGGCTGCAGGTTGGTTGCTGTTGCAGGCTTCTCATACTTAGGTCTTCTGTTGCACTCATCAAGAGCCTTCTGCAGATCTGCAATCTGACGGTCTTTAGCAGCAAGCTGTGCATCCTTACCGTTCAAATCGCTGCGCAGGTCGTTGATTTTAGCATTCAGGCCGTCAATCTCTGACTGGTCACGCAGTTCGGCAATTGTGAAGTTGTGTGTGCCGTTAGAATTCTTGAACTTGTAGTTGAAACCAACATTAAGCTGGAAGCCTGAGTTGTTTACATTATACTTAATAGCGTGTGTTCCGCCATTATAGCCTCCAAGTGTCCAGATCATAGCAGGCTCGATGTAGAACTGCCATGCCTTAGCCTTGCCAAGATTAAATGTAAAGTCAATGGCTGCCTTAGATGTAAGAGCGTCGTCGTTATACACTTCAGACGGATGACCAAACACGTGTCCCCATCCTAAACCGCCGAGAACAGAAACTTCAAACAAACGCGGCTCACCAGGATATCCGCCAAACCAGTTGCTCAGGTTAACAGTTCCGAGCAAAGATGTATTCATCGAACGCACAAATGTTCCGATTGACTCGCCCGGCTTGTTAGACAAATAAACATTGCTTTCTGCAGCAAGACCAAATACCGGAGTGAAATTACGGCCGATACGCAATCCGAGATTAGGATTCAGATCCTTAAGCCATGCATGACCGGTAGTTTTGGTCGCAAAACCGCCATTGACTCCAATATAAAAATTATCGAAAGTCTTGCTTTCAGTTACTGTCTGAGCTGAAACAGATGCAGTTGCCAATGCAGCAACAAACATAAATAATAACTTCTTCATTTTCTTAAAATTTAAATTATAAACAATTTATTAATAATTGCAGTACACAAAGATACAAATTAATATTTACAAAACAAATTATTAGAGACAAATAATTAGATTAAGAAAAATAATTGTATGTATTAACGTAGAAAAGGACAAAATATTGGTACTTTATAATAAGCAGCAGCAAATTAAAAGTGATTTAACTGTGAGATTTACAATATGACGTTTTTTAGTTTTATAAAATAAAAATATAAAATATATACAAAAAGTCAGGAAAACGGCAATAAAATATGCCACAACGTCCTATTTGTAAATATATTTGAATACCTGATTAAGCTAAACGCCACGTTTATTATTCACACTGCTTATTGTCACTCCCGTTGTCAGGCATTATGCAGCATAATAGTTTTATATGTTTTCATTAAAGTTTAGCCAACCATGGCATAGCCTGCATAAAGGTAAAAACACGGCTGACGGCCAAAACCACCCGAAAGGCAAAGACCAATCATAAATAAAAGAATACTACGGAAATAAAAAACGAATAAACTTTTTATCATATTAATGTAAATTGCATTACCTTTGCATTATATGAAAAAGATTATTCTTATTACCGGCGGACAGCGCTCGGGTAAAAGCGTATACGCAGAGAAACTTGCTTTGAGCCTCTCGGACAATCCTGTATATCTTGCCACGGCTCACGTATGGGACGACGAATTCAAGGAAAGAGTAAGAAAACATCAGGAACGAAGAGGTGAACAATGGACAAACATTGAGGAGGAAAAATATCTCAGCAAGCACGACATATATAATAAGGTAATAGTGATTGACTGCGTCACCCTTTGGTGTACAAATTTCTTCTTTGACCGTGAAGCTGACGCCGACACCCAACCTACTGTGAGCGAGGCTCTCGAAGAAATAAAGAAAGAGTTTGACAAGTTTACGGATAAAGACAACACTTTCATATTCGTCACCAACGAAATTGGCAGCGGAGAAGTGAGCGGCAACGCCGTTCAACGCAGATTTACCGACATGCAGGGATGGATGAACCAGTATGTGGCATCAAAGGCTGATGAGGTGATAATGATGGTCTGCGGCATTCCGGTAAAAATAAAGTAAGCCACAAGACTCTATCCGGCAGTAAAGATCCTTAAACTATATGATTATGAAAAATTTTGAAATAAAAGCACCAGACAACAGTATAAAAGAGGATATAATAAAAAAAATCGACAATCTGAACAAGCCCAAGGGCTCGCTTGGAAGACTCGAAAGTCTGGCAGTTCAGATTTGCCTTATACAGCAGACATTGTCGCCAAAGCTCACGGGCCAGTGCCATATTCTTTTCGGCAGTGACCATGGCGTTGAACGCGAGAACGTAAGCGTGTCGCCGCGCGATGTTACATGGCAGCAGATGATAAACTTTACCCGTGGCGGCGGCGGTGTCAACATGTTTTGCCGCCAGCATGGCTTCAGACTTTATCTTGTTGACACGGGCGTAGACCATGACCTGACGGAATATAAGGAGATAATCAACCGCAAGATTGCCAACGGAACAGCCAATTTCAGATACGAGGACGCCATGACTGAAGAACAGTTTGAGCAGGCCATAAACATAGGCTGCGAAATGGTTGACAAGTGCGTGGCAGACAACGGCTGCAATATTATATGTCTTGGCGAAATGGGCATAGCAAACACATCACCTTCAAGCGTATGGATGAGTCTGTTTGGCAACATTGAGCTTGAAGAGTGCGTAGGTGCCGGCGCAGGACTCGACTCGCCGGGAATAAGACATAAATATGAGGTTTTGGCAGACGCAGTGAGAAACTTCAGAAACCGGCACGGCAACACACCCGACCCGACTACTATAATACACTGCTTTGGCGGTTTCGAGATGGTGAGCACAATAGGTGCCATGCTGCGTGCGGCAGAACGTCACATTATCATAATGGTTGACGGATTTATCATGACAGCATGCGCTCTGGCAGCCAGCATGCTTTACCCTGAGGTAAAGAATTATATGATTTTCGGACATAAGGGCGACGAAACAGGACACCGAAATATGCTTGAACTTCTTGGCGCAAAGCCGCTGTTGAGCCTGGGACTAAGGCTTGGCGAAGGTACAGGCGCACTGTGTGCCTTCCCTATTATAGACAGCTCTGTCAGAATGATTAACGAAATGAACAACTTTGACAATGCGAATATCACTAAATACTTCTAAATGGTACGACAACATATGGGCGTCGTTTATCTTCTTTACAAGACTGCCTTTTTGGCGACTGCACGAACCTCCTAAGGAAAGCTACCGCACTGTGGTTGAGCACTGGCCGCTGACAGGATGGCTTACAGGCGGAATCATGGCTGCCGTCATTTATTTTGGCGGAATGATTCTGCCGTACTTATGGCTATCGTGGCAAGACTTCTGATAACGGGAGCCTTACATGAAGATGGTCTTACCGACTTTTTCGACGGTTTTGGCGGTGGCGGAAACAACAGGCAACGCATTCTAGACATAATGAAAGACTCGCGCACGGGTACCTTCGGCGTAGTTGGAATTGTGATGTATCTGCTGATTCTCTTCTTCGCTCTTACAGCCATGCCGGCGAAACTGGCTGCACTGACAGTATTAGCAGCCGATCCTTACAGCAAGATGCTTGCAGGGCAGATTATAATGATGATGCCGTATGCCCGGACGGAAGAAGAGTCGAAAGCACACGTTGTTTACCGCAAAATGAACATTAAGGCTGGCATAAGCCTGTTTATTCAAGGCATGGCGCCGCTAGCTCCACTCGTGCTTACATGCTGGGGACTTGTTCGCTGGGACTTGATAATATTCATTCCCGGCCTTGTTATGTATTTTCTTTATCTCTTAATTTGGCGTAGGCTGAGAGGATATACGGGCGACTGCTGCGGAGCGATGTTTCTGCTTATTGAGCTGTCGTTCTACCTTACAGTTTCATCCCAATTTTTCAACAACAGACAATTATGGACGTTATTCTCATAAGACACACAAGTGTAAATGTGCCTAAAGGCACATGTTATGGATGGAGCGACGTGCCCGTGGCCGATACGTTTGAGCAGGAAGCAGCCATAACAAAGAAAAACATTGAGCATCTCGAGTTCGACATGGTGTTCTCATCACCGCTTACAAGAGCAAGAAAGCTTGCCGAGTATTGCGGATGGGCAAATCCTGTTGTTGACGACAGACTGAAGGAAATGAACATGGGCAGCTGGGAGATGAAACTCTTTGACGAGATAGAAGATGAGAACCTGCAAAGATGGTATGACGACTATATGCACCAACCAACAACCAACGGCGAAAGTTTTCCGATGATGTATGCACGCGTAGCCGGATTTTTAGACGAGCTAAAGCAAAAACCTTACAGACGCGTTGCCATTTTTGCCCACGGCGGAGTGCTTATGTGCGCAGGAATTTATGGCAAGCTATTCAGTGAAAAAGACTGTTTTAAACATCTTGCGCCATACGGAGGAATTGAAAAAATTACCATCTGAGATATTCTGCATCAATAATCGTCTGCGCCACTTATAGTAATTTTGGCAAACATTTCTTTTACTGTGATGAGTTATAGTACAGACTCATCACAGCAAAAGATTCTCACATTCAATATGTTATGCAAGAATGTGATAAGTGATAAGTTTTCCAGGAAAATATATACATGCCACACAAGCAACGCAAAAACATACCTTTTGCATAACAAAATAACGCATTTCATCATGCAAAATAGTACTGTTCAATAGTCTGTTTACATCATTCTTAATATTTTGATAAAAAATCAGACCGTTTTCAATGCTAGTACAAACAAATATACTAACCTTTGAAAACGGTCTGCCGCTTATCTTGCATCCTGCCAGCCATGAAGGCCAGGCAAGAGCAGTGATAACTTATGTTTAGCCGATGATTTCCTTACCAGCTGTTATAGCCTCCATGTTCAGAGGAATAAGTCCGTGGTGACGCTCAGGCAGAGTCTTATACAGAGCCTTCTCGACACCCTTGTCGCTTACAACAGGACAAACCTTGAGCAGTCCGCCCAAAACAATCATATTGAAAACCTTTGAGTTCTTCATCTCAACGGCCTTGTCCATTGCTGCGATAGGACATACTGTAATATCTGTACGCTTAGGAGGATTGATTATACCTGATGTGTCATAGATAAGGAAGCCGCCCTTCTTTACTTTCGGCTCGAATTTATCCAGTGAAGGCTGGTTGAGCACGATAGCGACATCATATTCACTCACGATCGGAGAAGACACGCGCTCGTCACTGACGATAACAGTAACATTACACGTTCCACCACGCTGTTCAGGACCATATGCCGGCATCCATGTGACTTCCTTGTCCTCCATAAGTCCAGAATAAGCAAGAATCTTGCCCATAGACAGCACACCCTGTCCGCCGAATCCTGATATAATAATTTCCTTTTTCATAGGTCTGCTTTTTTATTTGTCCTCTGTTGTATCCTTGAGGTCTCCCTTAGGATAGAACTTGAATAAGTTTTCTTTCATCCACTCGTTAGCCTTTACAGGTGAAAGTTTCCATCCGCTGTTACATGTACTTACCACCTCAACAAGGCTTGAGCCCTTGCCGGCCATTGATGCCTCGAAAGCCTTACGTATAGCCTTCTTTGTTGAGCGGATAGCAGCCACAGTTTCAACGCTCTGGCGTGTAACATAGCATGTACCTTCCATTAAGGCTGCCATTTCAGTTATCTTCAGCGGATATCCGTGCAGCTCAGGTGTACGTCCGTAAGGACATGTAGATGTCTTCTGGCCGATAAGTGTGGTAGGAGCCATCTGACCACCTGTCATACCGTAAATGGCGTTGTTGATGAATATTATAGTTATGTTCTCACCGCGGTTAAGAGCATGTATTGACTCTGCTGTACCAATACAAGCAAGGTCACCGTCGCCCTGATAAGTGAACACCAGACGATCAGGCCATACACGCTTAATAGCAGTAGCAACAGCAGGAGCACGTCCGTGAGCAGCCTCACTCCAGTCGATATCAATATAACGGTATGCGAAAACAGAACATCCTACAGGACATACACCCACAGTTTTGTTCTCCATGCCCATTTCCTCAATAACTTCTGCAACCAACTTGTGAACAACTCCATGAGAGCAGCCCGGGCAATAATGCATCGGGGTTTCGTTCAACAATGCAGGTTTTTTATATGCTAAGTTCTCCGGAGAGATTATTTCATTCTTATCCATGGCTTATTTCATTAATTTGTTTTTTAAGGCTTCTACAATCTCGTCCGGTCCTGGCACGATTCCGCCAAGACGTCCGAAATGCTCAACAGGAACTTTACCATTAACAGCAAGGCGAATGTCTTCAATCATCTGTCCTGCGTTAATCTCAGCAGAAAGAATACCCTTCTTTCCTTCAGCAAGGGCTGCAATCTCTTTCTCCGGGAAAGGCCACAAAGTAATAGGACGGAACAAGCCGACCTTGATGCCTTCTTCGCGTGCCAGCTCGACAGCTTTCTCTGCAATACGTGCTGCACTACCGAAAGATACAATTATATATTCTGCATCGTCGCAGAGAGTCTTCTCATATCTAACCTCATTGTCCTTAATCTGCTGATATTTACGCAGCAATGCGAGGTTTCTCTGTTCCATCACTTCCGGCTGCATCTCAAGAGATGTCATGATATTGGGCTTACGGCCGTTTGTACGTCCCATTGTAGCCCAAGGACATTCTTTTGCAATCTGCTCTTCTGTACGGCGTGGCTTATATGGAGGCAGAACCACCTTTTCCATCATCTGACCGATAACACCATCAGAAAGAATCATTGCCGGGTTACGATATTTAAATGCAAGTTCAAAGGCCAGATCAACGAAGTCTGCCATTTCCTGCACACTGTTAGGAGCAAGTGTTATAACATAGTAGTCACCATTACCGCCACCACGTGTTGCCTGGAAATAATCTGCCTGAGACGGCTGGATAGTACCAAGGCCAGGGCCTCCGCGCTGTACGTTTACAAACACACCGGGAATTTCAGCACCTGCCATATAAGCGATGCCTTCCTGCATGAGGGCAACACCAGGGCTTGAAGAAGATGTAAGCACACGCTTACCTGCACCGGCAGCACCGTACACCATATTAATAGATGCAACCTCACTCTCTGCCTGAAGCACAACCATACCAGTTTCTTCCCATGGTTTCAGTGCAGCAAGAGTTTCGATAACTTCACTCTGCGGAGTAATTGGGTATCCGAAATAAGCGTCAGCACCACAGCGTATAGCTGCATGGGCAATGGCCTCGTTACCCTTCATCAAAATAGTTTCTTTCTCTGCCATTTGCTAATCCTCCATCTTTTTCTTATAAACAGTGATACACCCGTCTGGGCATACAATTCCGCACGAGGCACAACCTATACAATCGTCTGGCCTTACAGCCTCGGCATAGGCATACCCTTGTACGTTTACACAAGTGGTTGTGAGCGCTATGACATCTTTAGGGCATGCCACAACACATAGCGAACACCCCTTGCAGCGGTCGGTATTGACCACAATAGCTCCTCTGATTTTACTCATAAATACTATTTTAAGGTTATTATTATGAGCGGCGGAATAAACCACCGCCCGTGTTAATTAAATTTTTTGTTCTATTAAACTAAGATACTCAAACAAGCAAATCACGCGTATAAGCATGAAGGATGAACTGAGCATTGGCATCAGACAGTCGAAATGAAGCATCTTATGACACTTAGCAGTCACATTCTGCCTCACAACTGACCGACTTATGGATTAAACATATCCTTGCAGTAATAATTAAGGATGTTGTCAATCATTCGTTTGGCTTCAACCGCAGGACTCTCCGGATCAAGCTTTATTGCCTCAAGATAATTATTGAGCGCAGCCTGCCAGTTGCCTTCCTTGCGGTACTTATTGCCTTCTAAATAATACTCTTCTGCTGTCATTACTTATAATATTCCTTTTTTCCAGCTGCCAAAGTGTTTTTCATAAGAGAGCATATAGTCATTGGCCCCACCCCACCAGGCACAGGAGTGATAAACGAACATTTCGGTGCAACCTCATCGAACTTCACGTCTCCGTTAAGACGGAATCCGCTCTTTCTTGTAGCATCAGGAACACGTGTCGTGCCGACATCAATAACAACAGCCCCTTCCTTAACCATATCGGCAGTAACGAAGTCTGGGCGACCTATTGCCGCAATGATTATGTCTGCCTCGCGACACTCCTCCTTCAATGTCTTCGAGCGGCTGTGGCATACAGTAACGGTTGAATCGCCATACTGCTTCTGCATCATCAGCTGAGCCATGGGCTTACCGACAATGTTGCTTCTGCCAAGAATGACACACTTGCGTCCTGAAGTTTCTATGCCATAACGGCGAAGAAGAGTCAGTATGCCTAACGGAGTAGCAGAGATGAAACACGGCAGACCAATTGCCATACGTCCTACATTAACCGGATGGAATCCGTCAACGTCCTTACGGTAATCTATTGCCATGATGATTTTCTGCTCATCGATATGCTTCGGTAAAGGAAGCTGAACGATATATCCGTCAACATCGTCGTCATCATTAAGTTCCTTAACCTTTGCCAGCAGCTCATCCTCAGTTACATCTTCCTCAAAGCGTATAAGAGAACTCTTGAAGCCACACGCCTCGCAGGCAATAACCTTATTCTTTACATAAGTCTCACTGCCGCCGTCGTGTCCAACGAGTATTGCTGCCAGATGAGGACGCTTGCCTCCTCCAGCCACTATCTGTCTTACTTCTTCAGCTATTTCGGCCTTTATCTGTGCCGCTGTAGCCTTGCCGTCAATTAATTGCATATATTTTGGTTTTCTTATAATCAAATTTCACACTCCACCTGCCTTCCATGTGCACTTCACGCATAAGCTAAAAGCTGCACAGAAAGCGGTGCGCTAACAAACAACATCAAAACTTCGGCATACCGCCCTTCATACCTTTCATAGCCCCCATCATCTGGCTCATCTTTGAACCTGTAACCATCTTCATCATCTTGCGGGTCTGGTCAAACTGCTTTATCAGGCGGTTAACGTCCTGAATGTTTGTACCCGATCCTTTGGCTATGCGCTGGCGGCGGCTTGTGTTAAGTATTTCAGGATTAGTACGCTCCTTTGGTGTCATGCTGAGGATTATCGCCTCAATGCCTTTAAAGGCGTTATCGTCGATATCAATATCCTTGATGGCCTTGCCCACACCGGGAATCATAGAAGCCAGGTCCTTAATGTTACCCATCTTCTTTATCTGCTGTATCTGGCCTAGGAAGTCGTTGAAGTCGAACTTGTTTTTCTGTATCTTCTTCTGCAGGCGCTTAGCCTCTTCCTCATCAAACTGCTCCTGAGCACGCTCGACAAGGCTGACGATATCGCCCATTCCCAATATACGGTCGGCCATACGTGAAGGATGGAACACGTCTATAGCTTCCATCTTCTCGCCTGTTCCTACAAACTACTTATCGCAGCACCGCCGCGTGTGTCACCGTCAAGTTTTGTAAGCACCACGCCGTCGAAATCGAGACGGTCGTTAAACTCTTTGGCTGTATTTACAGCATCCTGACCGGTCATTGAGTCTACGACAAACAGAGTCTCATCGGGATTAACTGAGTTCTTCAGAGTCTCTATCTCGTTCATCATCTCCTCGTCAACAGCCAGACGGCCGGCGGG
>ERZ779669.1416-NODE-1416-length-11070-cov-4.068089_pt1 | contig 11070 bp, 6 predicted proteins | sample MGYA00511372_ERZ779669 | MGnify/ENA primary metagenome ERZ779669 (study PRJEB29588, sample SAMEA1967891) | human gut metagenome | biome: human gut; feature: human-associated habitat; material: faeces | place: Denmark | collected 2008/2010 ... | reverse complement strand
CGATTAAAGTTATAATCAATGTGTAAGTGTTCATGATATTATCTCTTAAGTCTTAGTTAAATGCTCCCATATCAGCCAAACGAGCACGCATTAAAAATATGTTATGCTATCAATTCTGATTATATTTTATATTTAGTTTTTTTCTTTAAAAATGTTTATTATGTTCTTCAAATTTTACCCCTATTATTAAATAGCTCAATATTTATAATAGGACGAGATATTTTAATATCTTAATATCTCGTCCTATTATGTGTGAGTTTTTGTAATATAATTAAAAAGTAGAATGGACGAAATGAGATCTATCTATTGCTCATAACCTGGATTTTGTTTTAAAACATTTCCTGAACGTTGTATTTCCAGCAATGGTATAGGGAATATAACATCTTTATCTTCGTCATATTTAAAATACCCTGGAGTTACTTCATTCTGCCAACGTTTTGAATCTAATAATACTTGCTCTGCTATACCCCAACGCCGTAAATCCCATCCAAATTTTCCTTCCATAGCTAATTCAACTCTTCGTTCATGAACAATTGCCCAAAACATTTCTTCGTAGGATAAATTTAATGCAATAGGAGGCATTTCATGTGTTTCTGTTACATTAACAGTGTTAGGATTAGGAGTGGTTGCTGTTCTTGCACGAACTTTATTTACATATATCGCAGCTGTTTTTTGATCACCTAATTCATTCATAACTTCTGCATACCACAAAAGAATTTCAGCATAACGTATTAATGCATAATTACAGGAATTGTACCAACTTACTTGATCCACTGTAACTCCACCATCATTACTGATGCACCATTTTCTAGTTCCTAATCCAGTTCCATTAACTTTGTCTTCAAAAACTTGACCATAAAAATCATCTATTCCTGTTCTGAACATTGTACAAACTAAACGTGGATCCCCTTCTTCATATTCTCTTTCAAGGTCTGGTGTTGGACGGGTCCATCCCCATCCACCTCCAGCAACATAACCTTCACCATTTGGAGCATTTAATACTGTACCAAAACTATCTGTATCTTTTTGGTTTAAAGCTGTAAACTGAATTTCAAAAATATTTTCTTCGTTATTATCATGTAAACCTGAAAATAGATCAGCATAGTTTGGTAATAAGTTATATCCATATGACATAATATCTTCTAGTTGAACTTTAGCTTCTTCCCAACGGTGTTCATATAAATAAATTTGTACAAGGTAAGCTTTTATAGTTGCATTATCAATACGCCCCATCATATCTCCTGTATTTCTATTTGCTAATCCTGCATCTAATGCCTGCTTAAAATCTTTTTCAGCTTGATCAAACAAATCACTTTTTTCTATTATATAATTGTTCACAGCTTTATTTTCTTTCTTAACGACTCTTGTAGAATTGGGTATATTCAATTCTGATAAATCTAATGTTTGGGTTACTAAAGGGGCGGTCCCAAACATATATCCAAGTCTGAATAACCAAAATCCTCTAATAAAATAGAGTTCTCCCATATATCGTGCTTTCAAATTCTCATCCATATCTATATTAGGAATTTGTTCCAATCCCATATTTGCTAATCTTAAAGCTTTATAGCATCTCTGATAAAGCATTAAAATTTGCTCTGAATTGGAACGAACTATGGACTGTTGTATTTGATAATAGCAAACGAGGTCGGGATGAGCTTGTGCATCTGCACAAGTTATGTCCCCCATAGGAGTATAACCAGCTCTAGTATTCCATGCATTTTGTCCATCTAATAACTGAAATGATTTATATGCTGCTGTAACCGCCTTTTCAGCATCATCAGCTGTTTTATAAAAATTTTCAGTGGAAATTACACCATAAGGTTGCAGATCCAACAAATCGCTGCAAGAGCTTACAAAAAATATAACTAATAATATAAAAAATTGTTTCATAATAACCTCCATTTATTTAAAAACTAACATTCAAACCAGCATAAAATGAACGAGGAATAGGATATCCATTGACATTTTGTTCAGGATCAAAGCCTGGATATGAATTTATACAGAATAAATTTTGTGAAGCAATATATACGCGTAATTTTTTAATAAAATTGAGCGAAGAAGCTTTTAAAAACTTACTAAAATCATAACCAATTTGAATATTTTGTAAACGAAGGAAATCTGTTGACCGAAGCCAAAATGAGGATCTCCTATAATTATCATTAGGGTCTCCAGCAACTACACGTGGCACATAGTTACTTGTATTTGGACCTGTCCATCTTTGTTCAAACATCCATGCCGAAGTTTGTTCGCCACCACGAGTAATTGCAAACCCTGGCGCATCAATCGTATTCATCCCTCCAATTTGTCCATAAAGACTTGCTACAAAATCAAAACTTTTATATGCTAAAGAAATATGTCCACCAAAATTATGTGGAGCAACAGAATGTCCCAAAAATGTTTGGTCATTAGAATCTATAATATCATTATCATCAAGATCTTTGAATTTAATATCACCAGGAGCTGCGTTGGGCTGTTCTGGTGATTGAGCGATTTCTTCCTCAGTCTGGAAAATTCCTTCTTGTACATAACCATACCAATCGTTAATAGCTCTACCTTCAGCAACTCTTGTAAAGCTATTAACAATAGGATCTGGAATATAAGTTACATTATTTTTATTATATGTCCAATTTAAACTAAATTCATATGTAAAAGGTCGATTATCTGCGGCATTTCCATAGCTTACAGATAATTCTATACCAGTGTTCGTACATTTACCTGCATTTTGATACGGGGAAGAATCAACTCCTGCTGTACCCAATATAGGAACTGTTACTAGAATGTCTGATGTGTTTCTTCGATAAAAATCTGCAATAAATCCTAATTTATTGTTAAAGAAATTTGCTTCTAAACCTACACCATAAGTAGTTGTTTTTTCCCATAACAAATCAGAATTACCTAGTGTTGTAGGTCCTACACCTGTATAAGTCGTTCCTTCATTGCCAGAACCAAATGGATAATAAAGACCTGTTGAATTTAAAGTTGTTTGATATGGATAAATTCCGATATCTTGATTGCCTAATATTCCCCAACTGCCTCTCAATTTTAAATAACTTAAAAATGAAATGTCTTTAAGAAAATCTTCTTCAGATATAACCCATCCAACTGATACTCCAGGGAATACGCCTGTTCTGTGTTTCTTTGCAATTCGAGATGTTTTATCGACACGAATACTAGCACTTAATAAGTATTTTCTCATATAATCATAGTTCACACGTCCCAAATACGATAGAATAGCCCATTCAGACTTGCTACCACTATTATCTATATTGTCGGAACCACCATCTAAAACTTGCATGTTCTTATCATTGCTTAAAAAATTTGTTCTAGAAGCCCACAAATTAGATCCATCTGTTTTTTGGAATGTATGACCAGCCATGACTGTAAAATTATGGATGTCATTAAAAGTATGCATATATGTTAAAATATTGTCCCACTCATAATTGATACTTTCATTAGAATCTACGTAAAGTTCTGCTATTGGGTGATCACTAATCAATCCAGACGGTCCATAACTATATGAAGGAATAAAATGATCTTGTCCCCAGTGAGTATATTCCGCATAGAAAGATGTTTTTATAGATAACCCTTTTATAATCTCCCATTCTAAATAGGTACTGCCTAAAAATTTCTTCCATTTTTGATCATAAGTCCACAAATCTACAGCTATTAGTGGCTGCAACATGGTTATAGGTTCGCCGGCATGAGATGAAATGGCATAATCACCATTCTCATCATAAGCAGGAACTGTAGATGGATAAATTAGGGCACGGTCTATAGCTTGTCCCCAATCTGTATTATTAGAGACTCCATAGTTAACATTCATGTTAACACCAAATTTTAATGAAGGCAACAATTTCATGTCATTGCTTAATTTAACATTTCCCCTTGTAAAATCGGTGTTTTTTATTAATCCTTCACCGCGATAAAAATTCATTGATGCAGCGAAGGCATTTGTTTTCGTTCCTCCAGTTATATTAACTGAATAGTTTTGTTTAAAACCTGTTTGTGAAATTTCGTCTAACCAATGAGTACCTTCGCCAAAAGAGTTTATTTCTTCGGTTTGGAAAGGAGTAGGAAGATTTGCTGCATCATAATAATCATTTACCAATGTTGCATATTGTTTTGCATTCAATGTTGGTATTTTATGTCGAATGTTGTCTATTGCGGCGTAGGCTGAAACATCGACTTTTAAAGGTCGTTCAAAATTTCCTTTTTTTGTCGTTACGATAACGACTCCATTTGCACCACGAGACCCATATATAGCGGCTGATGCTGCGTCTTTTAATACTGTAATATTTTCTACATCATTAGGGTTTAAATTGGATAAACCGTCATTTGTAATCATACCATCTACGACTATTAATGGATTACTTGCTGCTCCAAAAGAACCTGTACCTCTAACTCTTATAGTCGTTCCTCCATATGGGGTACCATCATTTTGAATAATTTGTACGCCTGCTAATTTCCCTTGTAAATTATTGCCAATACCTACGACTGCAGTATTTTCCATTTTGTCTTGGGATACACTCGCAACAGATCCTGTTAGATCTTTTTTTCGTTGAACGCCATAGCCCACGACAATTACTTCATCTAGCTTTTGTGAGTCTTCTTTTAATTGTACATTTATAATAGTATTATTTCCAACCATAATTTCATAATTCATATAACCTATATATGAGAAAGATAAAACCGCAGATTGGCTAGATACTGTTAAACGAAATTTTCCATCTAAATCAGTTATGGTTCCTGTAGAGGTTCCTTTTTCAAGTACATTTACACCAATAAGGGGATCGCCCAAGATGTCGGTTACTGTACCATTTATAGTTATTTTACTTTGTGCAACCACATCAGTTATTGACAAAAAAGATTGCAACATGATGCAAATAAGGAAAGCAATCTTCTTGACTGTTTTTATTACATTTTTCATAATATTGTGATTTGTTTGATTAATATTTATATTAAAATAATGTACACATACACAAGTAATAATTATATATTAAAAGACTATGATGTATTAAATATAATAGGAGTACAAATGAATGACTTTAGTAATTCATTAACGAAATTATATTGTAAATATGTAAGTAACAATATCATAATATATGAATTAGTCTATTTATTTTTATTTAGTAATAAGGCAATATTTGCGCAATATTTTCATAAAATATTTATATATTTTTTTAGTTTAAAAAACAATTTCCAGCACATCTCCATCTTTTAACCTTAATCCATTTAAATCGATCTCAACAAATCCATCTTTCTTTTGCATAACGGCTGGAATCTCTTTCCCATTAGCCAAAGCATTGACTTTATTAGTATTTAGCCCATCAAGTTTCAGCTGCAATTTGTTAAGATATAGCTGACCGTATTTCACTTCGACTCGATTAATCTGCTGGCCATTTTTGCGGATTTGCACGATATTGCCCCATCCTTCAGCAGAAGTAAAGAACCCCTTGAAATCATCGGACCGCAGTTTTGGATCAAATCCCATAATTCCTTTTGGTCCATCATACCAGTACCCTTGGATTGCATGTAATACACCATATGAAGCCATTGCTCGTGCATAATGGTCTCCGCATTCTATTTCATTCCAAGGGTTGTGTTTTTTACCATCATAACGAGAATGAATGCCTTTTACAATAGCCAATCCTTCATCAATCATTCCACGCTCAATCATTTCTGTGGCTACTTGATATTCGATTCCTGTCCAGACTTCATCACGGTATCTTACACCGTTCTCACCGGGATGTTTGCTATAAGGCCAAGTACAAATAAATAATCCTGGTTCTCCGGCATGTGCATAATAGCGTTCCGGCAAATGTGCTTCACTTTGCGCCTTTACATCATTAGTCCAGTTGAATTTCCAAATAGATTTTAAAGCCTTATTGATGGCATCTGTGGGGTAAATATCACCAAGTCGATAAAGAGATGCCCAGGTTTGTCCAAATAACTGGTCGGCCAAGCATCCTTTACCATATTGGAACTTGGGATATTCTTTTTCATCTACATCCTGATAAAAATATTCACCATTCCATAAACGGTCCATTGTGTTTTCGCTACCAGCTGTATATATTTTTTTATAATATTCAGCAGCCACGGTATCTTTCATGATATAAGCCATTTTTTCGCCGGCACGTAAAGCGGCTAAATATAAACCACCCACATAAGTATTGGCGCCATTAAATGATATATCATACGTATTGGGTTGCGTTTTAACAATCAGGCCATCCTCATTGCCGTCCTCATTAATAATATACTGCAGGGAACGCTTTATTTTATCCCAATTCCTTGCCAAAAAGAAATTATTTTTCGACATTAAATGCTCACGATACATGCGTAATATAACGCTGGCATGCCCATCAATCAGAATGCCATGTTCACCATTACGTGACAAAATGCCTCCATCCTCACGGAGGGATACACTATAATCTGTTTTCTCACGCAAATTACGTTCCAATTCGGGGAACAAAGCCGCCATGGCCTGTGCATATCCCCATACATGGGTACAGGTACCTTCACAGGATCCGACTCCCTCCCATGCCCAGAATTTATCCGTTGCCCACCACTGGCAAGTTTCAGTAGCCAATGTGGAGATTGGCATCATAATACGTTGAGTGAGCCAATAAGGCAAGTTCGTGTTATTGTAATATGTATCATGGAATTTATGTGTCGCTTTCGACAATTCTGCATAGTTTGTGTAGAGCTGTTCTGCAACATCCAATGATGAATTATACCAGTTGGAATACATATTACCAATAGCGGGACTATTAGGAGGCAATGGTTTATTCCATTCGGAACCTTTATAACTCAGCGGGCGATTAGGAAAATACCATGAAAGTAAAAAAGTCACTTCTTTTGACTCGCCGGGCTGCAATGTCATTGGAGAGATTAGGGCACCGTTCAGTTTTTTCCCAAGTTCTACCTCCGCATATGCCAGATTCTGCTGATTGGCATCAGCTGTACCTAGAGCCCCGGCATCGAAAACAGATAAAGCCAAATTGCCAAAATATGCATGTGTCTCATCAATTTTCAATGTAGGAGCATTTACAGGAGTATCTGAAAATTGAATATTATCTATACTGATATGCCCCCAATCAAATTTTTCTGTATCTACAATTTCAAAATGAGCTTTTTTACCTTTGTATTTTGAAACATCCCAATTACGTGGTAATAATTCTTCATTATTATTGCCTGTAGCAGACAAGACGACTTCATTGCCAATAACTAAATTGATGCAAGTTTTCCCCGGATGTGCTCCACCTGCAATGTCAAAAGAAATGTATTTTTCGCGAATGGTAAACGGTTGGGAAGTTAGTTTTCCCGTCAATTTATCACCTTGCGTATATGAATTTGCCAAATAGCTTCCATAATTTTTACCTGTAAAAGGGTTCTGATTATACTGTTCACCAGGAGCAGGCTTACGTCCAAAAGCATCGCCTTCTACTTTCCAGCGTCTGAAGCTGCCATTTTCGAAGTCATCAAATACGGTATATTTCCTTTTGGGTCCTACTTTCTTTTCTGGCAAGTTATTAACTCTCATGTCCATATAAACGGATTTCCAATTACCGTTATCTACCACTCTGTTTTGAAGCATCCCTGCTGCACGGTCTTTCAAATCAATGCATACCAGATTCTGCATCCATCCCTCCAGCTGGGCTGTAACGATTTTATCCGAAGTGTTTTTGACCGTGTATTTCATTATGGTAGCTGGTGTAGCCGACTTTTTAGCATCCAAAGGGATAAACGGAGAAAAGAACTCTGCAGATACCTTAACAGGTAAAGATGCTTTTTTTTCTCCATAGTCAACAAAGGCAATCGGATATTCACCAATAAATGAAATATCATCAAAATCCTTTTTGCTCAATTCTTTTGTAACGATTTGTTTTCCATCATCGACGGTAACCTTAAACCCCTGGTCAATATAACTAAAAGGTTCAAATGTTTGATAACATACTTTCCAGGGACCTAGTGGAGTTTCAAAATTTAGCAGCCAGTCTATACCATATCCTGTATTATAGGCATTATTGGCAATCCACCAATTAGCCAATGTTCCATCGCCACGGACATAGAGTTGTCCGGCACAAATACCTCCAACAGGCATACCTATAGTATAAAGTTCATCGCCTTTATACACTTTCCGTTCCCCTTTTGTGTTTTTGTCACCAACAAAAGCTTTAATATCCCCTTTATCCAAAGATACTTTATGATCTGGTGAATATTGAGCTAATGATGATAAGGAGCAAGACATTAAACATGATAATGCTAATAACTTGATTTTTACCATAAAATTATTAATTAATAAATAAAATGAGTTTACAAAAACAACCTTTATTACCTTAAGAAAATCCTATTACAAATCGATCTTATTACTATCAAACATTACTTTTTGACCCGAAACAATACAATTCTCAATATTAATATTGCCGTAAACAACTTTAATTACAGGCTTTCCTTGTTTTAATTCAACAGTTCCAAACCCTGTATTAGTTGATAAAAATGATTTGAAACTATCTCCTATCTTTGAGTCTATGTATAATGTCTTTTCTACTGCGTCGTAGCGAACACCCGTTAAAGCCTGCAATAAACTATAACTAGATAATGCTCGGGCATACCAGCCACCACATTCATATTCATTGAATGGATTACGTACTTTCCCGTCATAACGATTACGTACGGTTCGAACAATATCAAGTCCTTTTTCAACTTCACCTTCAAAAATCAAATGAGCAGCAACCTGGTATTCTATGCCGGTCCAAACCTCATCACTGTAAACAAAAGGAAGGCTTAATTTTTCTCCTTTGGGCCATGTACAAAGTAATACACCGCCATCAGTCCCCAATCCGAAGGTAGGACGTTGTGGATTGGCATGATCACGCAAATCTTTACGTAAATTGTATTTATATATAGAATTTAAGTGACTCCTTACTTTAGATGATTCAATCGGTTCGTTCAAACCTGCCACTAAAGACATCCAACAGCCAATAATACCATCAGATAAACATCCTTTTCCGTATTGATATTTGGGCCCTTCTTTTAATAATAATTCACGAGCTTCTTCTGAATAATCACTGTTCCAATGTTTTTTGGCCAATTCAATAGGATCTGGAGATTTTAAACCTTTCCACTGTATGTTTTGAACAAAGTATTCACCGTTATATAGTTTATTCTCCATATAATCTTTACTTTTTGCCAGTAAATCTTCATATTCGGATACATCTTCACCTAAAGCTTTTCCTAATCTAACCATACTGGTCAATGCTCCCGCATATATACTTGTGCACATACCATCTGCCCCCCAGAACTCTATGTCATACGTGTTATGATGGGGTTCTTCTAGCGCTCCTACATGACGAGGATCCCAGGTTTCGATGCAATAATCGATACTTCGCTTTACCTGAGGGTACATCATACGTAACCAATCTGTATCTCCACTTATTCTCCAGTCACGATAAATTTTAATGATTCCTCCCAACTGTCCATCTGCGGCAGCATGGAAATTATGATTTACTGGACGGATAGGAAGATTTGTCCTAAACATCTGATGCCCTTCTTTATTCTGGCTGATAAAGAACTCGCTTTCACGTAAAGTTCTTTCCATATCTGGGAACAAATGAGGTATGGCCTGAGCATAATTCCAAACATGCGTACAAGAGCCGTGGCATGACCCCCATGTGTCACCACATCCTTCATAATTCCACATTCGCCCGTCATGCTGTCTCATTACAGTTGGCGACTTAAGAATAGATAAATTGGAGCTTACTGCATCAATCACTTCGGTAGGTAGAGTTGAGTCATAAAAAGCATCTGTAAATATCTTGGTGTTCGCTTCTAGTTTATCATATTGATTTAACCAGTATTCGGCAATTTCATTAATATTAGCAAAACGAGTGCTATACCATGGACGATAATAATAAGGAATATCCATATCTTTCACTGTTGGGCACTCCAGAGATTTATCATCAGGTGAAACAGCATCTTCGCCATTACGCACATTTGAGTCAGGTACATACCATGCCATATACAGGCGAATTGTATGCTGAGCACCAGCTTTTACCGTAAATGGAACATACAAAGAAGCTCCTGGAGCATCCGATTCTACAGGTGTATTGGTTTTCATAGATCCTTCTGCAATATCATTCCAAGCCATCGTTAAAGGATCCCACCATCCTCCACGGAACCAGCAATAATTTACTTTTGTCTGTTCTGCATCGGTATAAATGGCAAAATCTCCTTTTAAGTATTTTTCTTTATCAGAAGGCTCTTGTGATAGGATAAATCCATTCTTCATTGCTCTCACCGTATTAGGCGCACCGTTCATTGCCATAAAGTTCCTGGAGTTATAGGAAAATACAGCATCTACATCTTGCTTGGATGTGTTAGTAAAAGTATATTCCAAAGCTCCTACTGGCAAACTTGAATTATCTTGGTCGGTAGGGATGAACGGACTCCATCCTTTTAATTCAACAGTTAACGGTAGATCTTTATCAGCCAAAGAAATGTAGGCAAATGGAAATTCTGAACGAAAACTTACTTCATCAAAACGAGGAAGTCCATATGATGTCTGAGGAGCACCTAAAGCAGACTCGGGTCCACCAAATTTTTTACGGTCCGGTACAGGACCTTCCAGCACTTTACAACCGTTTTCATATCCTTTTACTTTAATTGCTGCAAACATGCATGGTTCATTAAAGATATTAGGCTGATGTCTCACTGACATATGCGAAATAGCTCCAGTGCCTTCCAGACAAAACATTCCGGCTCCCATTCCACCAATGGGAAAAGCAATTCTATTTAAATAGTCACCTTTATATTCCTTTATGTATTCATTGGATTCAATCTTTTGCACAGAATGTGTTTGACAAGCTCCAAATACAAAAAGGGATGCAATACCAAATGTTAAAACTTTTTTCATACTACTACAATTAAAGATTATTTGCTGATTTCGTTAGTTCCAGATATTTCTGATATAGTTCCTCGTACACTTTAACCTTTTCAGGATCGGGCTTATATTCAGCTTCTATGTCCGAGCCCATATACGAGATGGCCTCACTGATTGTGCTATATATACCG
>ERZ779669.1415-NODE-1415-length-11073-cov-15.245326_pt1 | contig 11073 bp, 17 predicted proteins | sample MGYA00511372_ERZ779669 | MGnify/ENA primary metagenome ERZ779669 (study PRJEB29588, sample SAMEA1967891) | human gut metagenome | biome: human gut; feature: human-associated habitat; material: faeces | place: Denmark | collected 2008/2010 ... | reverse complement strand
CGTAGCATAACGCTTCATTACAGACTTGTTTGTTGGATTACGATTTCTTTTCATTTTCTTGAATTTTAGAAAGTTAATACGAAGGTTTTGAATCAGTACGGCTATTGATGCCTTCTTGATTTCACTGGCAAAGTTAGAGATGGAAAGAATCAGTTCAAAATCCGCTCAAAATAATTCAAATTAATTCAAAACATTTCAAATATGCCTATAGAACCACACATTGAAAACCTGCAATTAAGACACCCTGAAGAGCCTTTAGAAATCATCCGTCTGGCATGTTATCTTGGCGACGATATAGCTAAAACCAAGGCATACGCCTCGATATTGCAAACCTGCAATGATTACAGGGACATTGCCTATAAAGTAGTGAAAGACATGTATGTCAAGTGTCTGGTAGACAAGGTGACAGCCCAGAAGGAGAAGACATTCATCACCTTCCTCCTCGCATTATGTCCCAATGTCAAAGATGGCAACCCTCATTCGGCTCGTTATCATATCAACCTTATGCTCGAAAGTCCAGAAGTGGAAGAAGAGAGAGAAGAATATGCCAGAAAACTAAGAAACGAATGGAATGGAGGAAATGGTGGAGATAAGCAAAGGGTAACTATCGAGATTTCTTCAAGATATCGAGAGGTAACCATGCCCATTATAGAATCGTTGGCCAAAAGTGGGGCGATAACATTGGTAGAGGCCAAGTTGAATACACAACGCAAGCTCAACAAGAGCATCCGTTATGTAGTTAACGGCAGCCGTGAAGAAATCATCAAGTCAGTCATGCTAATAGATCTGCAGGCCAGAAAAGAGTTCATTTTCAATCCCAAACGCCGTAGCATATTGACCGTTCCCAATCGCAACAGGTATTTTGGCATAAAGCCCGGTAAACTGATAACGGATTCCGGCAATATACTTGAAGTTCCCGGCAATCCCAACATCCATAAACTCCGTACACTTGTACAACAACAATACGGATTAACAGGTCGCAATATTGTGGCGCAATCCGCTGAACCGGCAAGACGTATAAGATATGAGAAAGTCTTAGGTTGTGGTATACGAGTGATAGTTGATTAATAGCATCTTATATCATCGGCAAAGCCGACAATTCAACACTTAACATTCAAAATTCAACATTGCCGAAGGCTTCAATTCATGGCAAAATCCTTGGAAATATAGCAGATAAACTATATCTTTGCAAAAGATAGGCTGCACCTCGTCAAAACATTCAAACAAGTTTGATGTTCTGCTCTCGGTTTGCACCATAATTTAAATGTAAGGAGGAAAATAAAATGAACACTATTATTATAGACGACCCAAAGGTATACCAAGGAGGCGAGATGTTTGCCAAACAAAATCATGTTAGCTTGAAGGAACTTGTGAATAATTATGTCGCAAGTTTAGCTGCCAAGGTTCAATCTCGGAATAAAAATGCAGTTGATGTAAGTTTTACACAAACTGAAGCCTTTAAGAAAGCCATGGATTATATGGACTCTTTCGTTGCTGATGATTTTACGACTCCAGTACCTGTCAATGAAGATACAAAAGCAGTAGTTGCACATAACAAATATGGAGTATGAAAATATTTGTTGACACTAATATATCAAGAAACAAAAAAGACTTTGAACTCTCAACTTTGCCTGTTTATACAGCAGAGGAGTATATGGATATTTTAGATAAAGAATAAAGTAAATTCAAAATTAAATTTGGTTCATCCGATATTTGGAGTGATTAATATAGACTTTATCAGTAAACAGCGCGCCCCAGTGGGGCAACTCCTCCATAGCCCAGGGCATCGCCCTGGGTAAAAGGAAAAAACACACAATGCGCCCTGCATGGGCAACTGTAAAAAACACCTAAAGTTTGCCATATAGTTGAGCGAGGCAAAAGTATAACTAACGGATAATTAATGTTCAATTAACGGTCATTAATGTTCAAAGAATAATTCATGGCAAAATTCATGGATAATTTATGACAATTCGTGTTCCAAGAATAAGCACTCAATTGTTTCCGAGGTATTTTGCATGAACCAAGTAACCTTAGCACTGCAAAACATAAAAATACGATTATGGCATTTCGCTTATGTATTCAGCAGACTTATAGAGGGTGAGAAGGACTACGAAAGGCTTCTCACCAGTGCTGTTGCATGGTAAATTCAAATAAACAAAAGTTAAAACAAAAAAATCAATGGCTCTCCAGCCTCTGTTTATAAGGGGTTGGAAGCAATTGAGTGCTTACATGCTAATCTTTCCGTCAAGGATACAAAACATGAAATGTTGAAGGTCTTTGATAGTCCTTTCGACATCAACATAGATTTATACAAATGAATACAAAACAGCAAATAGCACAGCAACGTGCTAATTTGGCGATAGCCGAATTCTTGAAGGAATTGTTTACTCCTCCGTATGTTATTAGTGAGTCAACTTTTGATGAAACGAAGGAATCTGCGGTGGAGTGTGCCAAACAGAATGTCGATGCCGCATCTCTTACTGAAAGAGAGAAAGAGGTAGCGAAGGAGACTGTAGAACTATTTGCTAATGACGTAGCACGTAAGTTTAAGGTTGCTATGAAACAATCTGGTAAGATAGTGTGAATACCCCTTTTGAAATAATGGTACATATGATGCCTATAGATACAATTTTGCCTTGCTTTATACAAAAATAAATGTTAAATTCAATCATTTCTTATTTTTAACATCTTCTGAATCGCCTTTAAATAAAGGCGGTTCAGCTGATGTATGGAAATAATAGATGGTTACAGGAGAAACCGGTAGACGAGATAAAAAAATTAAGAAATAATCTAAGACGAAGACCTATGGACTTACAGGTGAAACGATTTTCAGATATAGATCTCAATGATTCCTTTTTCGATTCATTGAGAGCCAGCTATCCTGAGTTTGATGAATGGTATAATAAGAAGGCTACAACAGGGGCCACAGCTTATTGCTATTATGTAGATAACGAGTTGAAAGACTTTCTTTATTTGAAGATAGAGGAAGAGGAACTTTCAGACTTGACTCCAGTACTTCCAGCCAAGAAACGCCTGAAGGTAGGTACATTCAAGGTGGACAATGAAGACCGACATACCACGCGCGGTGAGCGATTCATGAAGAAAATCATGGATAAGGCGATTGCTGAGGATGTTGATGAAATCTATGTCACCATGTTCCCCAAAGAGGAATTGCGGAAGCTGGTAACGATGTTCGAGAAATTTGGTTTCTCTCATATAGCTGACAAGAAACACAAAGATGGTAGTAGCGAATATGTATTGGTCAAGGACATGAGAACACAAGTCAACGACCTGATGCTTGACTATCCGTTTGTCCGGAAGGCAGATTCCAAAAAGTATGTACTCTCTATTAATCCAGAATATCATACCAAACTATTCCCAGACTCCATATTGAGAACTGAACAGAAGTATGACCTCATACAGGATGTTTCGGAGACCAACAGTATCTACAAGATCTATATATGCTGGATGCGGGGAGTTAAGGAGTTGAAGAAAGGAGATAAACTTGTTATTTATCGCACCAACGATTACAAGGGATCTGCTGCTTACCGTAGTGTCTGTACCTCTGTTTGCACTGTTTGTGAGGTTAAGACCATCACAGATTTTGCAGATGAGGATGCTTTCGTAAAATATACCAATCGCTATTCTGTTTTTGGCGAGGAAGAATTAAGAGGTTGGTACAAGAATAAGGACTATTTTACCGTTATCAAGATGGTGTACAATATAGCATTTACCAAAAAGGTAATCAACAAGGTAATGAAAGAGCGAGTCGGTCTGAACCCCAGATATTGGGGCTTCTTCAGATTAACCGATGTCCAGTTTGACAAATTATTAGAATTAGGAGAAATTAATGAACGTTATATTGTCGATTAAACCAGAGTTTGTAGAGAAGATCTTTTCGGGCGAGAAGCAATATGAATACCGCAAAATTCTCTTCAAGCAAAAGGTGGATACCGTATATATTTACGCCAGCCGTCCCATCAGCAAGATAGTCGGTGAATTTAAGATAGACGAAATCCTTTGGGATACCCCAGATAACATCTGGAAAGAAACCAGACGCCATTCCGGTGTTACCCGGAAGTTCTTTGATAAGTACTACAAGGGAAGGGAGAAGGCAGTAGCATTGAAGATAAAGGAGTGCAAGGAATATAAGGAAGCTATCAATCCCGAGTCTTTGATACCCAATTTCAAGGTTCCTCAGTCGTTCATCTATATAGAAGACAAAATTATTCCCCAGACCGCATAGGCCAAATGTCTGCTAGACATAAGCAATGAAGTTGATACGCAGATTAGTGGATGGATGAACTACTAGATGAAGTTTGGCAGAGCGTATGACTGTCTTGTGGAGTATGCGGCACACAACAGAAATGAGTTTTCACACTGGGTGAAGGGATTTGTACCCTATCCACGTCTAGGTTAATAAAGAATATAAACTAATAAACAAAAGAGTTAAGTACGAAGAGCCGTGTGATGGGAGACTGTCAAGCATGGTTTCGAGAGAAGGGAGGGTGAAATTCCCTCCACTTACTCGACGGGGTGTTGGATTTCATAAGCACAGATGACAATGGACAAAATTGATTATTCGATAGAAGAAAATCAGATAGAAAAAGAGAATGAGGGCAACGTGGCAATCACAATGCCATTTAATCCTAATATGATAAAGATTCGTCGTGATCCGTTTACCATCAGTGAGCTGGTGGATAAGATGGAACACGGGGAGATTCGTTTCGATACCCCCTTCCAACGCAAATCAGACCTGTGGGATGAAGAGAAGCAGAGTCGCCTGATAGAGTCGCTGCTGCTCAAGTTGCCACTGCCCGCTTTCTATTTCGACGAGACAGAGACTGATGAGGATGCTGAGGTGTGGAACGTGATAGACGGATTGCAACGATGCAGCGTGTTCAAGCACTTCATTGTGGAGAAGACGATGCGACTGCACCATCTGGAGTTTCTCACGCAGCAATATGACGGAATGACCTTCGACGAGCTTCCTCGTCTGATGCAGCGCAGAATCACCCAGACCCCTATAACCATGTACGTGATAGAGAAGGGAACGCCCGATGAGGTAAAATTCAATATCTTCAAACGTATCAACACGGGCGGTCTGATACTGACTCCACAGGAAATACGTCATGCGATGAATCAGGGCGTGTCTGCGGAGATGGTGGCCAATTTGGCCGCTAATCAGTCGTTCAAGAAGGCTACCTGCTGTATCATAAAGACCGACCGCATGGAAGACCGCGATTTTGTGACAAGGTTCGTGGCTTTCTATCTGCAAGACTATAAGACGTATGAGCCCGACATGGACGGATTTATGACCCGTGGCATGGCAAAAATAAAAAAACTGACGGAGGCGGAGCGCGAAGATATGAGTACACAGTTCGACAAGGCGATGAAGGCAGCCTGGAGCATCTTCAACAATGATGCATTCCGTAAACGTCGCAATATATCTGACCGTCGCAAACCCATCAACAAGGCACTATTCGAGACGCTGAGCGTTTGGCTGGCAAAGTGTACGGACAATGAACGTCAGCAGTTAGTGGCTAAAAAGAGCATTGTGCAGAGACTTTTCGTAGAGCTTAACAACGATGACAAGTTCTACTATGCTCTGTCATCCGGTACAGGTCAGAAAGAAAGCGTGAACTATCGACACCGCAAGATAAGGGAGTTGATAGACACTGTTTTGAAAGAAAAATAAATGTAAAAAATATGCTAAGATTACTTCACATAGACAATTACAAGATTCATAAGCATTTGCGTCTTGAATTGGGCAACCTGACGGTGCTGACCGGGCTGAACAGTAGTGGCAAGTCCTCTGTTATCCAGTCGCTGCTTTTGTTGCGCCAAAGTTATCAGCAGAGTGTATTGAACGAGGGACTCGCCCTGAATGGTGACCTGCTTTCTATCGGTCTCTGTCGTGATGCGCTGTGTCAGATGGCAGACGAGGATTATATGTCTTTTGGCATCGATGGCGGCCACGGGCTTTCTACATGGCAATGGGATGCTTCGGATGCCGTTATGGGTAAAGACTTCTTTTCTCTATTGCAGGGACCTGATCCGAAAATGTTGCAGGAGAGTTCGTTATTTACGAACAATTTTCAGTATATCAGTGCGGCTCGTCAGGAGCCTTCAGAGTCCTACCCCCTAAACACGAATATGGTGGAAAGCCGGAGGCAACTGTCGCAGAAATATGGTAAGTGCGAACTGACGGCCCATTTCCTGTATCATTATGGCGTGGTGAAGAAACTTAGCGTGTTGCCAGGACTGGTGCATCGTGCAGGCGAATCCGCAGAACTGCTCGCTCAGGTATCGTCATGGGAAAGAGGTATAAGCCCCGATGTCGTTGTTACCCCAGAGAAAGGAGACAAGTCTTATTCGTTGAAATATGCCTATGAGATAGGCGGCGATACAACACCTGCCTACAGCGCGATAAATGTTGGCTTTGGATTGAGTTACGCATTGCCGATAGTCGTGGCACTGCTTGCGTCAGAGAGAGACAGTCTGTTGCTGATAGAGAACCCCGAAGCCCATCTTCACGAAGCAGCGCAGTCGGAACTTGGCATGATGATCGCGCGAGCAGCCGAGGCGGGCATCCAGGTTATTGTAGAGACCCACAGCAATCATGTACTCAATGGCATTCTCATGGCTTCTAAGCGTTTTGAAGAGGAAGGCATAGGAATAGACCGTAACAACGTGAAGCTCTATTATATGAAGAAAGCCGCTGATGGGCTGCAATCAGTGGCGGAAGAGGTGAAGATAGTGGGCGATGGCAAGATAGACCACCAGCCCGAAGGTTTCTTCACTCGTCAGGATGCAGACATGACTTACTTATTGGGATTCTGAAATGATGGATGCATCACTATTTATACTGTTTCCGACGGGAGACGAGGTGATAGGTTTACCCCTTACGGAAGAGGGTCTTCGCGATTTAGTAGCTCCTCTGATGAGCGTGAAGAAATACGCACGTCAGAACCGTATCAATTTGCGCATTTTCTTCGATAAGAATAATGTCAATCGCTTCAAAACAGATGTGGGTGGCGTTGTGGATAAAGCAGCCTATTTGAGCAAAGCATCCGTGATATTGCGCAATTTTGTCAGTTCCAACAGCACCGATGTTCAGAAGAATGCTATCCTTGAAGGCAATTACAACTACATCCGTTGGGATACCATAGAATGCATGGCCCACCAAGATGTAGCGCTTGTGGTAAAGAGCGCATTCGAGTCGCCAGGAGCACCATGTGTGTTATCGTTGTCGCCAGGGATTCCAACCGACTATAAGCAGGTGACAATCATCAAGGAAAGAACTTATGATGATGGTCGTCCTGAACTGAAGAATATTCCCCTGTTCTTCTCAGCAGAGGAGTGCATAGAGTGGATGTCGGCGTTACTCGATGGGCACTTCTCGCTGATAGGCAATCAAGACTACCGGCCCACCACGATGAAGTGGGGAAAACAGCGGATATATCAACGTATTGAAGACGGCAACTACTGGTATTTTGATTTTTACCACCGCGAGAATAAGATTCACTATGAGGTGTTTGATGTTGCCGGCAGTCACCTTGGCGAAGCCAATGCAGAAGGTGCGCTCGTGGTTGGAACAGCAGACGCAAAAAAGTCGATCAGTAAGATATTGCATGGGAAGTAACCTGTGTATGTATGGGTGCAGCTGTGGTGAGGACGTAGCCAAGTATCATGGCTTCTCGCAGAAGACTGCCGTTTGAAGTCTTCCAGAAGGAGTTCGTCCAGGAGGGCACGACCCTCTTTGGCTCTGGCTGGGCGTGGCTCTCAGCAGATGGCGATGGCCAACTCGTCATCACCCAAGAAACCAATGCCAACAACCCAATCACCAAAGGCTTGCGCCCGCTGCTGACTTTCGATATATGGGAACATGCCTATTACCTCGGCTACCAGAACCGTCGTTCTGACCATCTTGCCGCAATGTGGCAGATTGTCAACTGGGATGTTGTTGAACAACGGAATAATTAATAAATACACGTAACTGCATGAGAAAATCTCAATGGAAGATATTGATAAAATAGAGAAGATATTTAATGTAGAATATTCTGATACTGTTAAGTATGCAGTACGTTATGGTTACAATTATCGAATAGAGGCAGAGCAGAAGCATAATTCCTATTCCCATGCTTGTTTACCAGATACATCTGCAATTCTTCTATGGCTTGGTCAAAAAGTAATTGACGGAGTTATATGGGATTTATTCAAAGTAGCTGCAAAAAAGCTTTATGAGAAGTTTGACAAGTCCAATAGTTATCTTTCCGAAGAACTCAGTAAGTTCCTGTCAGATGAACAAGACCTCAAAAGATTCTATACTTACGTAAAAGAATTCAATGAGCAGAACATGACAGTAACAGAGGAACAGTTCACATATATTCGAGAAGAAATAATTGCAGATTTTCTTGGAAAGGAATGTGGAAAGATATATGAGCAAGAACATCGCCTACCTACAATCCAAGAATATATGAGGATTAACCGTGAGGCTTTAGTTCATGCAGATAAACTTATGGTGCTTCAGAATTAGGGCGTTAAATTCTGCGAAGGAATTATCTAAAATAGTCTCTATTAATGGGATTAATACTGATTCATTCAGTCCATAGAAGATTCATCAAGTTGTTAAAGAGCCAGGTTGTCAAAGGGACTCCGATACTATTAACATAGTCTGATATGGACGAATACAAGAATTTAGTTCATAGTACTACTCTTAAAATAGATAGACATAGAGGATTATAGGGGGATGGTACTTTTCTCGTACATGAACAGAAGCGTATAATATGATTACCGACGAGCAAAGAGAATCCAATGCCTTGATGTTTCGAGAACTTGGCAGAGATACCTATCAACTTCACCGCCATCTGGTAGAAGCGATGGGTGAGAATGCAAAGGCGTTCCGCTCAAAGAAAGGTATCATCCTGTTTATTCTCCTTGTAAGGGTGTGTGGCAATCTTATGGGAGCCATAGCCATTCTCTTACAAGCTATGAGGACAAAAGGCAATTTGATATTCAAACTGCCTTTGGGGCTTTGTCTCCGAGGTGCAATGATTGATGCTTTGACGGCATTATATTTCGATACACAAAGTGAGGAAAGCGCAGTATCTCATTTGGAGGTTACCAACCTACAGTATGCAAAATCACTATTGGAGCGGTTGGAGGTTTATAAAGATAAAGTACACAGTGTCTCTCCAGACTTTGACGATGACTTAGTCGAACATTTTTATGAACTTGGTTTGGAAGACAACTTCCTTCAGTACTTCGATGTTGAGGTTAAAGGTCAAGACTTTCGTGTCAAGCCTATGAAGGAATCAGAATTCCGCAGAGAAGGGGCACTTTTAGAAGGCAGCTACCCAAACCTGAAGCAGATGCACGACCATCTGATAACGATTCCTGAGTATTCAGAGAAAGCCAAACGGCTATATCATTACTACAAATACTTCTCGCAATATGAACATTTCTCAGATCTTGGCTTTGGTGATGTTAAAGCATCTTTCAGCGAGGACAACATACACATGCCCAGTGCGATAAAGACATTGAAAGATGCTGTAGATCTGATATTTGAGCATCTTCGAAAAGAAAATCAGGTAAAGCCAAACATTTGAAACCCATGAAGAGTTCATTGGAATGTCTTAAGAAGTTGAAGGAGGATTATGCAGCGAGTGCAGTGTCTGTACTCGTGGGAGCAGGATTCTCGTAAGCCCTCAAATCAGGGCCTAAATTTGAAAGAATTAATTTCGCTGCTGAATTAAAACATCGAATTATGTACTTTATTCAAAATACTAATGCAATTAACCCTTTGAAAAATAGTGGGTACGCTGTATTGGTGGTTTACAAAACACTTTGCTGTCGCTGAACGTATATTATCGTAAATGTCACGTGAATTTTCGTAAATATAAAGTGCTTGAGTATAAATATAATTCATGCTAATTTACGTTTAATTTACGGCAATTTATGTTCCAAAATATATGCGCCGCCTTTTTTTATGTAAGCACTCAAATTATGGCTTAAATTTGAAAGAAGTAACTTCGCTGCTGAATTTAAAACATCGAATTATGTACTTTATTCAAAATACTAATGCAATTAACCCTTTGAAAAATAGAGGGTACGTTGTATTTGTGGCTTACAGAGGAAATAAAGACGGCTAAATATTTGCAAATATCGGGGGGATGATGTAATTTTGCGATGTATAGTAACAAATAATAATGTTTAACTTAAATGAATTTGAAATTATGGCAAAACCGATAAAAGAAACTCCCGTATTGACAGGAAAGGATGCTGAGCGCTTTGCACAGGCCGTAGCGAACCCAAAAAAGGTGGAGCGCGAGGATGTGTTGCGTGCTCAAGCGGTGTACAAAAGATTGTATGCTTGTTCTGAACTGAGATAAGGCAAAATATATAAGCGCATGAAAAGTTATCCAGCTGTAAAAATTGGTAGATTAGGAACGCAAAGAATGTGCTCAGGTCAAGGTCTTGCCCGTGACATAATTGATTATATAAAAGTTCTGTTTACAAATGGCAACCGTACAGGATGCCGTTTCTTAACGGTAGATGCTCATCGTGATGCGGTAGGTTTTTACGAGAAATGCGGCTTCAGCTATTTTACAGATTTGGATGTGGACGAGGATACACGATTGATGTATTTTGATCTTAAACCATTTCGTGATGCATGTGGTTTCTAAAAGGTGACGACAGTACTTACGTTGTCCGCAAGGAACGCAAGATTCCTTATATTCTCCAAAAGTATTTTATGGTAGTAACCTATTGCGATGAAGAAAAAGGATAATGGTATATGCTCATGCCAGCTGAACTTCGCAAGTCTCTCTCCGATGACTATAAAGTATACCTTGACATTGCTTTGCAAGGCAAGAAAGGACCTTCTGCAAAAGACCTGAGAATGATGTCGTTTATGAAGAATCTGTATGGGGAATAAATCCCAAACATTAGAAAATTCGTGTCAAAATCCTTGTAAAAATGGAAGATATAGCTTATCTTTGCATAAGATAGGCTGCATCTCAGCATAATATTCAAGCAAGCTTGATATTCTGCATTCGATTTGCACTATCT
>ERZ779669.1413-NODE-1413-length-11086-cov-9.700480_pt1 | contig 11086 bp, 9 predicted proteins | sample MGYA00511372_ERZ779669 | MGnify/ENA primary metagenome ERZ779669 (study PRJEB29588, sample SAMEA1967891) | human gut metagenome | biome: human gut; feature: human-associated habitat; material: faeces | place: Denmark | collected 2008/2010 ... | reverse complement strand
GCAGGGCGTTTTGCTATTTTCAATCCGTACACCCAAGGCGCTGCCCTGGGCTATGAGCTTATTGGGCTTTCAGCCCGTCCTCGCTTATAACAATTCAAGATTGTACAATTCAAAATCGCAGGCGTAGCCGAGAACAACTCAAAATTCAAAACTCAAAATTCAAAATTCGCTTCGCGACAAATATCGTCCAAGCAGTAAAAAAGTGTTACAAACAAAAAAATGATTCTGGAGAATTCGTCAGGCGAATTCATTCGTTTTTATAGCGTCCGCAACCATATATTTCATCCATTCAGCCCCTATTGCAATGCAAAAGGGGGCTTTTTAGTATGCAATATTAGTACAATTGCAATGCAACGGAGGCTTAATTGCATAGCAAAAGGACTCCTTCTGCTATACAAAAGGAGCCCTTTTGCTATTGCCAAACTTGCACAATCCAGCGCACACTAGCCTAACTTACTGTATACAAACAACATAACGCTGCACGCGCAAAACTCACGAATTTCGAGCAAAAGATTTCTTTGTGCGTTCAACTCGCAGTTTTGAGCGATGAAAAATGCAAATATTGTCTACTCTGTCGATGCATTATGCGATATTCGCAGATGTATGTTGCAAAAAAAATGCAAGTAGAGTTGTAATTCAGGATTTTTATATAATTTTGCAACCGCAACGGTTCGCCTCTCTTTTTATTGAAGGAGACGATTAAAAGGGAATGGGGTGAGAGTCCCCGACTGTCCCGCAGCTGTGAGCCGCCCTTATATCGGGCGCGAACAACGATGCCACTGATGCTTTTTTCAATGTTGAATGTTAAGTGTTGAATGTTGAATTCTCGGGAAGGCGTTCGCGTCTGGGCGGTAAGTCAGAAGACCTGCCGTATTTGCCGTAAGGTTGTTCTATGCGCCTCGTGGATTGGGCACGAACGACAGACTAACATCACTGGAAAAGAATGTTTACATAGTTCATGGCGTGATGCTATGGGCATATACTTTAATTATATCAATAAGCGTATGAAGAAAATCTTTACTTCTATTGTGTTGGCTTTGTGCATCAGCGTGTCTGTACTTGCACAAACCACAACCATTAATGTTCAGGGACAACCACGCAAGGTGAGTGCCGCTGTAGCTGCACGCATACAGAAGGCTGCTGAAGCTACAACTCAAACTGGCATCGACTTCTCTAAGATAGAGCGTTGGGCAGGCGAAGGAGACTGCAAGGCTGCTCTTGCCATTAAGTGGGCTGACGGACAAAACGACGGCAAGACACTCGTTTGGGGCTATCGCTGGAAATCGTCTGAAAAGAAAACTGGCGAAGACCTTGTACGTGCCGTGGCAAAAGCCGACCCTGCATTCTATGTACTTGCCCAATCTGGTACTGCCTATGGTACTGCCTTTGGTGGCTTTGGCTATGACATTGATGGCAATCGCCATGTCACCGTTAACACTCCTAAAAACGAGGTTTATCCGCGTAATGGCATTGTATATGTAAGTTCTGGCGTATTTGACAATTGCAGTGCCACCGATAAAACCAACGATGCATGGAATTCGGGGTGGTATTCAGGTTATTGGAATTATAATGTGGCTGAAAAAGCGGAGGATGCTGTGAAATCTTCTGGTACTGGAGCATCGGGCCGTGTACTAACCGATGGTTGCGTGGATGCTTGGGTTTTTAAATCTTTATCAGGTGGCGAGCCTAACGAATATGATGGTAATATCAAGTATCTGCCTGCAACAGTAGACTATACAAAGGGTGTATTTATAGTTAATGAAGACTGGTTCGGTCACAGAAATTCTACTACCAACTATCTCACACGTGACGGTAAGTTCGTATATAACAATACTACTGAGATTGGTGCTACGGCTTGTTTTGGTGCTGCATGGGGCAACCGCTACTACATCATTGCCAAGCAGGCAAAGGACGGAGGTGCAACAGTAGAGGGCGGACGCATCACTATATGCGACGCCAACACCATGCGCATTATCAAGCAGATAAAGGATATCGATGGAAAGGACGGACGTTCGTTCTGCGGTGTTGATGAACACAAGGCTTATGTTAGTACTTCAGAAGGTATATACACCCTCAATCTCGACGAACTGACTGTAGGTGCTGCCGTGAAAAATGCTGAAGGTGGCGACGCCAAACTCGGAGAGTGTGGCAATATGGTGCGCCTTGGCGACTATGTTTACGCTACAGAGTATGGCAATAGTCTCCGCATTATCGACTGCAATACCGACCGCATCGTTGCTACAATCTCCTCTGCTAATGTCTATTCTATCACTATGTCGAAGGACGGACAGCTGTGGGTGAGCACCGACAAGGGCATTAGCCGTGTTAATACCGAGACCAATAAGCTTGAAACTATCAGCTTGCCTAAGGGTATAAATGTTCCTGCCAACTCGAATGGCGCTTGGTGTCCGGACGGATTGTGCGCAAGTATGCAGAACAACGTTATCTATTGGACATCGGCTTCGGGCTGGAACCCAACCACCATTTTTAAATACGACATTGACAACAATGAGTTTGCTAAGGTTGTAGACCTCACAAACGATGACAACAAATGGGTTATGTACAGCACAAGCAACTTGCGTGTCGACCCCGTGACAGACAATCTGTATGTTAGTCTGTTTAAGAGTTGGGGATCTCAAGACTATGCTGTGCGCATCTACGACAACAATGGCACACAGCTCAATGAGTACGAACTCACACAGAAAAACTACTGGTTCCCTGGCATGTTTGTCTTCCCCGACGTAGAAGACCCGATTGCAGGCAAAATAGAAGCTGTAAATGTCGAGGAGAACAAGGAAGTTAAGGTTGACCTTGCTAAGGTTTGCAGCGATGCCGACAACTTCCAGGCTGCTATCATTAAAACCGTACAGAGCGTGGAGAAAGAAGATATTGCCACTGCAACTGTTAAGAACGGCAAGCTCGTCGTTACGGGTGTTAAGGCTGGCAATACAACAGTTACGCTTAACTTCTGCTCGAACGGCATCAGCACTACTGCTACTGTCAACGTAACAGTAACTCAGGCTACTGGCATCACCGGCACCCAGACCTCTGCTGACATTCGTGAGATTGCACGCTTCACTATCGACGGCAAGCGCATCAACCAGCCTCAGCGAGGCATCAACATCGTGAAGTACTCTGACGGAACGGTGAAGAAGGTGATTGTGAAATAATAGTTTTTATCCAATCCAAGATAATTAGGTTAGACATGAGGCGGTCAGAGCGCGAGAGCGTACTGCCGCCTTTTTGCTTTTTTTTGAGTAACTTTGCACCGATGTACAAATTCAATATACTACTTATAATGCTGTTGCTGGGCATGCAGTCGATGGCTCAGACCTCGCGACTCGACTCCATCCACACCCTGCGGGATGTGGCTGTGGTAGGCGTGCGCCCTCATTATCTCACACCGTCGCAGACATTGCAGGGGGCAATGCTGCAGAATCTGTCCACAACCAGCGTTGCCGATGCCTTGAAGTATTTCTCGGGCGTGCAGATAAAGGACTACGGCGGACTGGGCGGACTGAAGACTGTCAACGTGCGTTCATTAGGTTCGCAGCACGTGGGAGTGTATCTCGACGGCATACGCATCAACAATGCGCAGAACGGACAGATTGACCTCGGACGCTACTCGTTGAGCAATATGGAGTCGGTATCGCTCTACAACGCCAACCGCAACGAACGTCTGCAGTCGGCATCGGAGTATGCCTCGGCTGCAACGGTATATATGCAGACCCGACGTCCTACTCAGACTACATACTCGCTGGAGTATGGATGCGGCTCGTTCGGACTGAACAAGGTGAAGGGTTATTTCTCGTTGAAGAACCTGATGTTTGTCGATGCCGAATATCAGCACACCAAAGGCAACTACGGTTTCCGCTTCCGCTCGGAGCAGGAGGACACGGTGGGCCGTCGCAACAACTCCGACATAACATTCTATCGTGTCGAAGCTGCCGGATTCTATCGCGGACTTTCCACACACGTGTACTACTACAACTCTGAGCGCGGACTCCCCGGACCCGTCATCCGACGACTTTCCGACCAGTGGGATTCTACCGACCGCCAGTGGGACCAGAACTTCTTCGTGCAGTCGTCGTACAAACACGCTTGGGAACACTTCGCACTGAAGACCAACATCAAGTATGCCTACGACTATCTGCACTATCTGCAAGACCCCAACACCAACGCCTCTACAATGTTCTGCGACAACCACTACACCCAGCAGGACATATACGGCTCCATAGCCGGAGCGTGGAACACACGCTACTTGTCGCTCACTGCAAGCACCGACCTGCGCTGGACCGACCTCAATGCCGACGTGTATAAGTTTGATTACGTATATCGCATTGACTCAAAGTCGCTGCTGTCGGCAATAGCTTCTTATCGAGGCTTCGAGGCAAACGTGGCTCTTCTCTACACACACATATCCGACCACACCCGTTCGGCTGCCTCGCCATTGAGCCGTCTGGCTCCTATGTATCTGGCGTCGTGGCACGGCGGACCATGGACTGTGCGTGCTTTCCACAAGCGCATATTCCGTGCGCCTACGCTCAACGACCTCTACTATACGCTGGTGGGCAATGTGCAGCTTCGACCGGAGTACACCTCGCAATGGGATATGGGCGTAGACTATAAGGACAAGTATCTGCACCTCGCCCTCGACATGTACTACAACCGCATCGAAGACAAGATTGTGGCTATTCCGATGAAGTGCCAGTTCCGCTGGTCGATGGTCAATTTCGGACTCGTTAAGTCGTTGGGACTGAGCGCCACAGCCGGTTACGACCGCCAGTGGGGTAAATTCTCGCTCTCAACCAACGCCAACTACACCTGTCAGCGCGACCGTGACTACTCGTCGCCAGCCGATCCGGAGTACAAGAACACCATACCTTACTCGCCGTTGCACTCCGCTTCGCTCATACTCGACTTCGGATACGACGGCTACTCGCTCTGTACGTCGTGGTTATACACTGGCGATCGCTTCGCATTGATATCCAACAATCGTGAGGATATGCTCGGCGACTGGTATACTGTCGACCTGAAACTCAACAAGCAGTTCCACATTGGCAAGCACAACGTACAAGCCACTATCGAGTGCAACAACCTGACCGACTCGCGACACGAAGTAGTGAAGCGCTACCCCATGCCCGGTCGCAACTGGAAATTCACTCTGCAGTGGAAGATATAGAAGAAGATTGGCAGCGAAAAAATTTTGAAAATACATCTTTTTTGACTATATTCGCACTCATAAAGATTCTATAATTCACCATAGCAGCGTTTGCAAAAACATATCAGTCAAAACAACAATGAATATGGAAAAACGAGTACTTGAGAAACAAATACGTTTGCCACTTGATGAGCTGAAGCTGGCTTTTGCTGCATCTTGCGTAGAAGGTATTGCACGAAAAACGGGCAAGCCCTACTACGAGGTGTATGAAAGAATGAGCAAAGCAGGGGCTATAGAGAATTACATTATTCCATATTACGACACACTGCATACCGAGAGTCGTGAATATGTTATTGACGACGTTATGGAATATATAGAGAATAAGGAAAGGGACACAAAATGCTGACAGTATATCATGGCTCCACCCAAACAGTAGATGCACCCGTATGTGCTTTCGGTCGTCCGAGGTTGGACTTCGGACAGGGTTTTTATGTGACTGATATAAAGGAACAGGCTGAACGTTGGGCGAAAGCTATAGCTGGCAAACGCGATACAGAACCAGTTCTGAATATATATCATCTCGACCGTGAACAGATTTTATCGGAGGGCAGATGCAAGATTTTCACTTCTTATAATGCTGATTGGCTTGACTTTATTGTGGCAAACCGACGTGGCGAAAACGTTGCAGCCGAGTACGATTATATAGAAGGCGGTATAGCAAACGACCGTGTTATTGACACGGTGAATCTTTATATACAAGGGCTTATAGATGCGGCAACGGCGTTGCAGCAGTTGGCTTTCTATAAACCTAACAACCAAATATGTCTCTTAAATCAAAGTCTAACTGATAAATACTTGCATTTTTATGGATCAGAAAGAATTTGAAAAGCGAATGAAGTCGCCTGAAATACAGGAAATGATACTCAGTCATCAGATAGGAGGCGTGGCTTACGAGCTGTCCAAAAGGCTGAACGTCTCGCCAGCACGTGCTCTTGACCTCTTCTATCGCAGCCAAACTTGCGCCGACTTGCACAACCGTAAAACCGGACTTTATCTTTATGGCAATCTGTATATTGCCGATGAATTTATGTTGGAGTGCCAAGGCAGATAATCTACTTGGCTAACAGCTACATATTATACTTATGACTATATTGAATACACTACGCCATAAAAGCATGTCGCGCACGACATCTACGGATTGTGGCATAGCAGGCTTTTTGTGTACATTTATGACGCTCCTGCTCCTCGTTTCGTGCTCGTTACAGCCTGCCGACTATCCCACACCCGATGAGCCGACCGCCGATTCCGACCGACTCATTGTCGTTTGCGAGGGACTGTGGGGCATGGACAACTCGTCGTTGTCGCTCATTGACCATGGAGTGCTTACCAACCGATGGTTTCAGCAACAGAATCCAGGCCAGCATCTGGGCGACACTGGCCTCGATATACTGCAAATCAACGACACGCTGATAGCCATAAGCGTCAACTGGTCGAACATTATACAGTATATCAGACCCGACGGCACGGCGATAGCCGCTACCGAAAACATCCCCAACAACCGCCGTTTGGCTACCGACGGCAAGGGATTTCTCTACGTAACATCGTATGCCGACAAGGGCTATGTGGCTAAAATCGACTTGCGCACAAAGCAGATTGTAGACACCTGTCATGTGGGCTACGAGCCTGAGGGCATCGCCTACTACGACGGTCGTCTGTACATTGCCAATACGGGAGGATACAGCTCGCAGACCAAAGATCACGGATATGAGCAGACCGTAAGCGTGGTTGACGCACCGACTATGCGCGAACTGCGCCGCATCGACACCGGATGCAAGAATCTGTACGGCATCATGTCGCAGTCGGGACAGTACATCTGCATCAACTCGGCAGGCGATATGTACCACATTCCGCCCCGTTGCATCGTGCTCAACATGGCTAACGACGAGTTTCGGGTGTACGATTTCCCTGCCACATACAACTGCGCTTATCACAATAGGTTCTACATGATAGGTTCCAGCTACTCATACATCACCAGTACATATACCTATTCGGCGCACACCATAAGCCTGCCCTCGCTCGAAGCCAGCGAAGGACTTGCCGACTACAACGCTGCCAATGAGACGATAATGAACATGCAGTCGCCCTACGCTATATACATTTCGCCACTGTCGGGCCACATGTATGTCAGCGACGCACGGTCGTATGCCACCAACGGATATGTCTATGAATTCGACCGCCAGGGCGTGCAACTCAAACGATATTTACTGCGCGGAGTCAATCCGGGCAGAATAATAGCAATGTAAAGCAATTAGTTAGCAATGTAAAAACAGAATATGAAACGATTGACAATACTTCTTGCCGCACTCATTATGGTTGTAGTGACGGCATCGGCGCAAGCCAAACAGACAGTTAAGGTGCTCGAATATTGCCCCGCACCGGGTCAGTTTACCAATAATCTCCCCGAAATCGACAACACAATGTCGGCAGAAGAGCGACTGAAGGCATGCGAAAAGCAGTTGGAGGATGGCTACCCCGTGTGTCTCGGCGCAGCCGGAGGCTACATCACCGTGGCTCTCGACCAACCAATAAAGAACGGCAAAGGCTCTGACATACGCATCCTTGGCAATGCTTTTTATTCTTTAAACGACCCCAAGTATGGCGATGCCACAATAGGAGGTTCGATTGAACCGGGCATCGTTTACGTTGGAGTAGGCTCGTCACCCGAGACGGCTGAGTGGTACGAACTGGCTGGTTCGGAATACTATACCACCGAGATGCACCGTTTCGAGATAACTTATTACAAGCCGACTGTAGAAGCTGGCAAAAGCACAACGCCACATATCACCATCGACAACTACATCCGTTGGACTGCATCGTGGACCAATCCCGACGGCAGCAAGCAGACTGCAGAGGGCTGGCAACCAAAGAATCAATTTCACAAACAGTCGTACTGGCCCGCATGGGAAGAGAACGACCAGATAACATTTCGTGGAGCTCGACTGCCCGACAATGCTGTCAACTACGGTGGTGACGGTTCTGATCCCGACAATCCGCAAAATTGGGTGAGCTATCGTTATGCAGCCGACTCATACGGATATGTTGATGCAGCCCCCAACAGTGACGATGTGTACACCACATTCGACCTCGACTGGGCGGTAGACAGTGATGGCAACCCCAAGCATCTTGACCATGCCGACTTCATACGCATACAGTCCGGCGTGCTGCAGCAGTGTGGATGGACGGGCGAGACATCAACCGAGGTGAGCAGTATCACCAATCTGCACCTGACGGAGGGCTACGACGACAACCCCATCATCATCACTCCGCGACAGCGACCCACCGGCATTGCAGGCACAAGCGCCAACGCTGCGCGCGAGACCATGCGCATGAGCATCGACGGCCGACGACTGCTGAAGCCCGAACGCGGCATCAACATCGTAAGATACTCCGACGGAAGCGTGCGAAAGGTTGTTGTAAAGTGATTGTGTGCTAAAATCATACTCTTACACAAGAGTCATGTCAAAGAAAAAGCGTAACTTTGCAAACAAAACGCCCGCACATTATTTATAATTGAATAAAAACAGAATAAAATCATGACAATAGAACAGCAAATCGTCGCTACCGCAATAGCTGCGGTGAAAGAACTTTATGGTCAGGAAGTGCCTGAGAAGATGGTGCAGCTGCAGAAGACCAGAAGCGAGTTTGAGGGCAACCTCACTCTCGTAGTGTTCCCATTCCTCAAGATTTCGCACAAGAAGCCTGAAGACACAGCACAAGACCTTGGCAAGTATATCAAGGACAACTGCCAGGCCATCGCCGACTACAATGTTGTGAAGGGATTCCTCAATCTCGTCATCGACAAGAAGGCTTGGCTCGGACTGCTCAACGAGATGAACGCCAACGAGAAGTTCGGCGAGAAGCCCGTAACTGAGAACTCTCCGCTCGTGATGATTGAATATTCATCGCCCAACACCAACAAGCCGCTCCACCTCGGACACGTTCGCAACAACCTGCTCGGATGGTCGTTGGCACAGATTATGGAGGCTAACGGCAACAAGGTGGTGAAGACCAACATCGTAAACGACCGTGGTATACACATCTGCAAGTCGATGCTTGCATGGCTGAAGTACGGCAACGGCGAGACACCTGAGACTTCCGGAAAGAAGGGCGACCACCTTATCGGCGACTACTACGTAGCCTTCGACAAGCACTATCGCGAAGAAGTGAAGACTCTGAAGGCTCAGTACATGGCAGAAGGAATGGACGAGGAAGCTGCCGAGAAGAAAGCTAAGGAAGAATCGCCCCTCATCAAGGAGGCTCACGAGATGCTCGTTAAGTGGGAGCAGAACGATCCTGAGGTTCGCGCATTGTGGAAGAAGATGAACGACTGGGTATATGCCGGATTCGATGAGACATACAAGGCTCTCGGCGTAGGCTTCGACAAGATTTACTACGAGTCGAACACCTATCTCGTTGGTAAAAAGAAGGTGGAGGAAGGACTTGCCAAGGGACTCTTCTTCCGCAAGGACGACAACTCTGTTTGGGCTGACCTCACAGGCGAAGGACTCGACCAGAAGCTGTTGCTGCGCTCTGACGGCACCAGCGTATACATGACTCAGGACATCGGAACAGCCGAAATGCGCTTCAACGACTTCCCCATCGACAAGATGATATACGTCGTTGGCAACGAGCAGAACTATCACTTCCAGGTGCTCTCTATACTCCTCGACCGTCTCGGATTCAAGTGGGGCAAGGAGCTTGTACACTTCTCTTACGGAATGGTTGAGCTGCCCAACGGCAAGATGAAGAGCCGCGAGGGAACCGTAGTTGACGCCGACGACCTCATTGCAGCAATGATTGGCGACGCCAAGCAGACAAGCGAGGAACTGGGCAAGTTTAAGGATATGACCGAAGAGGAGCGCAACGAGATTGCCCGCATCGTAGGTATGGGTGCGCTGAAGTACTTCATCCTGAAGGTAGACGCACGCAAGAACATGCTGTTCAATCCTGAAGAGTCAATCGACTTCAACGGAAACACAGGTCCGTTCATTCAGTATACATACGCCCGTATACGCTCAATCCTGCGCAAGGCTCAGGCTGAGGGCATCGCCATTCCAGCACAGCTGGGCGAGAACATGCCTCTCAACGAGAAGGAGATAGAGCTCATACAGAAGCTCAACGAGTTTGGCACTGCCGTAGAGCAGGCTGGCAAGGACTACTCACCGAGCGGCATTGCCAACTATTGCTACGAGCTGACCAAGGCATTCAACCAGTTCTATCACGACTACTCAATCCTGGGTGCCGACACCGATGACGAGAAGATTGTACGTCTGGTACTGGCTCAGAACGTTGGCAAGACGCTGAAGAACGGCATGGCATTGCTGGGTATTGAGGTGCCTGAGCGCATGTAATGTAGCCTTATGGATACACTCAATCCTCCCGACTACCGCCACGACACGGTGTTGCCGCTGCCCATGGAGGTGACGGCCAACGCCTGGGCGGTGGACGCAGCGTGCTCCGGCAATCCGGGTCCGATGGAATATCAGGCCATCGACCTTGCCACCGGAGCGCAGGTGTTCCACTTCGGTCCGATGCACGGCACCAACAACATAGGCGAATTTCTCGCCATTGTACACGCGCTTGCATTGCTCGACCGCCAAGGCATTACGGGCAAGACCATCTATTCCGACTCGCACAACGCAATATTGTGGGTTCAGAAGCGACAGTGCAAGACCAAACTGGAGCGCACTCCGCAAACCGAACCACTCTATCAGATAATCGCCCGCGCCGAAACATGGCTCCGCACGCATCAGATAAAGAACTATCTGGTGAAGTGGGAGACACGCAAGTGGGGCGAAGTGCCTGCCGATTTCGGCAGGAAGTAATAAGGAAAAAGCCCCACCCCCAGCCCCTCCCCAGCAGGGA
>ERZ779669.1407-NODE-1407-length-11133-cov-1.855118_pt1 | contig 11133 bp, 11 predicted proteins | sample MGYA00511372_ERZ779669 | MGnify/ENA primary metagenome ERZ779669 (study PRJEB29588, sample SAMEA1967891) | human gut metagenome | biome: human gut; feature: human-associated habitat; material: faeces | place: Denmark | collected 2008/2010 ... | reverse complement strand
TCGATCGTGCAACAGAAATCCTCGACCAGATGCTCCGGTATCCATCCCGGCATCTGCTTTAATTCCTTCCGGAAGAATTCCGATGGCAGGCTGCCCGATTTCACCAAATGCTTATCCAGCCGCTTTCCGACTTCCGTCAGCTGCGTCACGCCGTTATATTTGCTGCATTCTGCAAGCAGCGCCTGAATCTCCGCGCTGTAAGACGCCTTTAAAGCCTTGTCTGCCTCATTGCGCGCAAGCTTAAAATCATTCGCGATCTTCGCCTGCACTTCCAACTCCTGCTTCGTCTTCTTGTCTTCTGCCATATGTAACCCCTTTCACATATACATCTGTGGTAAGACTCTGTTCACCCAATCCTGTAATTTCCTACCACATCCTGCCCGCCAACATCGTCAGACGGATAAATGTAACCGTATCGCCCTCTTGTAACTTCAGCTTCTCATCTAATTCCGTAAGTTCCGTGTCCCCTAGGAATACCCGGAACAAACCATCCTGAAACCCAAGCATCGCCGTCTCTATGGACTTCCCAACATCCGGCGCCTTCTCACCATACACGATGCCGAAAGCAATCTTCCCAATCTGCGCCATATCGTCGATCTGCGCATCAGAAAGCACTGCTTCACCCCGATTCATCGCCCCGATATATCTGCTCACACAGAGCTTCACCGTCTCTGCAATCAGCTCCCGCAGGCTGCCCGGTGCCACCGCATAGGTAAATGGCACCTGATCCACCGTATTCCTGCGCTTGCCAAGCTGTTTCATGTTCATGTATAAAACCATGTACTACCCCCGTTTAACCTTGTCATTCGTAACCATCCAATATCATCACCTTATGCAGTCTTCACACATCTTCTCAATCCAATCACGTCGGATAATATCCCGCTTCCACGCTTTCGGAATCGCATCATATCCATAATATAATCCTGCCAGTCCACCAGCAATTGCCGCCGTCGTATCCGTATCATGTCCAAGATTTACCGCTTTTAAGACACAATCCTTATAACTTGCTGTCATAAGCAAGCACCAGAACGAAGCTTCGATAGATTCTATCACATATCCGCCACTCTTAATCTCACTCTTCGGCAGCCTCTGTAATATCTGCAAATTTCGAATACGGCTGAAATGCTGTAACTCGGCTCTGCATTTCTCTATTTGATCATAATAGGAAAATGCCGCATCTACACCAGCCTGTAACCAATCTGATATAGAACCACTTTGATCCATACATGATCGAACACAGAAATAATAAATTCCACACGCCATCTTGCTTCGAACATGCGCATGCGTAAGCGCAGACACGGCATGAATCATAGATATCGCGTCTGCATCCGTCATCTTTTCTTCTTCCTGCAACTTTGCCAGATAAATACACACAGGAAGAATACGCATCAAAGAGCCATTTCCGTTGCTGTATTCATCCGATAGACCACAGGTTGTTACATCATTTGACTTCCTGTAATTCTGGATTGCCATATGGCAGGTAATCCCCTCATCAAACGTCTCACCAAATGGCGTGAACTCTCCCTGTTGTTCCCATGAGACAAAATTAGCCATAATTTTATCTAGATTAATACCCTCTCGCAATACATCCAATGTTGCCAACGCCATGCTGCTATCATCGGACCAGCTGCCTTTCGGTACATTATATGTGCCGTGTCCGGTCATTCCCGTAACAGGTTTCTTTGATAGTTCTTCTCCACTCACAAACTCTACCGGCACACCAAGTGCATCACCAACAACTAAGCCCATCATACCATCTAAATATGGATTTGCTGTGATACGCTTCATCACTTTTCCCCCCTTTGATTTAAGAATTCATAAACTTCAATTATTCAGCGCCAGATTCCATTGCCTGATATTCCTTTTTCAGTTCTTTCAGTAATTCTTCTTCAGAAGGTAAATAAAGCTTATATTTTGAGGCAAACACCTGTGTCTCATCTTCTGGCAATGTATAACGCACAACTGCATCACTTTTATCTGCACAAAGCACAATTCCAATTGGAGGATTATCTCCCTCATTCATCAATTCACGCTCATAGTAATGCACATACATCTGCATCTGTCCCAAATCCTGGTGGGTAAGATCACCTATTTTCAAATCTATAAGCACAAAGCATTTCAAAATGTAATTATAGAAAACAAGATCTATTCTAAAATGTCGCCCATCGAACGTAATCCTCTTTTGTCTGGCTACAAAGGAAAAACCACGTCCCAACTCTAGCAAAAATTTTTGCATATGTGTTATAAGAGCCTGCTCCAGATCACTTTCATAAAAATCATCATTAGGAGATAATCCGAGAAATTCTAACACATATGGATCACGAATAATATCTTCTGGTGTTTTTCCAGGCTCCAATGTTTGAATCTCCTGTGCAACATTTTCTTTATTCTTGCTTGATAACAATCTCTCATAGAAAAATGTATTAATCTGTCTTTCCAACTGCCTCGTGCTCCATTGAGATTTTACCGCCTCGTCCATATAAAACTGTCTCGCATTGTCATTTTCCACTCGCATTAAAAGTCGATAATGTGTCCAACTCAATTCGCTACGCAGTGCGTAGCCATTTGGAAAAGTCAGATAAAACTGCCGCATATTTTTCAAATTTGCAACCGTAAACCCTTTTCCAAAGTCCTGTGTCATCTGCTTCGATAATTCTTTGAGCAAACCCGTTCCATATTCAGCACGTTCTTCTCCATTTTGTTCTTCAATAATAGACTTTCCAATTTGCCAGTACGCTTCCACCATAGCAAAATTAGCCGTCTGATAAACTTTGTTTCTTGCCTCTGTAAGTATTTTCTTAATTTCGCCATAAAATTTTATGTTCATCGGAAAGCCCTCCTTTTAATAATTGTTGCGACGTACACACTCAATAAGTTACTTCTCTACTAGAACTTCACAACCTTCGGTTCCTGTGTAAATGAAGAAAATGTAGCTGTCGCATTCTTAAAATAAAATACTTCTGTGTTGCCATCATCCGCAGAGTACATCTTCTGCAGGGATGGATATGCGTCGAGCATCGACTGTCTCGCCTCTCTGCGGTCATCAAGTTCGCCTGCGACACGCAGCCACTCGCCATCCTTAAATGCGCAGATCTCCACCTTCGGATTCGCGTGAATCTGCTTCGAAACAGCCTTCGACTTGCCTGTCTGAATATAGAGCTTTCCTTCAAAAATATGTGCTGTGCCAAATGGTCTTACTCTCGGCTGGTCACCTTCGACCGTTGCCAGATAATATGTATCCGCTTCCTTCAAAAATTTTGCTACCTGTTCCATGTGTTTGTCCTCCTGCAATTATGTCATTTTATTTATTCTTCAGGCATTCAACTGCCCAATTCATATCAACGATATAATCCCGCTTGCCATCGCCCTTGGAATCAATGTACTCTGCCTTGACTGCATCATACACCTTCTGGGAAAATGGACTGTTGCCCAATACGCCATTCTTCAACCGGATCACAAATCGTTCCGGCTTTCCCTTGGTGATCTCTAAGAATATATCTCCAACCTCCAGATCCGGATTCGTCTGCGACAAATGCGCCACCATCATAACCTTCATGATCTCAACGACGCGGTCATCGAGTCCCATATCGAAGATATATGCTTTCTCCCGGAGCTGATTCTGAGAATGAACTACTCGTAATGTATAGTCCGTACTCTCCATGCCCGGAAGCATGTCACCATTCTCCATCTTGGCAAATGTATCTAAAATCTCCTTCTCATCTTCCTTCGAGATTGCATAATAAATCATCAGCTGCTTCTCCATCTGATGATACAAAAGTCCGTAATTAACATAATGGACTTTCTTGCATTTCGGGCAGGTATACGCAAATAACTCGCCAGACAAAAGATCCTCCTTTGCCTGTGGGTTTAATTTCGTATTGATGCTCTGCCATATTGTAAATTCGCCTTCTGTGCCGCAATCCGGGCATTTGATTTTCTGTGTGTTTTTTAGGGACATTGGGTTCTCTCCTTTATCAGGCTACTTCAAGTAATTTTTTCAATTGATCGGTAAAATGCTCTGCATGAATATACTCTTCATGTTTATCTATAATTTGATCTATTTCATACTGCGCCTCCTCTTCTGTCAAATAAGCCGAATACGACATAAACATAGGTTTATCTTTTTTTTCCTCAAAATAAATTATCTTCTTTCCATCTTCAGATTCTTCAATTGATTTTATTTTTGCGCCAAAAACACATTTTACTATATAAAAATTTCTATTCTGGTTGGCAAAACTAAAGACACACTTATCAATATATGATGCAAATAATTCTTGTCCAACTCGTGGTGCCTCAACATCTGCAGTACTTATATAATTTAACTTATCATTTTTTTTAATAATCTTTTTCTGAACCAAAAGTAAGTACATTTCTTCAATCACAAAATTAGGATTGGATTCATTTATTGCAGTTTTTGAGTCAACTTCTATTGAAAATACATCTAATAAAGCCATAATTCGCTGATAGTAATCAGAAGACTGCTTAAATTGCTTTCTAGTTTTTAACAATTGGTCAGATTGAAATCCTTTTTTTAATAACACATCAAGCAATGCAACAAATTTTTTACTCTCATAAACTAAATTTTGCAATGTCACATCATCTAATAATTCATACTTATATGTTAATTGCATCTTATATTCTTCTAACACAAAATCAATATTAATTTTTAATAATGACATATCTTTTGATTCAAGTCTCACAAATTTCTTTGAAACAGTACGAATAAAATCAATTTTATCAGAGAAAGTATCCAAATCCAATTCTATACTTATTACATCACTCACTGGTCTTAACATTATTTCTTCTATATCTTGATGAACTTCTAGCGGATACTGTCTATTATTAATATTCTTTTTAATATCTATGAATGATGCATAAGACACTTTTTGTGGTTTACCATATGTATCTATATATTCTATTGCATTAAGAAACTCTTCTCGCTCTTCTTCGTTATTAAAGTGGACAGTCAAAGTATAATTTTCGTCCTTATGATTTAACATACTTCTTAACTTATTTCCCATATTTACCAATCCTTCTGAATATCTTCTATTACGACAATTTTGCTAACTAAAATTAATTTTTTCAAAGTTATTATGTCATCCTTTTCTCCAACAAAATTTTCTGCTGGTAACCCCATTATTTTTTTTACAAGTAAATTTCTATTATAATCGTCCGGAACAAATAAATATTTAATATCTCCATAATTGAATTTTAACCATAAATCCGAATAATTTTCTTTCATCAAATTGCTACTTATCTGCCAACCTTTATTTTGTAATTCTTTATCAAATAAAATAACATCCAACTTGCTAATCTCTAACTGCTTCCGATTTGGTATATATCTCCACTCACATTCATCATGAAAATTTTTTCTAATTCTTACTTCTTGCGCATCTATTTCTCTTCTCATCGTTCCATATAGCGGCTTAATATATGCAAGTTTATTCAATAACTCATCCACAATAATGTCATCTATATCATCCTTGTCCAATACACATTCAAAAGACTGTCTAAACTGCTCTATCATAGCCGACTTTTCATTTATATATTGAATCGGTTGCAAATTATTGTCAATACACCACTGCTTTGTAAACGCAATTCCATAACTACCATATAATGCTACATGTGTATCTTTAGTTTCTATTTGTTTCCTTTGATTATCTGTTAGTTTCTTATCATCCTGTTCAATAATCTCAATAGGGAAAGCTTTTGTAATATTATGTAATGGAATATCACAGAAGCACTTTTGTAAAACATGAATTTTCTCAATTGTTTTTCCGTTAAAATGTAATTTTAAATAACCAATATCTTCTTCGCAATATCTTGGAACCAATGCTTTTTTCTCTAAGGATTCCACTAAATAATCTAATCTTCCCACAAAATTGAATAATGCATTTGCGCTTTGTACATCATCAGGATTTGCAAGTGCTAAGTCAACTTTTTCGCCCATTTTCTCTCCTTCAACTATGTAAATAACACCTCACAATAACATCTATATGCTATTATGAAGTGTTATCTAAAACCTTAAAACCTACTTACAGTTATTTCTATTTTACACCTCATTATCAGGATTATATTTTTGATTTTTTACAATACGCATAAAGTATGCTATCAAGAGATCTTTTCTCTTATTAAAGAAATCCTTCGTTGGAACTTCATAATTATTAATAATAGTATGATTTTTTTGAAATAAATCGATTGCTTCATCAAATATCCATCCATTCAAATTTTCTTCAGAAAAAGCTGCCAGTGTATCTTTCATTGGTGTATTATGTTTCCCCCTATTTATGGCAACTGGTAACGGTATCATATTTCCTAAACCATTTGTAAAGTACTTCCTATCAGTTAAATTATAATGAAAATACCTTATTTTGTTTTGTTTATCCGTTCCCGTTCCATTCGCATCCATATGATCTAAATCTTGCTTTATCGCTTCGTTAGCGTAAGTTCTTACTATATGCGATGCTCGCTTAAGTTTACCTGTATTTTTGTCAAGATCATATTTTAAGAACAGATGCATAAATAAATTTTTAATTTTTAGCTTACCAGTGCCATCAGTAAACTTCCATTCACTAATCCACTCTTGAAATTCTTTATACACCTCTGATTCTTCGAGAACATTTGCATCAAATTGAATTATCTGATCTTCAACTTTTCTAGATACTGAAGTCCTTGAAATATTACACTTTTCTGCCAAGATATCAGATAAAAGCTTAGGGCTTTCATAATTTCTTGAAAGAATGGTTACTTTCCAAAGTACACATGCATCCTTCCATAATCCAGGATATTTATTTTTACACCTTTCCTCATTTAATACGTCTTCCAAATATATATCAAACGATGTTCCATTGTTAGCATTATTTGCATAATTATGTATTATGTCACATATTAATGATGCTACCACAACTGGATAAGGAAGGTTCATTGCTAATCCCAATGCTCTTTTTACAATAGATGCATTCAAATCGTTTTCAATAAATAATGACATCTGCGAATCTTCTGACACTTTTCGCATTGCAGTCATATCTATCCTATGTATTTTTAATAATATTTTCTGAATATACTCAATATAATAAAAGTCTCGATTAATTACCTCAAACGAATAGGGTTTATATGTCCGTTTATAACTAGATAAATAGTTTTTTATTAATTTCCGTTTCCTTTCATTCGTATTTTTGCTTGTATTACCAGTAAAAAACACTGTCATATATTCAAATATTTCTGGTTCTAACTCCTCATATTTGAAGAAAATATCTCGCCATCTATTATCAAGCATAGAAATATTTTTTAAGACTTGCTTCTGAGGTTCTCCTGATGTTTCAGTATATGTTTTGTAGAAATAATTTTTCAACAATTCCAAATCATTCACAGATTCTGATCTGTCATTCAATGTTTCAAATAACTTATATGCATCATCCTCATCCGATGATACTATCATACATAATTTGATATTCTCTAACATTTCATCTATTAAATTAATGTATCCACACAGCTTAATATATGAGTCAGCCGCATTTGGATTTATTACTTTATATAATTGTTTTATCTGTTCAAATATTCCAAACGCTCTTTGTACATAGGGGAATTCCACCTGCGTCTCATCATTTTCATCATAATCTTCTACCGATTCTAAGCAAAAAGCGGCCTCGCTTGCATTTGAAAATTTTATAACTATTTTTGCTAATGCTTCCTTAAAATATTTATTAAAATTATCATTTTCATAAGTAATTCCTAGTTCCTCGTTTTGTAGGAACGAATACATAGCAGCTCTACATTTTTCATAATAATCATTTGCTGAAATATCAGGATCTGCAATCCATCCTACTCGTTGTCTCCATTTATTTAAGTCTTTTAAATCAATATCAATACGCTGTTGATTTGCATTATCAAAAGCATTAGACAAATCACTATTAGCCCTTTCAATTTCATTTAAATTATTTTCTCCAATAAAACCTTTATAGCAAGCCTCCATAGCCTCCAAACTTGCATTGAAATCTCTGGACTTATTTCCTCTTGCAGCTTCATCGACTTTTTTTACCAATAAAATATATTTTATATAATTAAATAAAAATAAAGTCGTAAATCTTTGTTGCCCATCTACAACTTGATATTTCCATATTTTTCCAGAATCTTTCTCTTCTTGCACTCTCTCATCAACAAAGACAACAGCACCTATAAAATATTCCTTACTATTATCCCCATTCATCAGAGCCGACTCACGATTATCTCTATAGTCCTCAAACAAATCAGTCACTTTTTTTGCAGTCCATCTATATGGTCTTTGATAGAATTTCACTTTTATATTTAATATATTACCATTTGTAATAAGCGACTGAAGATCCTTTATTTCTGCAGTATCTAATAATTTCATTTCATTCACTCCTTCGTTCTTTTAATAATTTTTCATTCTAATTCTCTGCGAATAATTTGGTCTATCTATTACAATCTCTTCCATTTCAAGTTCTTCAATAAGTCTTAATAGATTTCCCAACATTATTTTAATATCTTTTCTATAAGGCTTCGGATCTGAAACAACTGTATTATGAAGGCTTGCAGACAATTCACCAAAATACATGCATCCATCGTTTTTTCTCAACGTATCAAGAAGCCACAAATATATATTACTCCACCTAAATATTTCTTTCAGTTTGTCTTTATTTCCATCAAAAAACTCATCAAGAAACGAAAAATATTCACCTGATTTTAGTTCAAAATCATCTGGTAGTTCATAAGAAAATAGAGCATTAATATGAGGATTAAACAATTTTAATATTGAATTATCCCAACTAAGTCCTTCTTTTCTTTCTTCCTTTTCAACTAAATCATACTGTTTCTTTAAGTTTGTCATGATATCCGAATCAATTAAAATCGCATCATTAAACAAACCACTTATTTTATCAATATCGTCAGGCTCAACATCGACAAACGCAGCCATTTCCATATTTCCCGATTTCCCAATATTCAATCCGGAATTAGTTACATTTGCACTCCCTACAAGACCTCTCTTGTTATCAACGATATATGTTTTAGCATGGAGATCAAATCTTACATAAACGTCCCAGCCATGTTCAATTCCATATCTTAGTATTTCAAAGTCTGTGCTACCTTTCAATATATCATCTAATCGAAATCGCACCAGCAACTTTTTCTCTTTCACTTCAGTATTTATTTGTGAATCCAGATACTTAAGTGTTTTTTCTTTACAATACGCAGTTATTATTTGAACCGAATCTATAGCTTTATGTAATTCCTTCACTACAGCATCCATAATCTCATTCGAAAATAAAATCGCCATATCTTCACCTACTTATTGTTTCTAGGATTCAGTTGTTCTGAAATATAACTATTTAATCTGTTGTACCAAGCAGTCATGAGTCGATCATTCTCAACTGACTGATATGTATCTGTTTTTCTAATTGACTGAATCAATGATGCTAAAAACAACTCAAACGTCGTCTTCACTTCAGCATTTGAATAAATCTTACTCAAAAATGATGTATAGAACTTATGAGTTGTGTTAATAGTAATAACGGTTGTTTTAAGAACAGGCTTGTAATCAAAAGCTGGACTTCTTTCACCTTTATCCGCATAAACAAAGTTTACAGAATTATTAATAAATGCTGTTCCTTGTTCATCTGTAGGATTTTCATATCCAAGTTTCTCTAGTTCCTCTTTACCTGTTTCTGCAACTATTTCTGGAGATGTTTCTTCCTCTTCATTTTCTTCGTCATCTTCATCAATAATAGCAGGATCACGTTCTACTGTATTTATTATATCCGTACTTGGACTTTGCGTATCTTCAAATGTTCTAGTATTATTTCTTGTTTCCTCATTCTGCGCATACATTGCTTTGATTGTAGGAATTATTGTTTCTGCTAGCTGATTCCAAATTGGCGAAATATCTACCTCATCAGGATCAAGATCTGCAACATCAACCTTTTTCAATTCTACATACTGCTTGTTATTCGCTACGCCAAATGCTTCATCAAGCTCTGGTTCAAAAATAATTTCACATCCCCACCATCTATGTTGCGGTTCATTAATAACATTATAAAAATCAAATCTCCTAAAATCGATTTCTCTTCTTGCTCTAATTACAGAAATTCCCTCCATTTTAGCAGCATATTTACCTAAAGCGTAATTACCTGGATTTGCTCCTTTAGGAATAGCCGTCTCATCATAAAACTTATCTTTAACAATCGAAAATCTAACTAAAACCGATGACTCAGCTTTATTACCGTTTTTATCAATATATTTAATTGGAATAGTTACCTCCCCTGTTCCAGTCCCTTTGGCTGTATATAATTCGAAAGGTTCTTCTATTCCTGATTCCTGCCCCGGCTTATAAATTCTCTTAGGCTCACTTTCCTTACAAAGAACACAGTTATCCTCCATTAAAAATAGAGGATCATTTGGTGCCACATCAATTGCTGCATCTGGATTTTCATCACACACAATTTTAATCTTACTTACCCCATCATGAATGAAATACCGAAATTTCTGTCCTAAACTAAATTCCAGTCGTTCTGTCAATGGTCCACGCGTCTTAGGATTTATTCTATCGCATTTTTTCCAGATTACTAATGTTCCAGATTTTGAAAAATCATACTGTTCAAGTATAGTCTGATAATGTATATATGATGCATACGGTTCAGGAATAATAGTTACTTCTGGATCTTCAATTTCAGTCTGCATCCTTTATCTTATTAATATCAAGATAAACCTTTTGCGCATTCTCAATACCATTTTGCCATGAATATACTTCTATTTCAGGGCAAGCATACAATGAAGCTTGCGGCAAACCAACACCGAATCTTCCCATTCCCTTTCGTGCATGTCTGGTAGATGCACCAATTCCTAAACATTTTTCAAGTGTATCTCCTGACATACCATCTCCATTATCTAAGAAACCTATCTCTGTTACAACCTTTCTACCCGATGTTGCAATCCCTTCCCGTAAAATCACAAAAATATTTTTAGCATTTGCCTCGACAGAATTATCAATAATCTCAGCTACTGCACTCTCAATATTCTTATATCCCGTATTCCGAAGGGCATCCCCCATATTTCTAATATCAACAATACTTGCTCCCATATGTACCTCCTAGATTCTCCAGTAATCATTAAAATGTG
>ERZ779669.1406-NODE-1406-length-11133-cov-7.337335_pt1 | contig 11133 bp, 13 predicted proteins | sample MGYA00511372_ERZ779669 | MGnify/ENA primary metagenome ERZ779669 (study PRJEB29588, sample SAMEA1967891) | human gut metagenome | biome: human gut; feature: human-associated habitat; material: faeces | place: Denmark | collected 2008/2010 ... | reverse complement strand
GGCTATATATCTAGCCACTTTAATTCCTATGTCGTTATTACTATACCAAACTTGCCTTGTCTCCAGCTTATTTCGTATCCATCGGTCTAACTTGTTTCCGCTGCCTAGATGGTAATGATGCTTTGAATTTCCACATTCAACATCATGTGTATATATATATGTGTCTGCGTGTTCCTTCGGCTCGTTTGCCTTGTGCGCATATATTGCCGATGTGCCATCTTCAAATAATACCGGTTCAAGCATTATATACAAACCTCTTGTATATATATATATGTTGTTGGCTAGTGTTCTATACTTGATATCAGGGTTAATGTGTGGTACGTCTTCCACTTGCCACCCTTCACCCGTTATAGCTTCTATTCCCTTAGTCTTAAACCCATAGTATTCTTGTATTATACTCTTATTCTCAGTATTTTGACGCTTGTCTAACAGCTCGCAGTATATTGATGTGCCTTTTGCTGTCTTGATTAGCGTATTGTCTCCAGCGTCGCTACACGAAATGAAGTCCCTCAATTCAAGCTCATCAAAATATTCATGCCCCTTGTCTATCGTGTTTGACAGTAGTATAATCTTACAACCTGTTCGTGATCTAAACAAGGTTGATAGCAAGTTGTTTAACCGTAAAAAATCCCCCCGACGTTGTGAATCATTTTGAAACTCATCGTAGATCACAAGGTCTGCATCCGGACAAGCATATCCAGACTTGTACTCGTCGCACTCATCGACATCCATAACCCTTGTACATGGATTGTCGTCTATCTTAGTGATTTCCTCTCCTACTCTCGTGCATAAATACCAACTACGTTTGGTACGCTTATACACTATGTCATTCCACGCGCCGCAGGTTAGTACACTGATATATCCGCAAGATTTAATAGTGTCATATATGGTTAAGATCTTAGATTCCGCGATCATTGCTCTGCTTGTACGTAGATAATGTGTTACAGTCTTATATCTATGATATGCTGCTATCCCTACTATTAGCCATGTCGTAGTTTTGGCTCGGTTTCGTTCACTTAAATATACATTCCATGTCGCTTGTATTTTTCTCGGCAAGAAGTATTCTTGTGTAAGTGCTCCCGCACTTACACAATCTTGTATTGCTTGATTAATATCTAGCTTACTCTTATAGATAGTAGACACCCCCCTGGAGCTTTTCTTTTATATCTTTTTCCACCCACTCAGGACATCTAAATGTTATTTGAGGGTATCTAACCACGGAGAAGCCGCCGAGGGCATCAAGATAAGCCCATGTTCCAATCTTGTTGCCTACATTATCACGGAAGCCCTCTGGGATATATGCTGGCGTTGAATATATTATTAATGCCGGGCTTTTCATGCCCATAAGTCCCGCCATATCCGAAAGTCTTCCAGACTGTTGGACATGGTTCTTAGTCAAGGCTGTATCAACGCCGCCGCCGATGGCTGATACAGCAGCCGCTGCGCCGCCTTTTGTTGCAAGTGACATGGCAGATGACATAATTGTATTAACATATGCCTGTGTTTTAGCGGTGCTGTCATATGCAGATAGAGGGATCTGGCTGTATACCGAACATGGATATGTCTTATACACTTCGCTAAATTCCGGATATCTATTCTGCCTGATCTCGATACAGCACAATCCTTGACCGTCCAACAAGCATATATAATATACTATGTGTATGGTGTTGTTCTGTACAATGTCGTTGTCAATTTCTACAAAGCCTATGTGTGGCAGATATAACTGTGCCTCTTTAAACGGGCTATAATCAAGATACGATCCATATTCTTCTGACAGCGTGATAGATCCGCAGTCTACTGTGGTGAACATCTGAGTAATAGCAGCCGCAGACACTCCGGTATCTACATTACCGCATACTATTGGCTGTCTATCAGTGGTAGGCAGCGGGCAGTCAGTAAGATATAGACCGCATACTGCTTGCATTGGATCCTGTTGTATCTTCAATATATTGTCAGAAAATGACTTACTCCATAAGAAATTATTAAACGCTTTAACCTCTTCTTCGGTCGGATTAGTAAGTCTAATTCCGCTTCCGGATACCGTTATATTTGGAAGCGTTGGAAGTCCAACGGGGTCAACCTTTGGCGGTGTTGGGATTCCTCCTTCATCGTCGCTACCATCCTTAGTTGGTGTTGTTGGTGCTTGTTTCTTTACGACAAGCTGACCTCCCGTAGTCTTATTTCGATAATTGAATACAGTTCCAGCAAATAAGTACACATATTTGGCAGATTCGTTTGTGAAATAATCACTGCCCCACAATGCAACGCCAAGAGCGTTAGTATCAGATGTCGCAGATGCTGGATGATGTTTTAATACTGCTATTTTAAGACCATTTTTAAGGCTCCCGCCTCCCGGGTTAGTCCAGAATGCGTCATAGTTAGCGTTATTAATAGGGGTCTTGTTGCAGTACATCGCCATGCCAACATCGGTTGTTGGTGTTCCGTTATCAACTCTATATTGCCATCGAAACTTAACAGTCATTCCTGGTGAATTGCCAAAAGATACATCCCAATCCTTGTTTAATTCCAAATCACCGCCGATTCCTACTTTAATATTATATATTACAGCGGCTTCAGGTGGGAAGCCAGCGTTGTTACTACGGTATGGCCATGAATTACTTGAAAATGCGTATGTCCATTCAGGGTAGTTTGGGTCTGGGAGTACAAAAGATGGATTAATACTTATATATGCATTATCGTAGTTTCGTTCATCGACTAAATAATTCTTTCCATTTACACTAATGTATTCTGCCATATTACACTTCCTTCCCTGCTGTTGATAGCACGTAGTTGTATATCTTGCTAAACCCTTGACCGAACTTCTGGCTATACATAATAGGGTATGTCCTTGCGTACTGTGCGTTATCACTAATGTACATATTAAAATGTTTGCTGTTGCGATCCACTATGAACTGCTGATGTGTGAGCTCGTATTGATATGTTGTTAGACTATCAAGCTCAAGGTCGAATATATACCTACTCTTACCAACGCTTTTAATGTCTCGGACAAAATAATATTTGGTCTTGTCCCGCCACCCAACTGCATTAAGAGGCGCATCGCCTATTTTTAGATAATTATAATCGTCTAACGTAAAGTCGTTAGTGTCTCCGACTGTCAGTGATATAGATGGCATATATTCCGATGTGTTCGGTATATAGTTAATGTCTACTTCTTTGGCATTCTGCAATTCAGAGCCTACGCGCTTGTTGATGACTCTGGTGTCCCCTGATCTATGATATAGAGTTGCTTTCATAAGCTCTATCCTTTCTTAAATCCAATCTTCATAATCTGCAATGTCTGTGCTGTATATTGGGCTGCACGCATATGCAACCCAAAGCTTCCAAAATTCTTTCCAAAAACTATAATGTATATAGTATTCTTTATATTCCGTCATCATCGCCGTGGCTGTAGTCACTCCAATATTTCCTTCGGTTTTTTCCGATGTTGTGTCTGTAACATTATTATAAACCTTATCTGAGATATCCGAGCGATCATTACTGTAAGTCTGAATATCTGTATGTGTTCTTTCGCCTGCCTTATATGTTGTCTCGTCGGTAGTGGCATCTTGTGTACTCTTGCTACTATCGTCATATGCGCCGCGCCCACCTGTGGTTGTGGTCTCACTTGTGTCCTGGTCCGCATCTCCGCTATACTGTATCTCATCCGTATTGATAAGATTAGTATCATATGATGTATCGTGATGTGTGCTTATTTGGGACTGATTATTCTTGTGTGTCTGCGATCCAGTAGTAGTTGATTCTTCCGTGTAAGCGCCGTGTGATTCCTTGCCGCTTACAGTCCTAGCACCGATCTTGTCAGTGCTTACATCTGTATATGTGCCTTCCTTGTGTGTGTTCGATGTTCCACCCTTGTATAATGTCTGATTAGACTCTGAGCCGCTACGTACTGTAGTAATAGTGCTTGTACGGTCATAATTATATATTGGGTTAAACTTTACGTGCTCAAGTTCCCATAACTGTCTTAATGCGGTTATGTTCTGCGACAAAAAACCTTTTGTAATATAATCGTATAAGATGTTTCCGCAGACAAGCTGCGGAGACGTTCCGGATACTTCGTCCGGATCTGGACACAGCGGGACGACTTGATTATACCAACTTTGTCCCAGGGATCTATCTATAGCGACGTGGTGGTGGTCGTACTCGTCCCACCACTGGGCTGGATATTCAGTTAATACTGTATTAATTATTATACGGTTATAGATGGGATCCATGGGGTTTCTTGTAAACAGTTTAACAAGTTTCCCAACGGTTGCATAATGTTCTACTGGCATTACTTTCCCCCCTTAACTATTAAAGTCTTATATCCAATGCGGTTGAGCTTCTTAGCCAGTTTAACCGCATTGGATCTGTTAGTATATGCTCCGACCTGCACACGATATATGGTCTGTGCGGGCTTTGATGGTGTACTAGGCCATACATTATATGCTATTCCCAGTGTTCTTAGCACGCCTTTTGCAATAGCTATGCCAAACTCCTTACATTCTGCGTCGGTATCAGCCTGTGCTGAGTCTGCTGCATTATCAACAAATACTGCTTCGGTAATTACTGCGGGCATATCGGTTAGCCGTATGAACCCAAAATAATCTGTGCCGTTTTCCTGCTTGGTCTTAGCACCTCTCACATTCTGTCCTATCTTCTCAAATTCGCTTAATATGTAATCTGCAAGTCTCTTGCCTGTGCCGCCTACTACACTATGATATACCTCTGCACCGTCTCCACCTCCGGCATTGTTATGTATGTCAATTGCTAAATCAGCACCCCAGCTATTAGCCGCGGTCACCTTCTCAGCGATTGAACTATCCTTGTCGGTTGTTCGACTGATCTTTACGTCAACACCCGCCGCTTTTAAGTAATCGCGGCAGGCAAGCGCCATTTTTAAGTTTACATCCTTTTCAACCAGATATTTAACGGCGCCGCTATCGCTTCCACCGTGTCCGACTCCTATATACACTTTAGCCATGATTTTCATCCTCCAAATCTTTGAGTCTGTGATTGATCACTTTAATTTGTTCTTCAACTACTGGCATCCTGCGTGCAAAATTATTATGTTCCCTCACTTCTCTTGCCAGCTCGTCGATCTTGCAGTCTGTGACGGCTTGCGATGTCTCTAAACTGTGTTCAATCTTTCTATTGCTGCCGATATTTGATACTATAACACCAAGCAATGCTAAAAGTCCGGTAATGGCAGCCGCTACGACTCCTGCCATTCTTTATACCTCCAACTCGTCTGTGTTAGTATTAGGCGTACTGTCTGCTAACCCTTCAGCGATCACATAGCCAATTACTCCCGCGCCTGCCATTATCAGTGCAGCCACCTGTGTTGCGGTGCTCTCTGAATAATTGAAAAAAACAAGAAGCATAGATACGAAGTTGGCTATGCTTGCCCACATTTTTCTACTTGTCAACTTGCGCTTCCACATCTTCATATATTTCATCTCCTTCCATCCTTTCAACCTCTTCGCTTGCTTCCTTATCTTGTATGCACCAGCTCCAAGCGGGGCTGAAATGATAATTAAACTCTGTACCAAAACGCTCATTAATTTGCCGTGCCCAATCCTGACGGCACTTGAGCATATCACACGGCTGTATCATGCTATAAGCCTTATAACCTTCCAGCTCTACTGTGGTCTGCTGTGCCATCTTTCCGGTGCTCTGCATATCCATGCCGTACAAGTTCCACCAGCGCCGCAGTAAGTCATCATAAGCCTTGCTCAAATACTGTAACCTTTCGACTCCGTCTGGATCCGTGAGGGTTAGCACATCAATGCTAACCCCCTTTTCATTCACCTGATCTATAAACGGTATGTCATTGATCACAGTTTCCGTCTTGTCCGCATCCTTATTATCTTTGATGATCTTATCAATGGCCTGTTTCATTTTGCTATTTTTTGCTACCGGTACCGGATGCATCCGGCTATATATCACATTGTTTCGCCATGACTGTTCCAGCTCCTTAAATAATCCCGCATATCTATATAAGTCAAATGTTGGAACACGCTCGCTATTATTCCAGCCTACAATTATATCTGTCCCTATCTTACCGCGTATGGTTTCCTTGCCGTTTCGGGTTATTATTTCACCCTGCGTGCCATATCCGTATATATCTATATCACCGCCAAGTGTTGCTACATCTGCATATAGAGTACCGTCTTTTAGCAAGCCCATTCCGCACTCTCCATATCTGATCAGACATCTTTCAACCTGTCGGAACATCTCATTAGACATATTGTCACAAACAAACATTGAACACAGCTGGTTCTCAAGTGTGGTGATGTAATGTAACTTGATCTCATCACCACACGCCCACGGCAGTTCACTCATTAAGAAATCATAGTTGTAATATTTTGACACTGCCATAACAATACCTCACTAATCAACGATAAATGCTACCATGCTGTAAGATGAGTCAACCCACGCATTCAGTGCTACATGAGTAAACATATTCCAGAAGTCTGCGCTTGCTGTATATGACGATGTAGTCTTGTTCGATGTTCTTTCTGCGATACCGATCGCCAATCTGTCGAACATAAAACCGATTACATTCGATGCTGAATATGCTTCCGCTCCTATTCCAAGCTTGTTAGATGCATCCGCTGATATCTTAACTGCGGATGTTGTCGCTATATCTCCGGCAGATTCCGTTGTTGATGCCACAGCCTGCCACCAGTTAATTGTCTTGTGCTCTCCAAAGTCCATCTTGTTATCATGATACAATGTAGCGGTTCTTGCAGCGGCTAATCTCTCAAACTCTCTAAGTATTACCACATTCAAATCGCTTTCCGGTGTGAATGTTGGCGCTACCTTATTATTGTATGCCGTTGTGTATTCTCTCATGTATGCCTGTGTCAACTTGATCTGGTTAATAGCATAGTCAATGCATACATCAGACTTGTAGAAATCCGCTGCGGTTGCTGCCTCGTTTAAGTAGCCTAATGTCTTAGCTTCTGTGAGAAGATGTCTTGCTGTTTTAGTAGCCTTGTCTGATATAGCTATTCCAGCATTGATTAGCTGCTTGGTTAATACCCTTGTGAATAGTGATAAGGTGTTAGCCACCTGAGCCTCCATCGCAGATATATACGATGCCATCATTGACCAACTTGTCATAGATTCTTCTAGTGTGCTGTTATACACAGTCCACTTAACTCTAACCGCTTTAAGCTCCTCAAATATCTTCGCGTAAGTCGTTGGAAGTACCGGGGTGTGCTCATCATCGCTATAGCTCTTTCCTCCCTGAAGCGACCACATCGGGTCATCCTCAACTTCATAGAGTCCAAGTCTCACTTTAAGTATGTAGCCACCGTACTCCATGGCGCTCTTGTAGATTGCTGGTAAGTCCTCATTGTCAAATGTTCGATTGTCCATGATCCAGTCCGCTATCTGTATCATAAGAGTCTTAGTGAAAACATCTGTCTTACCCGCATCTGCCATATCCTTGCCGACATCGGACAGCTTCCATGTGTCTATATCAGCAAGGGTGTTATTATGTGCATTGTCCCCCGGATAATAGTCACTTCCCATAGTCTGTCCGATTGCGTTAATTATTACTTTCTGTACATTTTCAATTCTGGTTGCTATTGATGTATTAGCCATTATCTTTACCCCTTTCATATATGTGATGTTATGTGATGTATTTGCAATGTATATATATTATATATATTTAACCATTGCCCTGTCAAATCTTTAGTACATTTCTCATATACCAATGTTCTAGCTCTACATCTGAGGCACATTTGTCTAATTTGATATCTTCATATCTATAATGTGCTGCTTCACTTTCGCTCTTTCTAAATATAGTACGCCTGGCATTATGTATCACTGTTTCCGGTGTAAATTCATCAAATGTAATATTGTTCATTGCTTGTGATAGTATACCGCTGCACTTGTAATTGATATGATCTTGCATATCAATGTACATATATTTCTTACATCCAAGTGCTTTAAATAGCTTATATCTATCAATAGTCCATGTGCCTATATCAGCTATATCCTCAGATAATCCATTCAACTTATTATTTGATTGTATCCGCATATTTTCATCAGATATTATTCTTTCAAGGGCTATTGATCCGTTATTATTCTTGTCAATCCAATATATGCTATCAGTATCACCATACAAGCAGTATGCGCCGTTCTTAACTATTCGTTCAATCATACTTGCTTGTTGGAATCTAGTATATGCAGCTGTCCACACAGCCCAAAATGGGCTTAATATCTTGTGAGATATAGCAGTATTATAATTCTGTTCAATCCCTTTCCCGTTCTTGTCACAGGTTGTAAGATTAAGCTTTTGGGCAGTCATCCCATACAGCATATTAACATCACGTTTAGCCGTGATGTATTCATCCCCGGTAACTCCCTTATGTTTAAGTTCTTGCTTGTGTCTAACCGTGTCTTTGATTGTCTTTCTCAAGTATGCTGGCAACTTGTTACTATGTGCTATCCATGCAGCGTTGACTGCGCAATGATCCCAATTATATAGCTTTTGGTATGTCATCCAGTCTACATCAGTAATCATTACGCGCATAGCATCTGCATATACAATGCCTTTTCCATCTAATATAGGTTCTATGACATCTATAGTCTTGGTTTCCCATCCTATATTCAATCGCGGGGTCACATTATAAAATGTGATGTCAAGTATAGCATTTAGCCCATGATATATAGCCTCAATAGCCCGGTTCGGATCGGCGCGCTGGAATGGAGTTGTAGGATACAACTCTGTTAGCATATGATATATATGTGCGCTTGTAATGTCTGCCGCTTTGACATCCGAATATACAGTGTTCGGATCAGCAGCACAGAATACCTTACCGCCACGATACAACCAGCGCATACAAGCTCTGTATAACTGTTCATCCGGATATAATGACTCTATTCTGTCATGTGTCCATGTATTCTGCTTATTCCAATTGACTTTCAATCTATTTCGGACTATACCTGTAGCCGTATACATCAATACGCCTTCACGCTTACAGATGTTGTGATATGCCTCTGGATCTCCTGAATATTCAACTATTCTCAAACACTCGCCAATTTCTATATATAGTGGCTCATGCTTAGTCTTAAGATAGGCAGACACGCCGTCGGCATTGCATATATTCGCATATAGTAGCTTGATATCTGCGCATATGCATATATAGTATATATGTGCCGGGCGTTTGCGTCCATTGCTGTCTCTATAATACTGTGATTGCTCAACTATATATTTAAGCTGTGTTGTGACATCAGGATCCCCTTGGATCTGCATATTCCCAATTACAGCAGATCTACCATCAGCACATATAGTAATATGTGCTGTGCTTATAGTGTTTGGGTACTGTCTGCCACTGTTAAGCATAGCCTTATATGTAGTTGTTATGATACCCATCTTAGACAGCTCTATATCTGTATATACTGCCATTACTCCCACGCTCCTTCCGACTTCTTCTCTCTGTACTTGTCAAGTCCCTCTGATAAGTAGTAATTATAAGATTCCACTTCCCGCTGCTTCTCAATTTTAAAGAGTTTTAAATTTTCAACTATTTCCTTCGAGTCATAGCCTTGATATATATCCGCACTTCCAGATGTTCCATATTCCTCTACCAATTCATTCTGTAGTGATTCTACTAATAGCGATGTCTTCTTCTTCTTGCCTACCCTTAATCCCGTTTTTATGTCTTCCGGCGTCAGCGTTCCTTCTTTCTCCTTTCTTACTATCCTTTGATACTCAGATGTATATTCAAGCCCTTCCTTCTTCCACTGGCTTTTTCTCTGTGCAAATGCGTGGCGGGCTCTCTGTTCGTCCGTTCTGTTTGGGCTCTTAATGAGGCGTGCCGCAGTACGTGGCTTGTTGCGGTACGCCTCATTATAATTAAGCCCCTTCGCGTTAGCACTCAGCTGCTTATATTCCGTGGATTCTACTCCATATTTCTTTTTATAGTAACTCTTTCTTTGAACCGCAGCGTGGCGGGCTCTCTGTTCATCCGTTCTGTTTGGACTCTTACTTCGTGCCATAAGTATGTTCCTCCTTTCTGTGAGCAATTTCCTGCGTTTCGATATAGTCCCATATCGGCTGTATACCCTGTATGGCACTGTTAATTGATTCACTGACTACTGCTATACAGTCAAGCTCCGGGCTGTAGTAGATCCTAGATCCTCTATCACGTAATTTCAACTTAGCGCGATTGATTTCGCACACTACTGTTCCTACAAGCTGTAAGATATTAACTGTCTGGCGCGTATGATGCAAGCAATCAATATTCCCCCAGATGTCCCTTCTTACTGCTACAACGCACACATCTGTAGTTTCCTCTGTGATCTCCTTTGTAGTCTCCACTGTGATCTCCTCTGTAGTCTCTCCCCACTCTTTCATATACTCATTATACATTCTATGTGTCCTCCTATTCCCAAATACGCGCCATGTTATTTGTGTCCCGTATGCTTACATACGCCCAACGGCCGGCAATAAATGCGATCGGTTGTGATTCTTCGTCAAACGGTGTTTCTAATACACCGTATGTTGATTCAGTGCATCCTCTACCATCTTGCTTAACAATGTTGTATGTAGTAACGATCAAGCCATCATCAACATTAGCACAGTTAGTGCCAATAACGTATACCTTATAGATATTGCCATAAGCTTGTTGCTCTGATACGCCCTGTATCATCATTGTGGCGAATATGTCTCTATCACGGTTCAATATTCTCATATAATTTACCTCCTTATTTTAACTTCCCACTTCCTAATGTAGGAAGTGGAGGAATAGACTCATTGTTATAACACCTTTCGTATATTGCAGTACATAGTGACCGTTGAAACTCGGCAAGCTTTTTGCCTTTTCTCCGAGACGGGTATTGCATAGCACCACGCAAGATCTCGGCTACATCGTCAACAGTGCACGGTTTGGAATCGTCCCGGAACACAGCCAGCGCCGCACCGTATGCTATTGATGTAGTCTTAGATCCAGTGAGCTCTCCAATAAGTACGGCTAGTTCGTAATTAGATATGTTCATAAGATCAACCTCCAGTAACTAAATAGTATTAATACTACAAGTATAGTAACACAACCAAAGGAATAAATGTGTACAAAGACAGATGAATTTATTGTACAAATTATACAAATAATACAATAT
>ERZ779669.1401-NODE-1401-length-11184-cov-8.570761_pt1 | contig 11184 bp, 8 predicted proteins | sample MGYA00511372_ERZ779669 | MGnify/ENA primary metagenome ERZ779669 (study PRJEB29588, sample SAMEA1967891) | human gut metagenome | biome: human gut; feature: human-associated habitat; material: faeces | place: Denmark | collected 2008/2010 ... | reverse complement strand
CGTCCATGCTTAATCGTGGGCTCTGTTCGGTCTGGCTTGCTGTGGCATCGAGCGAGAACTTCTTGAAGTAAGTCACGTCGCCCGGCTTCTGCCAGCGGCTCGACATGGCACGGCGGTCGAGGTTGTAGGCTATGTTGCGGTTTTCGATCTTGTCGACGAGTGTAGAGTTGTACACGATGCCGCCGAACTTATAGGTGAAACCTACGTTGAAGCTGAGGTCCTTGTAGTTGAGCGAGCTGCTGATAGTGCCGCTGAGCTTCGGGTTGGTGTCGCCGACGGGCACCTTGTCGTTGCTGTTCCACTCGAATGTCTTCTGTCCGTCGCGTGTGAGGAACACCTCCTTGCCCGTGATGGGGTCGATGCCCAACGAGCGTACGGTAAACAGAGTGGTGGTAGAATATCCCTCCTGCAGCACTGGGAGCGGAGCACCCTTCGAAGCGAGCTGGCGCTCGTTGATCTTCTGCAGATAAGCCGATATCTTGCGTATCTTGTTCTTGTTGTGGTTGGCATTGGCGTTGATGGTCCAGTAGAGCTGCTTGCGTATGTTCTGGTAGGCAATCACGTTCAATGTCACGTCAAATCCCTGGTTCTGCAACTCGCCGGCGTTGATGTTCTGCGAACTGAATCCTGTAGACGGAGCCAGGTCGTACTGTGTCATCATCTGACGTGTGATGTTGTTGTAATAGTTGAATGTGGCGTTGATGCGGTTCTTCCAGAAGCCTATGTCTACGCCCAGACTGAACTGGTCGGTCTTAGCCCATTTGAGGTCGGGATTGTTGAGTCCCTGCAGCACGGCACCCAGTGAAGCGAACGAGTTGTAAGGCTTCATGGTGTTGGTGAAGGTATAGAACTCAAGTGTCTCGTACGGGTTGGAGCTCTGTTCGCCCGTAATACCGTATGTGGCGCGGAACACGAGGTTTGAGATACGGCCCTCGAGCCACTTCTCGCGATAGGCATTCCAGCGTACACCGGTCGACCAGAACGGAGTGAAACTGTTGTTGGCGTAGCGCGACGAGTTCTCCTCGCTCAGGTTGAAGTCGAACGAATAGCGGTTGTCATAGCTGTACGACACCTGTCCGATGAAGCTCATTGAGCGCGAGAGCGACTCCGATCCGCTCGGATTGGTCGACATCTTGTTGCCGAAGATGAAGTCGTCCATGTGGCGGTCGGGATAGCCTGTGGCTGAAAGGTTGACGTAGTTGTTGCGGTCTTCGCTAACGGTCCAGTTGGCAAGCATACTGATAAGGTGCTTGTTGATTGGGAGGTTGTAGTTCAGTCCCAAGTTGCTCGACCACGAGGTAGACTCACCCGTGTTCTTGCTGTAGCTACCCTTCAGCGTCTTGTCTGTCTCGTTGGCAAAGCTGGTGTGGTTGGCAGGCAGGAACTTCTCAGTACGTGCGGTGCCGCGTGTGTACTGCAACGACTCGGTGAGGCGCAGGTTGTCGAGAATCATATACTCGAAGTTAAGGCTGCTGGCAATGCTCAGGCTGCGCTGCAGGTCCTTGATGCCGATGTTTGAGTTGTACAGCGGGTTGGTCACGGTAGTACTGCCGGCTGCCGTGAAGTTGTCGAGTATCTGGTCGTAAGTGCCGTCGTCGTTGGTCATACGATAGTAGGGGTTGGCCTGGCTGAATGCCGAGAAGTCGCCATAGGGCGAGTTGTTGCCCGATGTCTCGGTCAGGTTGATGTTGGCACCCACTGTGACGCGCTGCTTGCGGTAGCTCATGGTGAAGTCAACGCCCTTGGTATTGTTAGACGAACCCTTCATTACACCGGGCTGGAAGCCTGCGTTGATGCCCAGGCTGTAGCGGAATATATCGGTACCGCCGGCTGCTGTGAGCGAGTGGCGCGACTGAACTGCTGTGCGCAAGGGCTGCGAGAGCCAGTAGGAATCGACACCTGCCAGCACGTTGCGGCGCAATGAGTTGTAGCGGTTCATGCTTGTCACGCTGTTCTTGTCGTATACGCCTGCCATCCATTCTGCCTGCAATTTCTCGGCAGCGTTCATCATATTGTAGTCGGTAAGGTCGGGCGACTGAAGAGTCATCGTACCGTTGTAGTTGACCGAGAGCGCTCCGTCGGGAGCCACCTTGGTAGAGATTACGACGACGCCGTTGCTCGCCTTAGAGCCGTAGATGGCTGTAGCGGCGGCATCCTTGAGGATTGTCACCTCGTCGATGCGCTCCGGATCGAGCGAGAGGATGCGCGTCATAGGCACGATGAAGCCGTCGAGCACGAAGAGCGGAGTGTTGGGTCGGCTCGACACGTTGTCGAGGAGCAGGTCCATAGAGTTCATGCTCGATGTAGAACCCAGCGACTGGTCGCCGCGCATCTGGAATTCGGGCTGCGCGTTAGGGTCGGAACCGTTTGAATTGTTTTCTCTCACCTTGAAGCTGGGGTCGTAGAACTGGAGGCTCTGCAAGATGTTGTTAGGGTTGATTTTGCGCAACTCGTCGCCCTTTACCGATACATAATTACCTGTAAAGCTCTTCTTGTTGCGGCGACTGATACCCGTAACCACCACCTCATCCATATTGGTTGCGTTGGGTGCGAGGCTTATGTTCATGTTACGGTTGGGTCGAAGTATCTGGATAGATTTGGTTTCGTAGCCGAGGTATGAAATGCTGATTGACGACTTGCGGTTGACGCGCAAGCTGAACTTACCGTTCTCGTCGGTGATACATCCCGTGCGTCCCATCTCCTTGGTGCCGTTGGTCACCGATACGGTGGCTCCGATGAGGGGCTGCTGGTTGTCGCCGCCCACTACAACGCCGCCTATTACGAACGACTGGGCGTTGTCTTCCTGCTTCTCGTAGGGCGAGATGATGATGGCGCGATGGCCGCCTTGATATAGGATGCGTACGTTCTGGTCGCCTATAAGCTCGCCAATCACCTTGTCGAGCGGCTTGTCCTTAACGTTGAGTGTTGTCAACTCGTTGATGCCTACAAGCGTGACACCCTGGAAAACCAGGTCGGCTCCCACAGATTTTGCCACCTTGCTGAGCACATTTCCCAACGTCTCATTACTGATGCGCAATGTCACTGGGTCGTTTTTCCATCCGTCTTCCGTCGGGCGCACATTCTGCGCCGTGGCGGTAGAGGTCGGAAGAATCTGCATGGGTAGTCCCCCGCTTAAAAGCATGGCGCACAGTCCACACTTCAATAAAGACTCTCTCTTGTTCATGGATACTTTTTATATAATCTATTAAATTATTCTTTGAGGCATTACTGCATTATAGCATCTATGATTTCAGCATGGCGCTTGTCTACGCAATACTTCTCCTTAAACTGCTTGATGAGGGGTTCTATACGTTCTATGTCCTTGCCTCCCTGTATGTAATTGGTGATAATGGAATACAAAACTGCGTCGCGGCACGCTCCGTCGTAGAACGCTGCCAGCTGCTCGAACATGTCCTCAATCTTGTCGGGACGCTGATAGGTCTCGCCCTTTTCGTGTGCCTGCTTGCTCTTGGTGTAAGCCATGTTGAGCAGAAGGAACGAGCAGTAGTCGGGACAGCTCAACGATGCCATGTCGCCGCGAAGCTTGGTGCCGTCCATAAGCTTCCAGTAGTCGCCTACACCCTGCTGGGCGATGGGCAGCTTGCGGGTTTCTTCGTACATCGGGGGATATTCTACGAACGAGATGTAAGCCAGTCCTTCGCTCTCGGCTGATACGTAATTCACTACGTCGGCTGCCACCTTGCCCTTCGACTGGGCTACGAGCTGGCGTGTCTGGTCAAGGAGTTTCTTCGAATCATTGATACGGTCGGCAGGCTTGACGTCTACTACGGCGCACGCCAGAAGCTGCAACTTGTAGCGTATAGAGCGTCTGTAGGCGGCAACAGCAGCGTAAAGCTCGTTGTCGGCAACTGCCTGCTTCGAGCCGCTGAACTTCAGTTCATTCACCTGCTTGCCCTGATACTGTATGTCGACATGCAGACTGTCGCCCGGCATGAGCAGCACGGTAGTGCGTCCGTTGACAATCATCGCTACAAGGCGGTCGGTGTCAAACGCATAGACATGCTCCTCGCCTGGGTTGGCGTGAAACTCCTGACGGATGAACGGACTCTGTACACAGTCGAAATAAACCATGTCACGCTTGTAGCCATCAATAGTGGCGCTCAATACGGTGCGCTTGTTCTGCGCAAAGGATACAACGCTGGACAAACATAGAAGTCCCAACGCCATGATAATTTTTTTTGTCATTATGAAATATTGATTATTAGTTATTGCTTTAGTAATAGAACCTTTATCGGAATAATACACCAATTAAACTCTGCAAATGTACACTTTTTTGGTTGTTTACACAAGAAATATGTATATTTTTTTAATTTTGGTTCAATATTTATATAAATAGGTGGGAAGAAGGGAAATCCGCCGGATTTTCAAAAGGAGTCCTTTTGCACTTCAAAAGGGGTCCTTTTGCACTTCAAAAGGGGTCCTTTTAGGAGGCAAAAGGAGTCCTTTTGGAAGGCAAAAGGGGTACATTTGGAGGGCAAAAGGAGTCCTTTTGGAAAACTACTGTTTTTACATCCGAAAACGACGGGAATTTTATGGGGTTGGGAGGAATAACCGCTCAGGCTACGGCGGGGGCGCCATAGCCTCCTATAATGACGCCATAGCCTCCTATGTTATTGCTAATTTGCTGCGGAATACGCCTTCGAGGGCAACTACAACTCACACTATATGCTGCGCGACATAGGCTACGAGCGCGACTGGATGACCACAGCCGAACTCACGGGCAAGAGCAAAGACCACGCTCACTCATGGCGTTTGGGCATGAATTTCTGGTGGAACCGCCAAGGCATTCAGACCAACACGGGTGTATATGCCCACACTATCGAGGCCAATCCGGCTTGGCTCAACCACAACGGAAGCCAGGAGTTTGCAGCCAACACGGGTGGCGAGTACTACGACGGACACGAGACGAAGACGGCAATCTACCTCTCTGACGACTGGCAGGTGATCAACCGCTGGTGGCTCTCAGCAGGTGTACGCGGCGAATACTACGCTATGGGTGGCAAGAATGCATATGTTTACGCCATGCAGCATCCTAACTCACAGGACTTCGCGGGACCGTACATGCCAATCCTCGACGCCGTTAACATCCCCCTGGGACGTGCCGGTATATTCTGGAACACACCTTGGATGAAGCTCGTTTCGCAGGTTTCGCTCATCCAGCAGTCAAATTACAAGAGCCGCACACAGTTCACCAACCCCAACAACTCGTCTGACGTAGTGACAATACCTATCACCAACGACGTGCAGACAATGGGCTGGACCACTGACGTAGTGCTCACTCCGTTCAAGGGATTCACCTTCCACGGATTGCTGACATTGCAGAACCCGAAGTACAAGAACTTCGACATCACACCCAACTTCAGCGACGGCACATCCAAGAAGTACAACTTCAACGACAAGATCACTACCGGCGTGAGCAAGACAATCATCGAGCTCGACCCGAGCTATCAGTTCGACAAGTTCCGCGTATGGGCAAGCTTCCGCTATCAGAGCAAGCAGTACATCAACAAGACCAACAGCCTCTACTTCAACGGACGTTGGGAAACATTCGGCGGTGTCGACTATAACATGAACAAGCACGTAGGCTTCTCTGTAAACGTTGTGAACATCCTCAACCAGAAGGGTTGCTCGGGCAGCATCGGTTCTGCCGACCTCATCGAGGACGTATCGGCTTACAAGAACTACCTCATGGCTGGATCTTATATCCGTCCGTTCACTGTAGAGTTTGCAGCTCACATCAACTTCTAACATAACTGCGGAGGTTTATCGGCCTCCCAACATCTTTAAATAGTTTAAAATTGCACTATAGGCAGCCATAATATATATAAGGTATAAGTAGATTGTAACAGAAAAAGGATAAATTTGTAGATTGTAACTGAATAAGCAGCATTTGAAAGTTGAACCGATAACAAAAAAAGGACATCATCAAAAACTCTAAATCATTATACGTATGAGAAAATCATTTCTGACATTCATGCTTACATTGCTCGCTGGAGTACTGTTTGCACAACAACCGACAAAGGTGAACGTCGCTGAAGGCACACTCGAAGGCCTCAACGAATCGGGCATAAAGACATTCAAGGGCATACCTTTTGCAGCACCTCCCGTGGGCGATTTGCGATGGAAAGCACCTCAGCCTGTAGAGAAATGGCAGGGCGTGCGCCAAGCCAAGGAGTTCGGTCCCAACCCTATGCAGGAGAATATCTTCGGCGACATGAACTTCGGCACGAAGAAGATGAGCGAAGATTGTCTGTATCTTAACATCTGGACTCCTGCCAAGAAGATGAACGAGCACCTTCCGGTACTCATCTACTTCAACGGCGGCGGACTGATGTGCGGCAGTGGAAGTGAGCCTCGCTATGCAGGCGACGCTATGGCTCGCAAGGGCATTATTTCAGTAACAGCCAACTATCGCGAGGGCATCTTCGGATTCTTTGCTCACCCCCAGCTCTCTAAGGAGACATCGTACAAAGGCTCGGGCAACTACGGTTTCCTCGACCAGGTGGCTGCCATCAAATGGGTTAAGGACAATATCGCAGCCTTCGGAGGCGACCCTGAGCGCATCACTATTGTAGGCGAGTCGGCAGGTTCGATGTCGGTAAGCTCGCTTATGGCATCGCCTTTGTGCCACGGACTGTTCGCTCAGGCTATGGGTTCGAGCGGTTCGGTTATAGGCACCAAGAAGGTTGCCACACTCAAGGAGGCTGAAACCCAGGGCGTGGAGATGACCAAGAAGATAGGATGCAAGAACATCAAGGAGATGCGCGCAATGTCGGCAGAGGAACTTATGAGCAAGGCTGGCGTGAAGAGCGTTCCTACATACAACGTCGACGGATATTTCTGGACAAAGCAACCATACGATGTGTTCGCCAATGGCGAGCAGACTAAGGTGCCATTGCTCATCGGTGGCAACAACCAGGAGATGAACGCCATGTTCATTCTGCGTGGCAAACCTGCCACAATAGAGAATTTGAAGGAAGCTGTCCGTGCCATCTACGGCGACGCTACCGACCAACTCTTCCAGCTCTACGGCTTCAACACCGACGCTGACGTTATGGGACAGCCGGGCAACAATCTCGCAGGCGACATCTTCCTCGACTACTCTACATGGAAATGGGGAAACATGCACAAGCTCACAGGCGGTCAGCCAGTATATCGTTATCGCTACTGCCATCCACGTCCCGACATGGTATTGAAGGACAAGGTGGCTGGTCTTGCAGGTGGAGTTCAAGAGAAAACATCCGATTCTCCTGCCGTTCCGCGTGCTCTCGGTGCTGTACACTCAGCCGACATCGAGTATGCCATGGGCACACTTCCTACCAATCGTGTGTACGATTGGCAGCCTGAAGACTACGTAATATCTGACATATTCAGCAACTACTACGTCAACTTCGTGAAGACAGGCAACCCTAACGGACTCGGTCTCGTTGAATGGCCAACTACCAACGGCAAGACTATCGCTCCTGTTCTGCAAATCGATGCCAACACATTTGTTAAGGAAGACCCGAACATGGAGAAACGTTACGAGATAATGGATGGTTTGTTCTGGAAGTAAACATTTGTCTAATTCTCGTATAATTTCTTGCAAAAGTTTGATTATTCTGATTTATTGCTGTATCTTTGCCATAGGCTATAATACAATCAGTTATGAGACAATCAGAAGAACGATATATCAGAATCTCAGATAAAAATAGCAACAAAAAGATATTCACAAAACTGTTTGACGCTGCTGCTATTGCCCGCTTCTCTCCTACAGAACTGCGCGAATACGAAGACAGTCTTAAGGCTTATAGAGACATTAAGAACTCGTTGGATACGGCAAAGGAAGAAGGACGTGCTGAAGGAAGAGAAGAAGGACGTGCCGAAGGAAGAGAAGAAGGACGTGCTGAAGGCATTGCAATGGTGGCAAAAATGATGTATGCAAAAGGCATGGACATTGATGTCATTGCATCAATGACCGGCTTGAGTACGGACGAAGTGGAAAGTCTGTGCCGACAATAAGGCATACAAAATAATTAAAGCCAAAAAAACAACATTATCAGGCATAAGCAACAGACCTGACAATGTTGTTCTTTTTTATTTACTATAACTTCCAATTTAAAACATTGCATTGTGTATTTCTTGCTGTTTTCGTTTTTTATCACGAACTTTGCCATTCGAAAGCCATAACTTAAGACAAAAAAAATGATAACCAAAAACAAGACAATCTGTCAACTGAAGCGCTTATTGTTCTCGCTTCTATTGCCCGCTGCAATTACTACAGCCATTCCTTTGCAGGCTCAGACCTGCACATCCAAGTTGCCACGCCAGCTGCGCGTAGCTTCCTACAACATACAGCATGGCGTTGGTATGGACCATAAACTCGACTACAAGCGCATAGCCGACGTACTGGAGGGCATCAATCCCGACGTAGTAGCCATACAGGAGGTTGACAGCATGACCCGTCGCACCAGCAACACCTACTCACTTGGCGAGATAGCCGACCACATGCGCTACTATGCTTCGTATGCTCCTGCCATCAGTTTCGACGGCGGCAAGTACGGCATCGGCATTCTCTCGCGCAAACGTCCGATAAGAACCGAACAGCATGCGTTGCCCGGACGCGAGGAAGCACGTACGCTGCTCGTGGCAGAATTTGACGACTACGTATTTGCAGCAACCCACCTCTCGCTCACCGAAGCCGACCTTATGGCTTCGATAAGCATAATTGAGAACGTTGCAAAGAAATGCGACAAGCCGTTCATCATTGCCGGCGACCTTAACGCCCAGCCCGATTCACCATTCATAAAGCAACTTGAGAAGAACTTCTACATATGCAACAACAAAGGCAAATCGTGGCCTGCCGACAATCCACGTGAGTGTCTCGACTATATTGCCGTGTACAAAAGCTATGGCGATGTGCGCCGTCCGGGACCTGCCGAGAAAGGTTGGGAACAGTACAGGCCGTACGTCGGCGAGCCTGCCGTGACGCTTCACTCCGAAGTAGTGAACACTCTCGCCTCCGACCACCGCCCTATCTTTGCCGACATTGTGCTGCCAACACCCGTCGACAAGCTGCTTACGACGCAACCTTATCTGCAACTTGCCACCCCTACTTCAATGAACGTGATGTTCCAGACCAACAGCGTGTGCCATTGCTGGATAGAATATGGTACCGACACGCAGCATACACAGCGCGCACGTACCATACTCGACGGACAAGAGGTGTGCTATGACATAGAGAACAACATCAAGCTTGACAATCTGAAGCCTGGCACACGCTACTACTATCGCGTGTGTGCAATGGAAATATTGTACAAGGGAGCCTACTCCAACCACTTCGGAGCCGACACATTGCGCACTCCGTTCTACTCATTCCGCACTCCTGCCCTCAAGAACGAAGACTTTACGTGCCTCGTCTTCAACGACCTGCACGAGCACGGCGAGACTCTTGCCCACCTGAAGAGCCTTTGCAAGGGCATCGACTACGACTTTGTGATATTCAACGGCGACTGTCTGTCCGAACCGCGCAACCGTGAGCATGCCATAAGCATGATACACAGTCTTGCCGATGAGGTAAACGGTGCTGAGAAACCCGTTATCTTCCTGCGTGGAAATCACGAGATACGCAACTTCTACTCGGCTGGAATGCACCACCAGATAGGCTACTACAACGACAAGACCTACAGTGCATTCACACGTGGCAACACCCGGTTCATGCTGCTCGACTTAGGCGAAGACAAGCCCGACTCGACGCCCGTATATGGCGGATTGAACGACTTCACGCAGCTCAGGCACGACCAAGTGGAGTTTATAAAGAAGGAGTTGGCAAGCCGGGAGTTCAAGTCGGCACGCAATCACGTGCTCATCAGCCACATACCCGTATTCGGCAATACCGACACCTACCGTCCCTGCACCGAACTATGGGGTCCGATGCTCAGCCGTGCACCGTTCGATGTGGCGCTGGCTGCACACACCCACAACGCCAAGTTCTATCCTAAGGGCGTTGACGGATGCCGCTATCCCGTATATGTAGGAGGCGGATACAATAAGACGGATGCCACAGTGGCTGTGCTCAGCTGCCGTGGCGGCAAGCTCAGCATGCGCATATTGTCCGACAATCCCGACACACGCTGGACTCTGAACAAATAGCAGCCCTACTCGTCGGCATACATCTGTGCGACGGCGTCGGCAAAGTTCTTCTCGGGTAAGCATGCGTTATGGCGCACACGCAGACGATAGTTGTATATGGTCTGGGGCGAATAATGCAGAAACTCGGCTATGCTGACGCTGTCGGTGATGCCCATGCTGACGAGGCAAAGCACAATATTATTCTCCAGACGCTTCTGGTAGGCTCGCGTTATCTTGGCATGAGCCCTGACGATGTCAAAACTGCGGCCATGATCGTTAAAGTTCTTGGCATTCTCGGTGCACAGCATGGCATAGTTAAAGGCACGCTCGGTGCCGGCACATATGTATGGCAGGTTGACGATAAACAGCAGCGACGAAGCCTCACGATTGGAATATTTTATGTCGTTGATAGCCGAGAGAATGAGATAATGCATAAATACATTTTCGTCATTTTTATTTCTATTGTATTGACGTGCAATGGCTATATACATATTGACATGAGTTCGAGGTCGGGCATATCAGCCCGGCTTGCCACCTTCTGGCAGAACGACGCATAATGTTTTGCCGAATCGCTGTCAAACTTCATGTACTCGTCGTACAGGCGCTTATAGTAGTTGTAGCGTTCCATGGGGGTGACATAGGCTCCCATGGAGCGCTTTATGAGGTTGATGTTCTGCTGTTTCTGACGGTCGTAGTTGGCGCTGTTTGCCACGACGGAGTCAAGCCGCTGAAGGTCGGCTTCGATATCAAACTTCGTATTCTGCGCCATTGTACTGACCGATGCGAGCAATGACACTATGATGAATAAAAATGCTTTTATTGCAAGAACTGCACTATTAGGTTTATAATTCGTGGCAAAGTTACACAAAACGAACGAATTATAGGCATATAAAGTTGAAATGTTGTTGTGGTGTTATGGTGAGATAACATGCAACATTTTACATTCCACTTTTCAAAAGGAGTCCTTTTGGCTTCCAAAACGAGTCCTTTTACCATTCAAAAGGAGTCCTTTTACAATGCAAAACGAGTCCTTTTGGAATGCAAAAGGACTCG
>ERZ779669.1399-NODE-1399-length-11185-cov-2.866667_pt1 | contig 11185 bp, 14 predicted proteins | sample MGYA00511372_ERZ779669 | MGnify/ENA primary metagenome ERZ779669 (study PRJEB29588, sample SAMEA1967891) | human gut metagenome | biome: human gut; feature: human-associated habitat; material: faeces | place: Denmark | collected 2008/2010 ... | reverse complement strand
CCGTCTGTGATGGTAAACACTGGAGCGAGTGCGGAAATGTCCTGTGTAGGACTCATTCTTACGGTGACACTGTAATTGTCAATCACGGGATTCGACTCTGTTTCGGCATTTGGAAATTCGCAAGTCAGAATATCGCATTCTGCATTCGGCGCTTCTTCTTGGATGCATGATACGGATGTGAAAGCCGCACATACACACAGCGCAAGGGTCTTTAATGTAAATTTCATAGATTTCTAAATTGAAAATATTGGCAAAGGTAGAATAAATTTTGAATAATTAAGACGTTGGCTTTGTTAAAGTGGCTTTTTTGACTATATTTGGATATTATGGCTATATTTGTGTTGTCATTAATTCAGCTATTTATGGAAAAGCAGGTGTTTTATTCTAAAATTGGCGGATTCTATATTGCTTCGCTTTTGTTTGTCGGTTTCGTGTTGGGCTATTTGCTGATTATCGACTTTTCGTGGCTGGCATTGGTGCTGGATGTGCTTATTGTCGGTATTCTTGTTCTGATGGGCATAAATACGAAGTACACCTTATATAATGATGGTAAGTTGAAAGTCGTGTGTGGGTTTCTTCCGTCACGCTATGATGTGAGGAAAGCTGTCAGCGTGAAGCCAACCCGTTCTCTTTTGTCAGCCCCGGCTGTGTCGCTCGACCGGATAGAAGTGAAGTTTAAAAAGGGATTGCCACTTGTTGTGTCGCCGCGCGACAAGCAGGGGTTTATTGCCGCATTGAAGGAAATAATGGTGGAAGGATTTTAGTGGTCGCTTTGATATATTGGAAATTCTCCGTTTTGGATGCTTAGCCGTGAGGTTATGAAGTGTTAAAAATAAAAAAATAAGCAAACTATTTGAATTTTAGCCAAAAAACGAGTACCTTTGCGCACCGATTATATCCAAAATTAGTGTGTTATTATGTAGTTGCAGGAGCTTTTGGCCGGGTGAATGCAAAGTGCATAATTTATGTAATTAATTTTTAATCAAAGTTTTAGAAGTGGATACTTTAAGTTACAAAACCGTTTCGGCTAACGCTGAAACAGCACAAAAAGAATGGGTTGTAATTGACGCTACAGACCAAGTATTGGGTCGCCTTTGCGCAAAAGTTGCAAAAATCCTTCGCGGCAAATACAAACCAAACTACACACCTCATGCAGATTGTGGTGACAATGTAATTATTATCAATGCTGACAAAGTTGCTTTGACAGGCAAAAAGTGGACAGACCGCGTATATCTTTCATACACAGGCTATCCAGGTGGACAACGCGAATGCACTCCGGAAATCATGAAGTTGAAATCATTCAACAAGCACATCAAACCAGGTATGAACCCATTGTTCATCAAGGTGATGAAGGGTATGCTTCCGAAAAACCGTCTTGGCCGTCGTTTGATCGAAAACATGCACGTTTACAACGGTCCGGAACATCCGCACGCAGCACAAAATCCGAAAGTAATTGACATCAACAAGCTTAAATAATTGAGGTATGGAACAAATTAATGCAGTAGGCCGTCGTAAGGCAGCAATCGCACGTGTATTCGTGTCAGAAGGTACAGGTGTTATCACTATCAACAAACGTACATTGGAAGCCTATTTTCCAAACCCTATCCTTCAATTCATTGTTAAGCAACCGTTGAATGTTGTTGACGCTTTGTCAAAATATGATATCAAGGTTAACTTGGTAGGCGGTGGTTACACTGGTCAGGCAGAAGCATTGCGTTTGGCAATCGCTCGCGCTTTGGTGAAAATCAACGCAGACGACAAGTCAGCTTTGCGTGCAGCAGGCTTCATCACTCGCGACCCGCGTGCTGTTGAACGTAAGAAACCGGGTCGTCCCAAAGCACGTCGCAGATTCCAGTTCAGCAAACGTTAATCAGTTACATAAGTTAACAAGTGGACAAGTTAACGAGCCTATAAGCCTATTGTCTTGTAGACTGTCAACTGATAACCTCGTCAACTGGATACGTTTAGCATCTAAACTACCGGGACTCTTGTCAAACATGACCAGGCTACCCGGCGGTTGGTTTAGAAAAACAAAAAAGAAAGTAAACGATTTAAGAATTAAAAGACAATGTCTAGAACAAATTTTGATACATTATTGGAAGCTGGTTGCCACTTTGGCCACCTGAAAAGAAAGTGGAATCCCGCTATGGCTCCGTATATCTTCATGGAGCGTAATGGCATTCACATCATAGACCTTAATAAGACGGTTGCTAAAATTGACGAAGCTGCTGAAGCTTTGAAGCAAATCGCCAAATCAGGAAAGAAAGTCCTGTTTGTTGCTACTAAGAAACAAGCTAAGCAGGTGGTTGCCGACAAGGCTGCCTCTGTAAACATGCCTTATGTAATCGAGCGCTGGCCGGGTGGTATGCTTACCAACTTCCCTACAATTCGTAAGGCCGTTAAGAAGATGGCTACTATTGACAAGCTGACGAATGACGGTACTTATGCAAATCTTTCCAAAAGAGAAATTCTCCAGATTTCTCGTCAGCGTGCCAAGTTGGACAAAACTTTGGGTTCTATTGCTGACCTGACTCGTCTGCCGTCTGCATTGTTTGTAGTAGACGTAATGAAGGAAAACATCGCTGTTCGTGAGGCTAACCGTTTGGGTATTCCTGTATTCGGTATTGTTGATACGAATTCAGATCCTACTAATGTAGATTTCGTAATTCCTGCAAACGACGATGCTACCAAGTCTGTAGAAGTAATTCTGGATGCTTGCTGTGCAGCTATGCAGGAAGGTCTGGAAGAGCGCAAGGCTGAAAAGATTGATATGGAAGCTGCTGGTGAAGCTCCTGCCAACAAAGGCAAGAAGAAAGCTACCAAGGCTCGTCTGGACAAGTCTGACGAAGATGCTATCAATGCATCTAAGGCAGCTGCCTTCATGAAGGAAGACGAAGAAGCTTAATATATTCTGTAAGAGTTGGGAATTGAGAGTTGGAGAGTTACAGGTATGCAACTCTATATTCTCTGTTCTCAGCTCTTATTTACTTTATAGAAGATTATTATTCACTAATAAAATAAGAAAGATACTATGGCTGTAACAATGGCTGATATAACCAAGCTCCGCAAAATGACCGGTGCTGGTATGATGGATTGCAAAAATGCCTTGACTGATGCAGAAGGCGATTTTGACAAGGCAATGAAGATTATCCGTGAAAAAGGACAGGCAGTAGCTGCTAAGCGTTCTGATCGCGAAGCTTCTGAGGGTTGTGTGTTGGCTAAAACTACAGGTGAGTTTGCCGCTATCATTGCTTTGAAGTGTGAAACAGACTTCGTAGCCCAGAATGCTGATTTTGTAAAACTGACACAGGATATCCTGGATTTGGCTGTTGCCAACAAGTGCAAAACTTTGGATGAAGTGAAGGCTTTGCAGTTGGGTGATGTAACTGTTTCTCAAGCTGTAACAGATCGCAGTGGTATTACAGGTGAGAAAATGGAATTGGATGGTTACATGACTGTTGAAGGTGCCGATACAGTTGTTTACAACCATATGAATAAGAATGGTCTTTGTACTGCAGTTGCTTTCAACAAGAAGGCAAACGAGCAGTTGGCCAAGCAGGTAGCTATGCAGATTGCTGCGATGAACCCGATTGCTATTGATGAAGATGGCGTATCTGAAGAAATCAAGCAGAAAGAAATTGAAGTAGCTGTTGAAAAGACAAAAGCTGAACAGGTACAGAAAGCTGTTGAGGCTGCTTTGAAGAAAGCTGGTATCAATCCTGCTCACGTTGATAGCGAAGACCACATGGAGAGCAACATGGCCAAAGGCTGGATTACAGCTGAGGATGTTGCTAAAGCTAAGGAAATCATTGCTACCGTTTCAGCAGAGAAGGCTGCCAATATGCCTGAACAGATGATTCAGAACATTGCCAAAGGTCGTCTGGGTAAGTTCTTGAAAGAAGTTTGCTTGCTGAACCAGGAAGATGTAATGGATGCAAAGAAAACTGTAAGAGAAGTATTGAAAGAAGCTGATCCTGAACTGAAGGTTATTGACTTCAAACGCTTCACTTTGCGTGCAGAATAATTCATGCATTGAATTTTCTCAAGATAGATTTGCCCAGGCACATGATGAGTGTGCTTGGGCTATTTTTTGTATTGTATTAAAATGTGTACTAAAAAGGGAAAAGTGATAGTTGTAGTACGTAAAGTCCCTCTTTAGACTCCTAAAGTGTATGTTTATGCCGCTAAAGTGAGACTTTAGCATTGCAATGTATATAGTTTCAGGTTTGTTTTGTATGGCATTGGACCGGACAGAGAAGGCGTGTGGCTTATCCTACGCTTTTGGTCTGTGTATAGCCTTCTTTCTTTAATAGATCAACGACTTTTTGTTTGAAGTCTCCCTGTACAATAATTTCGCCATCTTTGGCACTGCCTCCTACACCGCATTTGCTTTTCAGTAATTTGCCCAGTTCTTTTAAGTCGTTTTCATTACCAATAAAGCCAGTTACGAGTGTTACGACTTTTCCTCCACGATTTTTACGATCCAGTTGCACGCGTAGTTTTTGTTGTGCAGGTGGAAGGGTAGTTGCTTCTTCTGTTTCCTGTGTTTCGTAATTGAAATCGGGGTTGGTGGAATAGACGATGTTCAGGCGTTCTTTCCAATCGTTGCTTTTGGTATTTTTAGCCATAACGGATGATTGACAGTTTTTATTTAATTGATTGCCAAAAGTACGGCTTTGCAATAACTTTTGCAATTCGACGTAGAAATAATGTTAACCTTTTCTTCCTTTCCTGTATGACATTGGGAAAAATAGTGTATTTTTGTGTTCCACAAATCGGAATATTTATCGAATAAAAAAGAAGACGATGAGCAGTTTGTCACAGAATCGGGAGAACTTGCGGGTGCCGGAGCCTACGCTGCGACGTCTTCCGTGGTATCTTTCCAATATCAAGTTGCTGAAGCAGAAGGGATACCGTTATGTGTCATCTACCCAAATATCTAAGGAAATCAACATTGATGCTTCGCAGATTGCGAAAGATCTTTCGTATGTCAATATTTCGGGGCGTACACGTGTAGGTTATGAAATTGATACACTGATAGCCGTGTTGGAAGATTTTTTGGGATTTACCAATCTGCACAAGGCTTTCCTGTTTGGTGTGGGAAGTCTGGGAGGAGCTTTGCTTCACGATTCTGGTCTGCGGCATTTCGGACTAGAGATTGTGGCTGCTTTCGATGTCAATCCATCGCTGGTTGATACTACTTTGAACGGAATTCCCATATTTCACTCGGATGACTTCTTGAAGAAGATGCAGGAATATGATGTAAATATCGGTGTGCTGACTGTACCCATTGAAATAGCCCAGCAAATTACGGACTATATGGTAGAGGGGGGCATTAAGGCAGTGTGGAACTTTACTCCTTTCCGTATCCGTGTGCCCGAGCACATAGTTGTGCAGAATACTTCTCTGTATGCCCATCTTGCCGTAATGTTTAATCGCTTGAACTTTAACGAAATCAAATAATGAAGATTATTGCCGTAGGAATGAATTATGCCCTACACAACCAGGAGTTGGGGCATACCTCTGAGACAAAAGAACCGGTTATCTTTTTGAAACCCGATTCGGCCATATTGAAAGACGGAAAACCTTTCTTCTTGCCCGATTTTTCCGATGAAGTTCATTATGAGACAGAGGTTGTAGTACGCATTTGCCGGTTGGGTAAGCACATTGCGCCCCGTTTTGCCCATCGTTATTACGATGCGGTAACAGTGGGGATTGACTTTACGGCACGTGACCTTCAGCGGAAATTCCGTGCATGTGGAAATCCCTGGGAATTGTGTAAGGGGTTTGACAATTCGGCGGCTATCGGGGAATTTGTGCCTTTAGAGCAGGCAGGTGGTGACGTGCAGCAACTGGATTTCCATTTGGACATAGATGGCAGGCAAGTGCAGCATGGCAATACTTCCGACATGCTTTTCAAGGTAGATGACATTATTGCCTATGTCAGCCGTTTTATGACACTCAAGATTGGTGATCTCCTGTTTACCGGAACACCGGCTGGGGTGGGACCGGTCAGTATAGGCCAGCATTTGCAAGGTTATCTAGGTAGTGAGAAGCTGCTTGATTTTTATATCCGTTGATTGTCTAAGCTTTTAATTATTCCTGTTATGGCAAAAATACGTGTAGGTTTCGGTTTCGATGTACATTGTCTGGTCGAAGGTCGTGAATTGTGGCTTGGAGGCATACGGCTGGAACATGAAAAAGGATTGTTAGGGCATTCGGATGCCGATGTCCTGATACATGCCATTTGTGATGCTTTGTTGGGAGCTGCCAACATGCGAGACATTGGCTATCATTTCCCTGATACAGCCGGTGAATTTAAGAATATTGACAGCAAGATCTTGTTACAGAAGACGGTGGATCTGATTGCCACTAAAGGATATACGGTGGGCAATATTGACGCGACCGTTTGTGCCGAACGTCCTAAATTAAAGAAACATATCCCCGACATGCAACGTACATTGGCCGGTGTGATGGGAATCGATGAAGATGACATTTCCATTAAAGCTACCACAACCGAAAAACTGGGTTTTACAGGTCGTGAAGAAGGAATTTCGGCCTATGCCACGGTATTGATTACTAAGGAATAACATTCCGTAGGTGAAATCTATGATCAACCTTTGATTTTTACGTAGCTTAGCCGTGTAGTTTTAGTAGCTCCTGTTAGGTAAGTACGCGCAATGCGTGCAGATTCTATATGGACCGTTTCGCCTGGTTGATAGGCATGCTCGGTGGCAGGCAGCTGACCTGAAACATGGCTAGGAGTACGAGCATTGACATGGATGGTAACCAGGTTTCCCAAAGTATCTTTCAACTTTAGTACCTGACGTACGTAGAAATATGGAACATCCTTTCTGACGTGTGTCCGGTAGGGATTGTCTTCGATGCGTACCTGTGTGACGGTCAGGTGCAGATCTTCCACTTTATCTCCTTCTTTTCCCAGATAACGGCTTTGTTTTGGGGAACGGTTTCGCCGTTGCTGGAAGTCGATCCATACCGAATGATAAATGCGTGCAATCTGTACAAAACGTTCTTGCTTGGGGATGCGTGGGGGATATTTGAAAGCAATCCATGTCAGATAGAACGGATCTATCGATAATACTTCGTGCAGGAAGTGTCCGCGGTATTTTCCAAACGAAACGATGTCATCCCCTTTGCTTTGCATGCGTTTGGTATTGTATTCTACAATATAGAGACGCCTTGGAGAGTAAAAGCAAAGCGTACTTGCCACACGCAAGGCTTCGTGTATGTTTTCCGAAAGATTACAGATGTAGAAAATGGCTTGCCGCTCAGGTAGAGGTGAATATATCCACAAGGAATATTGAGGCTGCTCGGTGCGCGGAAGAACTACAAGATAGGCTCCGGCCTCTTTGTAGGAGACCCTTCCCTGGTTATACACGCTAAGGTTGCTGTAAAGCAACTCCTGTTCTGCCGGGGAAATGCCTGCAAGTATAGGGTTTGCCATAGGGAATCTTGCTTATATCCGCTTTTCAAATATAGTATTTTTCCGGCAGAAAAGCAAATTTCCCTATGCGAAAATCAGGTTGTCAGAAGCGTATCATCAGCTCCAGCACTACCTTGTCCTGTTCCGATTCTTTGGCAATGCTACCTTCGGGGTAGAAATACTTTTCGTAGTTCAGGCGCAGGTCGGTACGGAAAGCTTTGCTGAGGCTGAAGGTAATACCTCCGGTCAGGCGGTGACGCTTGTAGTCGGTGACGGCAAGTGCACCACTTGTCTCGTCGTACGTTTTGGCATCACTTTGGTCGGTCATCATATCATAGCGCACCAGAAACGACATCTTCTGGAATACTTTCCGTAAGGGATGGTCGTAATTGATGAAGGCATCTACCGCATGTACGTCTTTGAAAGCGTTGTCCGAGTAATGTTTGTACAGGTATTCGCCTTCGATGTGGAAACGGTGGAATTCATAGAACGCACCGAAGTCGTAAGAGCGCATCCATACTTCTTCGGGTTGGATGCCTTGTACGCTGAACGCCAGGTTCAGACCATCAGTGGGTAACAGGGTTGCTTTGGCGGAGTAGTTCACTTCTTTGTGCCATACTTTCTGGTTGGTAAGTCCGGTACCGTTATAGAGTCCGCCTTCCAACTTTATGGGCAGGCTGGTGGGAAGTTCATAGCCCAGTGTCAGACCTACGTCACGTACGTTGCCTACCTGCTTGGCGATGAAAGAACGGTTGGCAAAGTATTGCTGGTGCGGTGAACGGTGTGCATCGATGGGAAAGGGCACACGCATTTGTCCGGCCGTTACGGTCAGCCCTTTGCAGGGAAACAGGCGCGCATAGGCATCCAGCATTTTTATCTGGCCTTCATCCGAGAGGTCTATCTCAGCCTTATAGGCTACGATGGGCAGAATGTTTCCGGTGATGCTGACACGTGCGTTGCGCACTTCAAAACGTCCGGCTCCCATACCGGTCTGATATTCGTATTTGGAACGGATGGTTCCGTGTACTTCCGGCAGGTAATCTTTGGTCTCCAGTTTTTCTTTTTCTATTTTTTTCCCGTCTTCGTTGGCGGAAGTGTTTTGCGCGTAGGTAGCCATTGTGAGCAAGGCCATGAACAAAACTAGCAGTTTTTTTCGCATGATGGGGTATTGACTTTTGGTTTGCGGGTGCAAAGTTCGGTTTCAGTTGTTATTCTTTTATGTCATACATGTTTCATTTCTGTTACAGACCAGGATGCGAACAATAGGCTGGTTTGAATCTTTTTATGGTATGATTCTATTCTGATAATTCTTTATTAGCTTGATTTTCAGTGATGTGTGGATGTGCGGCTAAAAAAGCAATTGGAAATGTAAATGAAATATTCCCTATCTTTGAACAAAGTAACCGGTCGGTTTTCCGGACGGTGTGTCACTTTTACTATGATTCGAATAGCAAACAAATATAAATTTTTAAAATCTAGTGCCTATGAGTAAATACATGTTTTGGGCAGGAATGGCCTGCCTGTTGCTGAGCACTCCCCTGTATGCCCAGGAGGTGAATCCGGTGAAAAGCGTTTCGTTGGCTACAAAGTTTTTCATAGCTTTGTCCTTGTGTAGTTGTACACGTTAAAGGAAGATTTGTTATGAAAGACTTTGTAGCCATCGATTTTGAAACGGCCAATGCCGAGCGCACCAGCGTGTGTAGCTTGGGACTGGTTGTGGTGAGGGAAGGGGAGATAACTGACAAACTCTATCGTCTGATACGCCCTTGCCCCAATTATTACAGTTATTGGAATACCCGTGTGCACGGGCTGACCTACCAGGATACGCTCCAGGCACCCGACTTCCCCGAGGTGTGGGCCGAGGCGTCACCCCTCATCGGTGGTTTGCCATTGGTGGCTCACAACAGTCCTTTCGACGAAGGTTGCCTGAAAGCTGTTTTCCGGCATTACGGCATGGACTATCCCGATTATGAGTTTCATTGCACTTGCCGTGCTTCCCGCCGTACGTTTGGCAAGGAGTTGCCCAACCATCAGCTTCAGACAGTGGCGGCACGTTGCGGTTTCGACCTTACCATGCACCACCATGCCCTGGCCGATGCCGAGGCATGTGCGAGGATTGCGCTCGAAATCCTGTAACTTTTACCCTGCCTGCCTCGGTGCCCTACCCAGCGTGCCTCGACGTCTCACCCAGCGTGCCTCGGCACGCTGTCCTGTATGGTCCGGTCTTTTCCTCGGCATGGCCCGATGTTTTCCTCGGCGTGTCGCGGCCTTTTCCTCGGCGTGCCGTAACTTCTTTGCCTCATGCTTTTGAAACAAAGGGGCACGTTCAGTTGTTGTATTGTCCGGCAATCGGGTAAAAATCCCGTTTCATATATCGCCAATCTCTATAAAATAGTTTATTTTTGCATCTTGACACTAAACTAATCCGATGATTTATGAATAACCCCGAAAAGAGAGTATTGGTAGGCATGAGCGGCGGCATAGACAGCACTGCCACTTGCCTTATGTTGAAAGAGAAGGGCTATGAAGTTGTAGGGCTCACCATGTGGGTGTGGGGCGATGAACCCGACGAAGCCCGCCAGTTGGCGGCCAGCATGGGTATTGAACACTACATCGCCGACGAGCGAGAAGGCTTCAGGCAGACCATCGTGAAATATTTTGTCGATGAATACCGTAGCGGGCGCACGCCCAACCCTTGTGTGATGTGCAATCCCCTGTTCAAGTTCCGCATCCTGACGGAGTGGGCGGACAAGCTGGGATGCCGTTACGTGGCCACCGGGCACTACACCCGGTTGGAAGAACGGAACGGGAAAGTGTACATCCTGGTGGGTGAGGACGAGAAGAAAGACCAGTCATATTTTCTCTGGCGCCTGGGGCAGGACGTATTGCGCAGGTGCATCTTCCCGCTGGGCACCTACACCAAGTTGCAGGTACGCGAATACCTGCGTGACAAGGGCTATACGTTGAAGGCCGACGAGGGCGAGAGCATGGAGGTGTGCTTCATCAAAGGCGACTACCGCGACTTCCTGCGCGAGCATTCGCCGGAGATAGACCGTGAGGTGGGGCCCGGATGGTTTGTCAACTCCGAAGGCGTCAAGCTGGGTGAGCACAAGGGCTTCCCGTACTACACCATCGGGCAGCGCAAGGGACTGGAGATTGCCCTCGGCAAGCCCGCCTATGTGTTGAAAATCAATCCGCAAAAGAATACCGTCATGTTGGGAGACGCCGACCAGCTGAAGACCGAATACATGTTGGCCGAGCAGGAATGCCTGACCGATGAACAGGAGTTTTTCGCCGCCTCTGATCTCACCGTGCGTATCCGCTACCGCAGCAAGCCCATTCCCTGCACGGTGAAGCGTCTGGACGACGGACGCCTGCTGGTGCATTTTCTCGAGGAGGCATCGGCCATCGCGCCGGGACAGTCGGCCGTGTTCTACATCGGCAACCGTGTGGTGGGCGGTTCGTTTATCGCTTCGCAACGCGGCATTGGAATGTATTTACCTAATAAGGAATTGAAAATTGAAAGTTGAAAATTGAAAGTTGAAAATCAGGTACCTGTTATCGCGGCCTCTCTTATTTCCAACTTCCAATTCTCAATTCTCAATTTTCAATTTTAATTGATAGTATGAAACGTCTTTTTATCCTTTCGGCCTTTGCCCTGCTGGCTATTGGGGCATCGGCACAACAAGATACGTTGAAGTATCGCATCAGCCTGAAAGACAAGGCTGCCACCGAGTATTC
>ERZ779669.1398-NODE-1398-length-11188-cov-3.174526_pt1 | contig 11188 bp, 11 predicted proteins | sample MGYA00511372_ERZ779669 | MGnify/ENA primary metagenome ERZ779669 (study PRJEB29588, sample SAMEA1967891) | human gut metagenome | biome: human gut; feature: human-associated habitat; material: faeces | place: Denmark | collected 2008/2010 ... | reverse complement strand
GATGTTTTTCTGGCTATGTCGCTTGATGGAAACTGCCAGTTCGGTAAATCCTTCGGGTTGGAACATGGGATCTCCTCCGCTGAAGGTGACGTCTGCAAACTCGTCTGACAGTATTTTCTGGAGTATTTCACCAGTATCCATCCAGCGACCATTTTCCTTATCCCATGAATTTGGATTATGACATCCGGGGCATTGATGGGGGCAACCGGCTGCATAGATGGCTGTTCGGAAGCCGGGACCGTCAACTACAGTGTCTTCTACAATACCTAAAATGGAAATCATATTAGATGGGAGCTTATTGATGTATGACGCGGTCGTTCAGTTCTGCCAGTTTGGCTTTGTTCCATCGGTCGGTTGTTCCTACCAAATAGCCGGTAATACGTTGTAGTTTATCTATATGGCTACTTCCGCATTTTGGGCATATTGTAAGTTGTGGATCTGCATTCTCGTATCCGCATTCCAGACATCTGTTGCGGTTATGGTTTACAGAACCGTAACCGATGTTATATTGATCCATCATATCGACAATTCGCATAATTACTTCCGGGTTGTGGGTTGCATCGCCGTCTATTTCGACATAGAATATATGCCCTCCACGAGTTAGTTCATGATATGGAGCCTCAATCTGTGCTTTGTGACGGGCGCTGCACTTATAATATACGGGCACATGATTAGAGTTGGTATAATATTCTTTGTCAGTAATACCTGATAGTAGGCCGAATTTGTTACGGTCTATTCGTGTAAATTTACCTGATAGGCCTTCGGCAGGAGTAGCCAGAACGCTATAATTGTGCTGGTATTGTTCGGAAAACTGATTAGCACGATCGCGCATGTAGGTAATTATCTTCAAGCCTAGTTGTTGTGCTTCTTCTGATTCGCCATGATGTTTGCCCACCAATGCTACAAGGCATTCGGCAAGTCCAATGAAGCCAATGCCTAATGTACCTTGGTTTATGACAGGTGCAATGGTATCGTTGGGTTGAAGTTTCTCACTTCCTAGCCATAATGCAGACATTAACAACGGGAACTGTTTGGCAAAAGCTGTTTTCTGAAATTCCATGCGTTCATGCAGTTGACGTGCGGTTGTTTCTAAAATTGCATCAAGCTTTGCAAAGAATTTTGCAATGCGTTCTTCTTTATTGCTGATATCCATACATTCAATAGCCAGGCGAACGATATTGATAGTCGAAAATGACAGATTCCCGCGCCCAATTGAGGTTTTGGGCCCGAATCGGTTTTCAAAGACTCGTGTCCGGCACCCCATTGTTGCAACTTCATGCATATAGCGTTTAGGATCATTGGCTTTCCATTCTTCGCTTTGGTTGAAAGTTGCATCCAGATTCAGAAAGTTAGGAAAGAAACGACGCGCTGAGACCTTGCATGCAAGTTTATACAGGTCGTAATTACGGTCTTCCGGCAAATAGCTGACTCCACGCTTTTTCTTCCATATCTGAATGGGGAAAATGGCAGTCTCTCCATTTCCTACACCTTGGTAGGTGGACTTTAACAATTCGCGTATGATACAACGGCCTTCAGCCGAAGTATCTGTTCCGTAGTTTATAGAACTAAAGACTACTTGATTCCCACCTCGAGAATGGATAGTATTCATATTATGTATGAAGGCTTCCATAGCCTGATGAACACGTGCAACAGTTTTGTTGACAGCATGTTGGATAATTCGTTCGTCTTTATCTTTTCCTTCCAGTGGTTGGGTGGTATAGTCTGTTATTTCTTTGTTGTAAAGGTGCGAATAGTCTTGTGCATTCAGCTCTTCCAGATTCTTTATTTCTTCAATATAGCTGTTTCGTACATAGGGGGCGAGATAAAAATCAAAAGCAGGTATTGCCTGTCCGCCATGCATTTCATTTTGGGCTGTTTCTAAAGAAATACATCCTAAGATACTGGCTGTTTCAATGCGTTTGGCAGGGCGTGATTCACCGTGGCCAGCGGAGAAACCATTGGTTAATATATGATCTAGAGGATGTTGTACACAAGTGAGGCTTTTAGTAGGGTAGTAATCTTTATCATGTATGTGCAAATAATTATTTTGAACGGCTGCTAACACCTCTTCACTCAGTAAATAGTCATCTACAAATGGCTTAGTCGTTTCACTGGCAAATTTCATCATCATTCCAGCCGGAGTATCAGCATTCATATTGGCATTTTCACGTGTGATATCATTGGATTTTATGTTGATGATTTCCAAAAACATGTCACGTGTTTTGGCTTTGCGGGCAATGCTTCGTTGATTACGATAGGCTATGTATTTCTGTGCAACATCTTTGCGGCTACTTTTCATTAATTCCATTTCCACCATGTCTTGAATAGCTTCTACTGTCATTTGTGATTGACCCTTGAAAGCGATATGATCGGTAATCTGGTGGATTAGGTGTAAGTCTTCGCCTTTGTCAGTGTGCAGCATGGCTTTACGTATGGCTGTTGCAATTTTCTCTTCGTTGAAACCGACAATGCGTCCGTCACGTTTGATAACAGTTTGTATCATAACCTTGATGTATTAAATGTGTTAATGATGAACTTTTTGGAAATGCAAAGTTATGATAAAGCTTTTATACTTTTCTGATTTGGGAAACTTTTGCGTGGTTAATATTTGTCAATGTGTTGTTTTTTAGCTATTTGTTGATTTGAATCGGGAAACATTTGTATTTTATTGGTTTGATATTTTGAAATTCTATAAAATGAAGCTGAGGCAGCTTTAAAATAAGAAGACTATACTTCTTTTATTTTAAAGCTGCCTCAGCTTTCTTAAATAGGTTTGTTTATTTCAAGGTTTCGGCTAGTTTCTTTTGCAGTTCTTCGCCATGTAAACCACGCGCTATGATTGTGCCTTCTCCATCAATTAATACAGTATGGGGAATACTGCTTACGGCATAAAGTTTGGCTCCTTCGCAATTCCAGTATTTTAAATCAGACATTTGCGGCCATGTAATATTGAGCTTCTTTATTGCATCTTTCCATGAGTCGTTATTCTGATCCAGAGATACACCAACAATTTCAAAATTCTTGTTCTTGTATTTGGCATAGGCTTCTACCAAGTTAGGCATTTCTCGACGGCAGGGACCACACCAGCTAGCCCAAAAGTCAACTAATACGACTTTTCCTTTACCTACATAATCAGATAGCTTAACGCTTTTCCCATCAGGTGTTTGCATTGCAAAATCAGTGAATTTTTGTCCGACGGCTGTAGCTTTCATTTTTTCGACATTCTCCTTGATTTTGATAATGGCTTCATCGTGGTTATAAGCCGCGGGGGTTTGAGGCATTAATGGATCGAGCTCTTCTACGCTCATGTAATAGAAGTTTTGCTTTAATAGTTGTACGCCGACAGCATTAGTTATATTCTTGTTAATACCAGCTTTTAGAACATCAATCATCTTATTTTCTAAATCATCTATTTCTTTTCCTTTGATCTGACGTTGTTCATCTGTTAAAGTTGTATCGGTCATTGATTCATAAACCTCTTCCCGTTGTATGTTTAGGCTATTTACTTGGGAGCGTATTTCTTGATAAGCGTCATTGCAGGGAGTTCCGGTTGCGGAATCATTGTTACGTGTCAGGTTAATATTAATTTTGCCATTTTCCAGAAAGAAATCTATCATCAAGCCTTCCTTGTCAATGGCATTGTAAGTGATATAACGGCTAACAGTCGTGTCTTGTGTTCCCTTGAATGAAAATGAACCGTTTTTGATAATTGCTGAATCAAGCTTGATAAACTGACGTCCTTCTTTGGTGCGTAGATATACGGTATCACCATCGGTTGCACCTTCTACGGTTCCGGTTATTGTATACCCTTTATTCCCGTTGTTGCATGCTGCAAACATTGAGGCTGTTACAAGTAAATAAATTAACTTTTTCATTGCTTATGATTTTTTTTATTACTCTGCAAAGATAGAAATAAAAATCCTCTCCGGAATTTCGGAGAGGATTTTATAGTTTTAATCCCTTTTTTGATAACCTGTTGCAATGTTTTTTTATTCAGCAACGGTTTCTTCAGCAGCAGGAGCTCCTTCGCTTTCTTGCGCTGCCGCTTCTTCAGCTGCTTTTGCAGCAGCTTCTGCAGCTTTCTTTTCAGCCAAGGCTTTTGCTTTTTCTTCGTTGACTTTCTTTTCTGCTTCCAAACGTGCTTTGGCTGCTGCTTTTTTGTTTTCTTCTTCTTTTGCTTTTAAAGCAGCCAAACCATTTTGCTTGTTGTTTTTCCAAGCTTCAAATTTAGCTTCAGCTTCAGCTTCACCAAATGCACCTTTTGCTACACCGCCTAAAAGATGTTTCTTCATATAAACGCCTTCGCGAGACAGAATATTGCGTACTGTGTCGCTGGGTTGTGCACCTTTCATTACCCAATCAAGGGCGCGGTCAAATTTCAAATCTACAGTGGCAGGATTAGTGTTCGGGTTATAAGTACCGATCTTTTCAATAAACTTACCATCACGTGGTGCTCTTACGTCAGCAATTACAATGGAGTAGAAAGCATAGCTCTTGCGTCCATGTCTTTGCAATCTGATTCTTGTTGCCATTTAAATTAATTTGTTTATAGTTAATGATTTGAATAGTGCTACTAACTCGTAATAGCGGGGCAAAGTTACTGCTTTTCTTTTAATTGGCAAAGTTTTCTTTCAATAAACTATTCTATTATGCGGGTTTACGATACAGTCTCTCTTGTTTTTGAAAGAAAGTTGCCGGTTGAGAATATTATTTATTGGAGTTTGGTTTATTATGAAAATTTCCGGGGATATCTCATTACTATGGAAAGGATTGCGAATAGACCCATGCAGAATGGGTAATAAAGGTTGCTAATTATACTTAATGGTGAAATTTTAGCTAAACTGGCTGCAATAAGCATTTGTGCTCCGTATGGAATTAATCCTTGTACTAGACATGAAAAGGTGTCTAACAAACTGGCTGTTTTCCGGCTGTCTAATTGGAAACGGTTGGCTATATCTCGAGCGATGGGACCAGTGGTTATGATTGCTATGGTGTTGTTGGCGGTACATAAATTGGCTATGCTTACTAACGCTGCGATGCTAAATTCCGCACCTCTTTTACTTGTAATGTGTTTGGTCAGTTGTGCAATAATAAAATCAATGCCTCCGTTGTGACGAATCATCTCAAGCATACCCCCAGCTAACAGGGTGATGATAATGAGTTCGCCCATTCCGGTTATACCTGTACCCATTGCTCCAAGCCAGTTGAAAAATGCAGTTCCGAAGGTAACCTGTTCAAGGGGAGGTAAGCCGTTTCCGGCAGCAAGTATGCCGGTATCTGTGCAGATTCCTATGATGCCGGTAGAAATAATGCCTAAAAGTAATACTTGCATAACATTAACTCCCGCAATAGCAGTTCCTAATACAATGAGATAAGGTACGATTTTTACCCATGCTACCGGTTGTATTTCTGTCGGTGCAGATAACGAAATTCCTTCCGCTATATAAATGCACATTACAATTATGGCTGCTGGTACCACAATCATACAATTAACTTTAAATTTATCACGCATGTGACAGCCTTGAGTCCGGGTGGCGGCTATGGTTGTGTCGGAAATAAAGGAAAGATTATCTCCAAAAAAGGCTCCTCCCACTACGATGGCTACCATATATGGAAGCTCTATCCCGGTTTTTTCGGCTAGTCCGGTAGCGACGGGAGCTAAGGCAACAATTGTGCCTACGCTTGTTCCTATGGATAATGAAATAAAACATGCGGCTAAAAATATTCCTCCTAATAATAATTTCTCAGGTAATATATGTAGGGTGAGATTCACTGTTGCATCTATGGCGCCCATTTGTTTGGCTCCTTGAGCAAATGCACCGGCTAAAATAAATATCCATATCATCATGAATATATTTTTGTTACTTGCACCGGAAGAAAACAAGTTTATTCGTTCTTCTATGCTCATGCGCTGTGTAATAAGAACTGCATAACATGAGGCCACAAGGAAAGCTACCGTGATGGGAACTTTATAAAAATCGTTTATAAAAATGGAAGTAATTAAGTAAAAACACAGAAATACAAGAAGTGGGCTAAGTGACCACCAGTTGCTTTTAGTATCGGAATTTGTATTAAGCATTATGCTAGTGTGGTTTGAATAATTAAAGTTTGCATAATGCAAAGGTAACGCTTTTTATTAAAAAATATAGTTTTCATATCTTTTGTGGTGTTATTGGATATTGGTATAATCATGCTGCTTCAGAACAAAAAATAGAAATAAGATTCGATTATTATTATAGTATCTTGTTTATAAGTGTAAATATGGAAGCTATTTTCTAAAACTATGTTATAAAACATATGCAAAAAGGCGGTTCTGATTGCATATAATCTAAAAGTGCGTATCTTTGCAGTGCAGTTGTGAAACTGCTTATGTTTAGTTTTCAAGAATGATATTAGTTGTTAGGTAAAAAGATTGGATTTATTTTTTCATAGACTTAAGATTTGGATTAATAGGTAATTAGTAAAGGTAAAATTGAAGATTAGTTTTCAAATTAGGTTAATTAGATTTGAGGTAAAAAGAAGGATTGATTTTTCAGGTAACAAAAAAGTGACGAATTAAAAGAAAAGCCTTAAAGGCTTTTCTTATGGTGGCGAGTGGTTTTAAAACTTACTCGTTTTTTTTGTTTTTACATGTAAGAACAACTAGGATATTTAAACCATGATGTTGGTTTGTTTACTTCTCTTTTTATAAGAATAGTGTTTCAGGGTTAATCAAGAATTTTAAAGTTGGTGTTTACGCTTCTAAAGTCCATGTTTAGCGAGCCAAAGTTCATAGTTAGCAAGCTAAAGTCCATAGTTGGTATTCTGAAGTTTAATAATGGCATTGTATTGTTTGTATTGCTTTCAAAATGATTTTATTTTTTATTCAGAAAAATTCGTTTCTTAATAAATAAAATGTAATTTCGCAAAAAAAAGTAGTAAAGATGAAAGGTTTAAGTTATTCGTTTTTGCGTACTATATGCGCTTTGGTTTTAGGATTGATATTGGTCCTGTTTCCTGATAAGGCCGGTGATTATCTTGTTATTACAATAGGAGTTGTTTTTTTAGTTCCTTCGCTGATTAGTCTAATTGCTTATTTTGTAAAAGGGGCAAAGATTATGGGGCGTTTTCCGATTGAGGCTGTTGGGAGTTTATTGTTTGGATTGTGGCTCATTATGATGCCTACTTTTTTTGCAGATTTATTGACTTATGTCTTAGGCTTCATATTGGCTATGGGTGGTGTACAACAAATAGCTTCTCTTATGGCTGCTCGTCGTTGGACTTTGGTACCCGTTGGGTTTTATGTTGTTCCTGTATTAATTTTGCTGGCAGGCGTATTGTCTATCTTTAATCCGATAGGGGTTCGTTCTACGGTATTTATAATTATAGGTGTAAGTTGTGTTGTATATGCAATAATGGAACTGGTTAATTGGTTCCGTTTTACTCGACATCGTCCTTCATCGCTGGATGTTTCGTTGGGGGTAAGAAAAAATGATATTGAAGATGCTGAAGTTATCGACTGATACTAATTGATAAAAAGCCGAGGTAAAAATAGTTTTTACTTCGGCTTTATTATTGTTGAAACTTACTGTTTATCAATTATGTGTCACTGTGGCTTATTTAGTTGTTTCTGTAATAAAACAGGTTCATTGGTAGTAATATAATCAACATTGTGTTCAATAAGCCATTTCATATCTTCAGGTTTGTCAATGGTCCAACAGTTGACCTTCATGTCCAATTTATGACACTCTTCTATCCATTCTGGATGTTTTTTGAATACACTAAGGTGATAATCGGGGCCGGCACAGCCGTATTCTTTCAATTCTTTTGGAGTAAGATCTCCGTTTAAATAATATACAGGAGTTCCCTCGGGAGCAAGGCGGATAAATTCTTTGACAGCATGGAGTGAGAAGGAGATGTATTCTGTGCGTTTCTCCAATCCCATTTCTTTTATCATATTGGTGATATTGATCACTGCCTGTGTCTCTTGCTCTGGAGTCTTATGAGACTTGAGTTCTAAAATAAGTTTGGTTTTAAGTGATTTTGCTTTTTGCAGATATGCTTCTAAAGTTGGCAGTTGCTCTCCATTGTCCAATTCTATGGCTGTGCAAACTTTAGTAGTGGCTTTTTGAATGGTTACTCCTTTAAATGTTTCGTCATGGTTTACAACCAATTGTTTGTTTGCTGTAAGCCAGACGTCAAATTCTGATCCGTAACATTCGATAGAGTCGGCCTTTACCAATGCTGTAATGGAATTTTGAGCTGAACCAATTGTTTTCCAAAAACCGCGGTGAGCTATGACTTGAGGTTCTTGTGCTTGTACAGTCATAGATGTCATAAGTAAAAATGACGGGAGTAGAATGATTTTTTTTAATTGCATGGTCGTTTCTTATTTTAATTTGAATCAAAGATATAACAAAGGATTGAACATATGCAAACATTTGTTGCATGAACTGATGATATTTATGATGAAGATGTGGTGCTGTGTGGTATATCATTTGTCTGTTTTCTTGTAATTACAGCTGTCTTTTTTTATGTGTTTTCGTTACTTTTTTAGAAAATCGTTACGTCTATTCCTGTTTTTTCTTATATCTTTGTTGCCTGGAAACAAGTGATAAAAATACATTGTCATTATGTGTGGAATAGTAGGCTATAAGGGTTATAAACGAGCCTATCCCATTTCTGTGAGAAGTTTAAAGCGATTGGAGTATCGCTTTTATAATAAGGGGGTGGTTTGGGCTGACGGGAACCGACAATTGAAAATTTGCAAGATGACAGAAATATCTGTGAATTTAAATAAAATGCAGCTTCTAAATTTAGTACCACCAGAGAACATTTCATGATAAAGATTTTGTTTTATAAATAAAGTAGAATAAACGAGTATACAGATTATAAATAAAAATATGTATATCAGGCAAAAATATAATTTATATACTGTATATAATTTATCCCACAAAAAAGTGGCAGGTGCTTGTGGCCATTTGGGGAATCTTATCGTATATCACTTTTGGCAGAATTAAAAAGAACAAAGACATGGAACAACTGAAACATGAATGTGGTGTGGCAATGATACGTTTGCTAAAGCCACTAGACTATTATCAGAAAAAATATGGCACATGGATGTATGGGCTTAATAAGCTTTATCTGTTGATGGAGAAACAGCATAACCGCGGGCAAGAGGGAGCCGGACTGGCATGTGTCAAGTTGGCTGCTAATCCTGGTGAAGAGTATATGTTCCGTGAACGTGCTTTAGGGGCTGGTGCCATAACTGAAATATTTTCTACAGTACAAGGACATTTCAAGGATTTGACTTCTCAACAATTGGCTGATGCTGTTTATGCAGAGAAGTACCTTCCTTTTGCTGGTGAGGTGTACATGGGGCATTTACGCTATTCGACTACAGGAAAGTCGGGATTGACCTATGTACACCCTTTTCTTCGCCGTAATAACTGGCGCGCCAAAAACCTTGCTTTATGTGGTAATTTTAACCTGACAAATGTAGATGAAATCTTTGCCCGTATTACAGCTATCGGACAGCATCCACGCAAGTATGCAGATTCTTATATCATGCTCGAACAAGTGGGGCATCGTCTGGACCGGGAAGTGGAGCGCCTTTTTAATTTGGCTGAGGCTGAGGGGTTGACAGGCATGGGAATTACACATTATATTGAAGAACATATCGAATTGGCCAACGTGTTACGTACTTCAAGTAAAGAGTGGGATGGGGGATATGTGATGTGTGGATTGACGGGGAGTGGTGAGAGTTTTGCTGTGCGCGACCCGTGGGGTATCCGCACGGCTTTCTGGTATCAGGACGATGAAATTGCCGTATTGGCCAGTGAACGTCCCGTATTGCAGACTGTATTCAATATACCTGCTACTAGTATTCGGGAATTGCAACCCGGTCAGGCTGTTATTATAAGTAAGGCTGGTAAATTACGTACGGTACAGATTAATAAGCCCCGTGGCTTGAAGCCATGTTCTTTTGAACGTATTTACTTTAGTCGGGGGAGTGATATGGATATTTACCGTGAACGTAAACTGTTGGGAGAGAAATTGGTGCCCAGCATCCTGAAGGCAGTGAATTATGACGTCGACCATACCGTTTTCTCCTTCATCCCCAATACGGCTGAGGTGGCTTTCTATGGCATGCTTCAGGGATTGGATAAGTATCTGAATGAAGAGAAGGTAAAGCAGATTGCAGCTTTGGGACATAACCCAAGTCACGACGAACTGGAGCGCATCCTTTCCCGCCGCATCCGTAGTGAAAAGGTAGCTATCAAGGATATCAAGTTGCGCACATTCATTGCTGAAGGCAATACACGCAATGACTTGGCGGCACATGTGTACGACATTACTTACGGAAGCCTGGAGGCAGGAGTAGACAACCTGGTTATTATTGACGATTCTATTGTTCGTGGAACGACTTTACGCCAGAGCATTATCGGTATTCTGGACCGGCTGAACCCCAAGAAGATTGTCATCGTCAGTTCGTCACCACAGGTGCGCTATCCGGACTATTATGGTATCGACATGTCGCGTATGAGTGAGTTTATCGCTTTCCGTGCTGCCATTGAGTTGTTGCGCGACCGTGACATGAAGGACGTCATTGCCGCCACCTATCGTAAAGCCAAAGACCAGGCCGACCTCCCTAAAGAGCAGATGGTAAACTACGTGAAGGACATCTATGCCCCCTTCACTGACGACGAGATAGCCGCCAAGATGGTAGAACTGCTCAAGCCCGAGGGGGTTCGTGCCAAAGTGCAGATTGTGTACCAACCCCTCGAAGGGTTGCATGAGGCATGTCCCAACCATCCGGGTGACTGGTACTTCAGTGGAGACTATCCTACGCCCGGCGGTGTGAAGCTACTTAATAAGGCGTTCATCGACTACATCGAACAAGTTTATCAGTTCTAAGTATATGGAAGAAGATCAGAAACAGAAGAACAAGGAATACATCGACGGTCCCTCGCTGGCTATCGGTCTTTCGTTAGGCACTTTGTTCGGAATTCTGTTCGACAACTTGGGCTTGTGGCTTCCTTTGGGCCTGTGCTTGGCTTATGCCCTGAGTGTGATGAAGAAGAGAAAGAATAAAGACAACAACAGTAACAATAACGATACGAACAAACAATGAGAAACGTAACCCTTATCCTTGACGACGGTACCCGCTTCCGCGGCCAGTCGTTCGGTTATGAAAAGCCGGTAGCAG
>ERZ779669.1397-NODE-1397-length-11194-cov-9.793877_pt1 | contig 11194 bp, 5 predicted proteins | sample MGYA00511372_ERZ779669 | MGnify/ENA primary metagenome ERZ779669 (study PRJEB29588, sample SAMEA1967891) | human gut metagenome | biome: human gut; feature: human-associated habitat; material: faeces | place: Denmark | collected 2008/2010 ... | reverse complement strand
CAGTCATGGATTGCGGAGTGGTGCCGGCAAGACTTTCCCTGAAAGCCTCTGCCATGCCATGCAATTTCATACGGTTCATTAAATCCAGTGATATGGTATTCTGGTCCTGTTGTCCCGTAACGGGAGCTGTTTTATTGTTTACTTCCATACATATGAGTTTTATTGTTTGTCCTTTCTGTAATATTCACGTCCACGTATGTTTTTGTGGGTCAATGGAGCCGGGGAAGTCATGTCGGGCTGTACTTTCCCGTCCTCATCGGGAAGGAAATCCGCGTCTTCTCCCAGTTCAAGCACCTCGCGCAAGGCCTGATACCCGTATTGCAACTTCTGGTCCGCACATGCGCAAGCCGCAACCAGACGGTCGCGACCGTATTTTTTCTCCAACGTCAAGATACCCCGACAGGACCTGAACGCTTTTGGCGGATATTGCATGGCACGCTCCACTTCCCGTAGATAGTTCAATACGATATTGTCTATTTCCGAGGCACGTCGGAAGAGTTCCTCCAAGTCCTTGTCATAGGGGCCATAGTGTCCCGGCAGGTTGTGCTCCTTTTTCCAGGAATAAGCGTAGGGAATGTCACAGCGGTCATGGGTGGCGACAAGGTTCATGCCACAGTAGATTTCCACTGTATCGGCATCATAGAGAATCGTCATGCGCCTGCCTACATACTCCTTTGGAACGCTGTAATGGTGCTTGAACAACGAGACGTAAGAGTTTTTCCCGACAGTCATCAGCTTCCTTTCTTTCACCACGTAACGTTTTACAGGAAGCGGTCGAAGGTAGTCCTTCTCTCCCTGAAGGAACATTTCCTTGCGTGACATCTCCCGTCCGGCCATCACCTTTTCATTGAAATCAAGCAGGGAGACATGGATGGCGGTATTGAGTTCCTCCAGGCTGGAGAATGTCATTCCCTCTATTTCAAGGTAAATGGAACGGTAGAGGAGCTTCACTGCATTTTCTACCAAAGCTTTGTCCTTGGGGTGACGCACACGGGCGGGATAGACCGCACAACCGTAATATTCGGCAAAAGCGGAAAAATCATCATTGATGACAGGCTCGTTGCGGTCGCTTCGTGTGACGGCAGCCTTCAGATTGTCGGGGACGATAGCCGCAGGAACGCCTTCAAAATATTGCATGGCATTCTCACATGCCTTTATCAGGTCTTCCTTGCGTTGAGACCACACGGCTTCGCAGTAGGTATAATGGCTGAACGGAAGGATGGCGACAAACACCTCGGCTTTCTTCGTCTCGCCTGTCATTTCATCAACAACTTCAAGCCTGTCACCGGCAAAGTCAATATACATCTGGTCTGCGGCATAGTGCTCGACATGACCGACGACCTTGATGTGAAACCTGTATTCGCTGACAATCCGTTTGAAGGAAGACAACCGGAAACCGTCCGGATATTCGGAATGGTACTCCTTGAACAGTTTTCGGACACTCATGCCTTTACGTGACAGGCGGGATACATATCCGGGAAGCAAGGCCTCCAATTCAATCCTTCTGGGAGAAGGCTCCCGATGCCGGGATGCCGCACAGCCAAACAACTCATCCAACTGCACATCGGACAGGGAAAGAAGTTGTTCAATACTCTTACCACTTGAAAGAAACAAGCGGACATACTTGCGGACTGTATTACGGGATGTATGAAACGTGGACGCCGTTTCCTTGATTCCCATGCCGGCCGCATAACATCTTAAAATGTTTTTGATTCGTTTATCCATTTGTATAGATTTTATTATCACCCCCGTTACACCAGGACTCGGGTACTCAAATCTACACAAAAAAAAATCTATAACAATAGGTGGGCTAAGTGGTCAATACTATTTTGGCCAAAAGGGTCAATTATATTGTAGCCAAAGGGAACCATCCTGTTTGGCCAAAGGGGTCAAAGTCGCGTGGCTTTTCCAGCGGGAAAGAAATCCTAGAACAGTGCCGACCGGACAAATTGTATTGCAATAAGTCCTTCCGTTTCGTCCAGCCAATACGATTAGTACGAAGGTGGTAAGAATTGCGATAATAAAGGTTGGTAAACTTTTGATCCATACTTCTGTTTCGTAAAAGGCATAACTGTCTGCACGCTCTGCCAGGTAGGCAAAAAAGTTATTTCCCCATTGCCACAGAGGTTGGAACAGATTGTTTGCGATGCGACCGTACGAACTGTAAGGTGCAAGCAAAGCGGCCAATGAGCCCAAACCAGCAACAAGTGCTATGATGAATATGCCAAGCATACTATATCTTAATACTGAAAGAGCAGGGGAGTAATTGTAAGGTAATTTTTTGCGGCTGCCGGTTTTCTTCCCAAACCAGGCAATAATGTCTTGAAATACACCTAACGGGCAAATAACGGAACAATAGATTCTCCCAAATACCCACGTAAGTATTATTAAAAATAGTACGACGCCTACATTAAGTGCCAATAGTGCCGGCAAAAATTGAATTTTTGCCAACCATCCAAACCACCCGTGTAAAGTTCCTGAAAAATCCAGGAAAAGTAGGGTGATGAGTGCAAAACAAACAATTGCAAAAGTTAGTCTGATTTTACGTAACATATATTTAATTGATTAGATGATTAAATCATGTGTTGTGGAAGCCATAATTATCCTTGCAAAGATAACTTTTTGTAGCAAAATGATTGGAATGTTATCTCTATTTCTTTCTTTAAAAATGTAAATAGGCTTTTTATGTGCCAGTTTATAACTGTTATGCGGCTTTAAATTTAATATTGTTTGTTTTATATGTTAAATTATTTGTTGGCGTATTAATGTTTTGTATTTACTTTTTTATGCCATATAATGTTTCTATTTGTTATATTTATGGCTTATTTGGTTTTAGATTGAAATTTTTATAATTATACGATCTATTTTTATCGTGCTAAATTAGTGAAAGTTTTGTGTTTTGAAAGTGATTTTCTATTTTTGTGATCAATTTGAAACTGATTTATTAGTAAATGAAGAAAAATGAAATCATATTTTGATTATTTCAAAACTATTGTATAATATGAAAAGAAATAATGAAACACAAGGACAATGTGGCTTTTATGATTACAGGAATGAACACGATGCTTGTGGGGTAGGCATGATTGTAGATATTCATGGAAATAAATCGCACGAATTGGTTGATTCTGCACTGAAAGTCCTGGAGAATATGAAACATCGTGGAGCTGAAGGAGCTGATAATAAGACAGGAGATGGAGCGGGTATCATGTTGCAAATTCCTCATGAATTTATTCTTTTACAAGGTATTCCTGTTCCGGAAAAGGGGAAATACGGTACAGGGCTAGTTTTTCTTCCTAAAGCAGCAGAAGAACAGGAGATAATCTTGCAGATTATGATTGAGGAGATTGAGCGAGAAGGGCTTTCATTGATGCATTTGCGTTCAGTTCCGGTTAACTCAGCTATTCTCGGAAAGAGTGCGCTTGAAACAGAACCGGATATTAAACAGATGTTTGTGACAGGTGTAACAGAAATTGAAAGTTTTGAACGTGTTTTATATATCATTCGGAAAAAAATAGAAAGAAGAATTACACATAAGGATTTTTACATCGTATCATTATCCAGCCAAAATATTGTTTACAAAGGTATGCTTTCTTCCACACAAGTTAGAGAGTACTTTTGTGACTTGACACAACCTTATTTTACAAGTGGATTGGCTATTGTACATTCTCGCTTTAGTACAAATACGTTTCCGACATGGAGTTTGGCCCAGCCATTTCGGTTGTTGGCGCATAATGGTGAAATAAATACAATCAGAGGAAACCGAGGGTGGATGAAAGCTCGGGAAAGTGTGCTTTCTACTCCGCAACTGGGTAATGTTAAAGATCTTGGTTCCATTTTGCAACCCAATATGAGTGATAGTGCTTCATTGGACAACGTCTTGGAGTTTTTCGTCATGTCGGGGTTGAGCCTTCCTCATGCAATGGCGATGCTTGTGCCTGAGTCATTTAATGACAAAAATCCGATTAGTGAAGATTTAAAGGCTTTTTATGAATATCATTCCATTTTAATGGAACCGTGGGATGGCCCTGCAGCTTTGTTGTTCAGTGACGGACGTTATGCAGGTGGTATGCTCGACCGTAACGGTCTGCGCCCCGGACGTTACTTCATTACCGGCGATGGACTCATTGTGCTGGCCAGCGAGGCCGGTGTACTCGACGCTGACCCTACCGGCATCTGTCAAAAGGGCCGGCTACAACCCGGTAAGCTCTTCATGATTGACACGCAGGAGGGACGTATCTACTACGACGGCGAGCTCAAACAACAGCTGGCCGACGCTTATCCTTATCGCACCTGGCTTGAAAACAACCGCCTTGAACTCGACAAACTGCACAGCGGTCGTCAGGTCACATCCCGTGTCGACGATTTTGACCGCAAGCTCCGAGCCTTCGGTTACTGTCGCGAGGACGTCAGCCGCATCCTCGGCCCGATGGCACAGCAGGCCGCAGAGCCCACGACGGCTATGGGGAACGACACGCCGCTTGCTGTGCTTTCCGCACGGCCACAGCTCTTTTTCAACTACTTCCGTCAGCAGTTCGCGCAGGTGACCAATCCGCCCATCGACCCCATCCGCGAACGTCTGGTGATGTCCTTGGCGGAATACATAGGCCGTGTCGACGGGCAGTTGCTCGTGCCCGGCGAAAGCCACTGCAAGATGGTGCGCCTTCCTCACCCCATCCTGAACAACCGTCAGCTTGACGTGCTTTGTCACATCCGCTACAAGGGTTTCACAGCCGTTCGGTTGTCCATGCTCTTTGAGCGCGAAAAGGGAGGAAAGGGCCTGCGCGACGCCTTGGCCGGACTCTGCCGCCAGGCGGAAACTGCCATCGACGGCGGAGCCAGCTACATCGTGCTCACAGACCGCGATGTTGACGCCACTCATGTCGCCATCCCTTCGCTTCTCGCCGTGTCGGCCGTCCATCACTACCTCATCCGTGTGGGCAAACGCTCACGAACGGCGCTTATCGCGGAGTGCGGCGAAGTCCGCGAAGTGGAACACCTTGCCTTGTTGCTCGGCTTTGGCGCCAGTGCCGTCAATCCGTATATGGCGTTCGCCCTGCTCGACAGAATGGTCAGTTGTCACGACCTTCAACTCGACTACGAGACAGCCGAACGCAACTACATCAAAGCGCTTTGTAAGGGCCTCTTGAAAATCATGAGTAAGATGGGAATCAGCACCTTGCGCTCTTATCGTGGTGCCCGCATTTTCGAGGCTATTGGTCTCGGCGACGAGTTGAGCCATGACTATATGGGAGGGCTCCCCTCACCCATTGGCGGAGTGGGGCTCGACGAGGTGGCACGCGATGCCATAGCTTTCCATGCGGCGGGATATGATGACGAGATTACCGAAGGTTCTCTCTTGCCATCCAACGGCCTCTACGCCTATCGCAAGGACGGCGAGACGCACGCCTGGGACCCTGACGCTGTCCGTCTGCTCCAACTCGCTACACGCTTGGGCAGTTATAAGAAGTTCAAAGAGTTTACCCACCATGTCGACAACCGTGAGCAGCCTGTTTTCCTGCGCGACTTTTTCGATTTCCGCCGCAATCCGATTTCCATAGACCGCGTCGAACCGGTTGAAAGCATTGTGCGTCGCTTCGTTACGGGAGCCATGTCATTCGGAGCCATCAGCCCGGAGGTTCACGAAGCTATTGCGGTGGCCATGAACACCCTCCACGCCCGCAGCAACACCGGCGAGGGAGGTGAGGATGCCGCCCGCTTCGGCACCGGACGCCGTAGCGCCATCAAGCAGGTTGCCTCTGGACGTTTCGGCGTGACGACGGCCTACCTCGTCGACGCTGATGAAATACAGATCAAGATAGCCCAAGGTGCCAAACCGGGTGAGGGAGGGCAGCTTCCGGGCTTCAAGGTCGACGAAGTCATTGCCCGGATGCGTCACTCGATACCAGGCATCTCGCTCATCTCGCCGCCGCCTCATCACGATATTTATTCCATCGAAGACCTTGCCCAACTCATTTTTGACCTCAAAAACGTCAATCCCCGTGCCAAGGTGAGCGTGAAGCTCGTGGCTGAGCACGGCATCGGCACTATCGTGGCCGGTGTGACGAAAGCCAAGGCCGACATCGTCGTCATCTCCGGTGCGGAAGGCGGGACGGGCGCTTCGCCGGCATCGTCGGTACGCTACGCCGGCAGTGCGCCCGAACTGGGATTGAGCGAGGCGCAACAGACGCTCGTTCTCAACGACCTGCGCGGGCGAGTGACGCTCCAAGTCGACGGACAGCTCAAAACCGGACGCGACGTCGTCCTCATGGCCATGCTTGGTGCCGAGGAGTTCGGTTTTGCCACGGCAGCTCTTGTCGTCATGGGATGTGTCATGATGCGCAAATGTTCTCAGAATACGTGCCCCGTCGGTGTCGCCACGCAGGATCCGGCGTTACGCAAACACTATGCAGGGCGCAGTGAATACCTCATCAACTACTTCCGCTTCCTGGCGCAGGAGGTGCGCGAACTGCTGGCCGAACTGGGCGCCGAAAAGCTTGACGACATCGTCGGTCACACGGAGCTGATTGTCCGCAAACCGGATATGAAACAGCCCAAGCACGCCCTGCTCTCGTTCGACCGCCTGCTGGCCCGCGTCGAGGGCGGCCACGCCCTGTATCGTGTCGGGGCGCAACAACTCGACCTTTCGACCGTGAAAGACGTAGGCATTCTGCGTAAGATAGACGAAACGCCCGGCTTGCAGCGTATATCGATGGTGATGGATATCCGCAACACAGACCGCTCTGTCGGTGCTCTCCTCTCGGGTGAAGTGACGAAGCGCCGTGGTGCCTCCGGCCTGGACAATCACGAAATCGACGTGAAGTTCACCGGGTCGGCAGGCCAGTCGTTCGGAGCCTTTCTCGTGCCGGGCATCCACTTCGTTCTCGAAGGTGAAGCCAACGACTATCTGGGCAAGGGGCTCTCCGGCGGCCGCATTGTCGTCGTTCCGCCAGCCGGAAGCACTTTTGACCCTGGGGCAAGCGTCATTGCGGGCAACACGCTCCTTTATGGCGCCACCAGTGGCGAAGTCTACATCCGCGGGCAGGTCGGCGAGCGTTTCGCCGTGCGCAACTCTGGGGCCGTGGCCGTCGTCGAGGGCGCCGGCGACCACTGCTGCGAATACATGACGGGAGGCCGGGTCGTCGTGCTCGGTCCCACGGGACGCAACTTTGCTGCCGGTATGTCGGGCGGCATCGCCTACGTATGGAATCCCGACGGTGATTTTGACTATCACTGCAACATGGAAATGGTGGAGCTCTCATTGATTGAAGAGAATGCTGCACGCAAGGAACTCTACGCTCTTATCCGCCAGCATTTCCTCTACACGGGTTCGCAGCGGGCCGGCAGGCTGATCGACGAGTGGGACGAGCGAGTGGGGGAGTTTATCCAAGTGACGCCCGTGGAGTACATGAAGGTGATGCACGAGCAGCAGATGCAACGCTTGGCACGCCGCATTGCCGACGCTGACAGTGAGAATGTATAGTCAAACCGACAAATAGCATTACAAAATATGGGAGATCCGAAAGCTTTTCTGACTGTGCCGCGTAAGGAGGCGGGCTATCGCCCCGTCTATGAGCGGATCAGAGATTTCAGCCAAGTCGAGCAGACACTCAACAGCCACGACCGCCGTCAGCAGGCGTCACGCTGCATGGACTGCGGCCTGCCTTTCTGTCACTGGGCCTGCCCGTTGGGCAACAAACCGCCAGAGTTCCAAGATGCCCTTTTCCGGGGAAAGTGGGAGGAGGCCTACCGGCTTCTTGCGGAGACGAACGACTTTCCCGAGTTCACCGGTCGCGTCTGTCCGGCACTCTGCGAGAAATCGTGCGTGCTGAAACTCTCGTTCGATGCCCCTGTTACCATCCGCGAGAACGAGCTGGCTCTGGCCGAGGCTGCTTTTCGCGAGGGTTATGTCGTGCCCCTACGTCCACGTCGTACGGGCCGTCGTGTGGCCGTCGTCGGGTCTGGGCCGGCAGGTCTTTCGGTGGCCTGTCGCCTCAACGCACGGGGGCACGAGGTCGTCGTCTTCGACCGTCAGCCACGCCCCGGCGGCCTCCTGCGCTACGGCATTCCGAACTTCAAGCTCGACAAGAGTGTCATCGACCGCCGCATCCGGGTGATGGAGGCGTCGGGCATACGTTTTGAGATGGGGCGTGAGATGGACACCACGCATGTGCCCGAAGGATTCGACGCCTGCGTGCGCTGTACCGGCACTCCTGTGGCACGCGACCTCCCCCTTCCCGGACGCGAGGCTGCCGGCATCTATTTTGCCCTTGACCAGCTCGGACAGCAGAACCGCCTGCTCGACGGCGAGGACATCCCCGAAGCTGACCGCGTCAGTGCCAAAGGGCGGCGCGTACTCGTCATCGGAGGTGGGGATACGGGTTCCGACTGTGTCGGCACAAGCATCCGACAGGGCGCTCTTAGCGTGGAGCAAATCGAAATCATGCCCCAGCCGCCCGTGGGCGCCAATCCGCAGACGCCATGGCCCATGTGGCCCGCCGTACTCAAAACGACGAGCAGCCACGAGGAGGGTTGCCGTCGCCGGTGGAGCCTAAGTTCGCGCCGGTTTCTCGTCCGCGACGGCCGGGTATGCGGTGTGGAGGTAGAGCAGGTGGAATGGGAAAAGCGCGACGGCGACAGCCGACCCACAATGCGGCCCACAGGCCGCGTAGAGGTCATCGAGGCGGACATGGTGCTTCTTGCGCTGGGCTTTCTGCGGACTGAGACGGCGACGGAAGCCAGAGGCCTTTTCACAGCCGGCGACGCCGCCCAAGGACCTGGTCTTGTGGTGAGGGCTTTGGCCGATGGGCGTAGGGTGGCTGCCGAGATCGACGCCTACCTCAACGGACTGAACCGCTGAATCATCGACTGAAAACGAACAGCCACGACACAGGAAAAACGGATGCCGTCGGGAAACGGCCGGACGGCGTGAAAAGTCAAGGTCCCGCTATGATTTTAGTTTTCCCTTCCCTGACAGGATTTTCTGTCCGGCTGACTGCTTCTCCTGTCCGGCTGATTGAAAAACCTGTCGCCCTGCCCGGCTCGTCGGACAGGGGAAGAGTACGAACAATAAAACAACTATAATAAAAAAGGAAACGTTATGTGTGGAATAACCGGTATTTTCAACATCAAGGAACAGACCCGCGATCTGCGTGAAAAGGCTTTGCAGATGGCCCGGAAACTGCGCCACCGCGGGCCGGATTGGAGCGGGATTTACGTGGGCGGCTCGGCCATTCTGGCGCATGAGCGTCTGGCCATCGTCGATCCTCTCTCGGGCGGGCAGCCGCTCTTCACGCCTGACCGTAAGGTAGTGTTGGCCGTGAACGGTGAAATCTATAATCATCAGGATATCCGCGAACGTTACGCCGGGCGCTATGCCTTCCAGACCGGATCGGACTGCGAGGTCATTCTGGCGCTCTATCGAGACAAGGGCATTGACTTCCTCGAAGAACTGAACGGCATCTTTGCCTTTGCCCTCTACGATGAGGAACGTGACGAATACCTGATCGCCCGCGACCCCATAGGCGTCATTCCGCTCTACATAGGACATGACCGCGAGGGACGCCTCTACTTCGGCAGCGAGCTCAAAGCCCTTGAAGGCTTTTGCGACGACTACGAACCCTTCCTGCCCGGGCATTACTATTGGAGCCGTGAGGGAAAGATGCACCGCTGGTATCACCGCGATTGGGAATGCTACGACGCAGTGAAAGACAACGGAGCCCTGGCGTCTGACGTCCGCACGGGCCTCGAAGCCGCTGTGCGTCGGCAGATGATGAGCGACGTGCCCTACGGCGTGCTGCTCTCGGGCGGTTTGGACTCTTCCGTCATCGCCGCCATCACGGCCCATTTCGCAGCCCACCGCGTCGAGACCGGAGGACGTGCCGCTGCGTGGTGGCCGCGGCTCCACTCCTTTGCCGTGGGGCTCGAAGGATCGCCCGATTTGGCCAAGGCGGCCGAAGTGGCGAAGTCTTTGGGAACCGTACATCACGAGGTGAAGTATACTGTCCAGGAGGGCCTCGACGCCATCAGGGATGTCATCTATTTTATCGAGACTTACGACGTGACTACCGTACGGGCCTCGACGCCCATGTACCTGCTGGCCCGCTTTATCAAGTCGATGGGCATCAAAATGGTGCTCAGCGGCGAGGGGGCGGACGAGGTGTTCGGCGGCTACCTCTATTTCCACAAGGCGCCGACGCCACAGGCGTTTCACGAAGAGACCGTGCGCAAGCTCTCGAAGCTCTATCTCTACGACTGTCTGCGCGCCAACAAGAGCCTGGCGGCTTGGGGTGTCGAGGGGCGCGTCCCCTTCCTCGACAAGGAGTTCCTTGATGTGGCCATGCGCCTCAACCCGTCGGCCAAGATGTGCCCGGGAAACGAAATGGAGAAGCGCATCGTCCGCGAAGCGTTCTCCGACATGCTCCCGGCCGACGTCTGCTGGCGACAGAAAGAGCAGTTCTCCGACGGCGTGGGCTATTCGTGGATTGACAGTCTGAAAGCGTGGACAGCCTCACAGGTGACAGACCGGATGATGGCTGAGGCCGCCGAACGCTTCCCCATCAATCCGCCGCGCAACAAGGAAGAGTATTACTACCGCAGCATTTTCGAAGAACACTTCCCGAGCGACAGTGCTGCCCGCAGCGTGCCGAGTGTGCCGAGCGTAGCCTGCTCGACGGCCGAGGCGCTGGCCTGGGATGCCTCGTTCAGCCAGATGAACGAACCCAGCGGCCGTGCCGTGCGGGGTGTCCACCACGACGCTTACGACAAATAGAAAGACAGAAAGGATGAAACACACGATAGCATTTACGAAGATGGAGGGTGCCGGCAACGACTATATCTATGTCGACGCCGCCCGCTTCCCTCTTGACCATCCCGAGGCATTTGCTGAACAGTGGAGCCGGCCGCATACGGGCATCGGAAGCGACGGTCTCGTGCTCATCTGCCCCTCGGACGTAGCGGATTTCCGTATGCGTATCTTCAACGCCGACGGCTCAGAGGCCATGATGTGCGGAAACGCCAGTCGATGTATCGGAAAATACGTTTACGAACACGGGCTTACCCGCAAAACCGACCTCACACTCGAAACGCTTTCGGGAGTCAAGCGGTTGCATCTGCACGTCGAGGATGGCACGGTGCGGCGCGTGACGGTCGACATGGGCTGTCCCGTTGTCGGTGCTGAATTGGCGGGCGAGACGGC
>ERZ779669.1395-NODE-1395-length-11202-cov-66.379564_pt1 | contig 11202 bp, 8 predicted proteins | sample MGYA00511372_ERZ779669 | MGnify/ENA primary metagenome ERZ779669 (study PRJEB29588, sample SAMEA1967891) | human gut metagenome | biome: human gut; feature: human-associated habitat; material: faeces | place: Denmark | collected 2008/2010 ... | reverse complement strand
TCAAGCTCTTTACTGCAATTGAGATTGCCATTGAGATTGCTTGCGGATTTTAGGTCTAATAATTTTAGTCTCTGTAGATGGACATTATCGCATTCTCTTAAACCTACCTCATAAGTAACTTCTGGAGGGAAATGCTTCATGAGTTCGAAATACATCTTGGATCCACCACTATGCTTCTGGACCAAGCCCTGAAAATCAAAAAGTACTTTCATTATTTTATATTTTTATTTAGGAAAGAAACGGAACTATCTTTCATCAAAAAAAGGTGCTGTTCAATATTCTTCCAATTTATATTGCGCTTAACTATTTTTTCTACATCATTTGCAGAATAGGCTATCATATCTTCAAGTTCCAAAGCCTCTAATAAGTTTAGAATTCTATTGTTCATTTTAGATAGCTCTCCCTTCAAGGGAATATAGACAAACTGAGTGTGCATCAACAAACAGAAAACAATGCCATGAAAACTTGTAGTAATCACGACTTCTGCATTATCAATATTTGCAATCCATTCAGGTATGTTAGCATAATCATAGGTTATATCTCCAAATAGTTCTAAACCAGGCACACACCCCGAAGCTGGTGTCACAACGATTTCACATTTTTGCTTATGTGCTAACAGTTTTATCTCATCAAAATACATTTCATCAGCAGAAGAAATATTCAAGCTATAAACATAAAAGTAATTCTTATACTTTTTATTAGAAGCTATTTTCCTATAGCTATTACTATCTAACAACAATGTTGGATCTACTACGACTTCTGCAAAAGCTCCTACTTTTGAACAAATATCAATACCTGTTTTTTCTCTAACAGAAATAGCTTGAAAACGATTGAGATTTGTCTTCAATGCCTTATGTAATTTCTGCGGATACTCATCCATAGCAAAACTTGCAGCATAAGACATTCTTTTTATATTCTTATCACCAAAATTTAAAAAGAAAGCTTCATTTTCTTTATTATTTAATAACTGGCTCCAAACTTGATCACTTCCTGTAACATACCAATCTGCCTGTGGCGGATTATTCTGCAACTCGCTTAAGGAAGAATATAATTGAGAAGATTGCACTATCATATGTTCTCTAAAGTCATCAAATTTTCTCAAAGTATTTTTTTGGGAAATCTCAGCTAAGAGCTTAGCCTGCTGACTCTTTTTCTTTTTGTTTAAAAGATATTTAAGAACAGGATAAACCATCAATATTTTCAAAACCTTCTTCCACTTATTATTTGCACTATATCGATTTGATATATCATAACGAATCAAAAAAGGCTCGTGCCCGATTTGTACTAAGTAACGCTGTAATGCGTAACATTGTAGAAGTTGGCCATAATTATCGTTAGATTGCCAATATGTTATTATTCCTATTTTCATTGTATTCAATTTACTTTTTTTGTTTCCAAGAAGAAAAAACACTTTTCCATAAAGACTTAACTAACGGAAAAAGACAAGCCGTATATATAAGTGATATAGCATAATTAATTATTGGCATTTTGGCAGGTGCCAATGAATATACGAATCTATAAACGCTTCCCATGTAATTATCAGCATCCTTTTCAACCAATAAATACCAGATTAACTGAGATAGCAAGATGCTTAGCAATGAAAACTTCCAAAAAATTCCAATAACTTTTTTGCGCTTAAATTCAGACTTATCAATCTGCTCTTGTAACTTAGCTATTTCATTCTCTTTAGCTGTTAAAGAACTCTTCAATGTTGCATTTTCATCTTTCAAGAGAGTCTCACGATTTTGCGTTTCAGCAACCGTCTTTTCTTTATCAGCTAATTCTGCATTATGGCGATGAACTAAAGATTTTTTTTCTTCTTTCTCTTTCTCTACGTATGTATTTGCCTCTCCTAATGCAATTTGCAAAGACTCATTTTTATCTTTCTCTTCTGCCAACTGTTTTTGAAGTTTACGCTCTGCTGATTTTTTAGCCAGAGCACGAATTTGATCTGGTGTCATTTGCTTTGCACCTTTTTTAAAATCTTCATCAATAATTGCTTCCAAAAGTTCTCGTTGTTGGTCAACATCCGTTGTCATTTCAGCAATGCCCGAAAGAACTGCATGAATTTGCTCATCTGTCAGCCTTACCTCTGCACTCTTGATATTTAAAAAACATACAAAACTCTTAAAATCGTCATTTGTTCTTTCGACATAACGAAGTATGATACTTAACCATTGGCTTGGGAGAATAACAATAGGAACATTAGTAGAATGATAACGTGAGTCCCAATAGCGTAACCCACCATCTGAGGATAGCATAAAATGCTTCGCATCAAAGATTGTTTTTTCAGAACCATTTCTTTGTTGCTCAATCCATTTGATATTTTTTGCATCAAAAAGAGCTGTCTCAAATGTTTTAGCATCAGAAACACCTTTTATTTGGAAAGCTATGTTTCTTAACTCATCATCTGAATCTTTCAACAAACGGTCGTCCTCTACAGTTATATGATAAGTATCTTGTAACTTCTTATATTCTGCCTTAAGATAAGCATTAAACAAATCAACAGTAAAGTTAATTCTACTAGCTGCCATCAGATGGTAAAACCGCCATATATCATCAAATGTAACATATTCCGTATACACTTTAGAAGATATAGCTGGTGATTCTGCCTTTCTCAATTTCTTTATGTAAGAATTAATAGACTGTTCAAACTCATCATTCGTTTGTCTAGTAATCAAGATGGCACTATCTAAGTTCATCAATTTAGTCAGAAACTGAAGGGTTCTCTTCTTTCTATCCTCTCCATTTATTCCTATTGCACGATAGAGTATATTTGTGTCTAAATAGAAAACCTTTTTTCGTAGATCAGAGAGTTTTAAACTCGTTTCTCTCTTATTTGTTATCATGCAATATTCCAAAGCATAGCTTGCTATATTGAATATCGCAACATTCTTACCTTCATCATCCCAATCTAAAAAACCATTGATAATACCGGCCTCCTCTGCAGTAAATTTTTCGTTACTTACTACATTATCAATATGTTTAGTCTGTAATAATTTTCGAAAACTATCAATATTAGAGGTATACATCCCATACATAAACCTCAGTATGCACTCTCCATTCTCTTTATTCAGCTTTTCTTCATTTACATATTCTTCAACATAATCAGGCAATGTTTTAACTGGCCCTTTTGATTGCAATAAAGACTTTCTTTTTTCTGAAAGTTTGTATTGATACCCATTAGGATTAGGGACAATAGAAAAAACATCTTTGAATTTACGTTCCGTTAAAATACTTTCTATTTCTACTGGTGTAAATAGAAGAGAATATTGCTTTTCTATAAATTCTGCCAATTCACCTAATTCTACCTCTTTTCCCAATTGAAACAAGGCATCCTCTATTATCTTGCGATATACTTGTTTCAAAGAAATATCATAGTTGTTGCTTGCATACAAGACAGCAGCAACTCTAAATATGTTATTGTTATTATCCATAAACGTTCAATTTTGTTTATACCTATACCATCGAACAAAAATACCCGCTATCAGATTCCGTATCTCTTACAGCAATTCATCGTAAGCCATCGGCTAACCCCGTCTTGCATATTCTCTGAAAATCTTGTAGAAATCTTCAAAATTATACAAGAATTTCGGAGTTATAAACAGTCTTATTATACTCTTCCACCTTCAGGAACAGGAGATAGCCTGATATGATAAAGAAAATGGGTACTGCACTTCTCGCTATTACTACCGAAAAGAACAATCGGATATAATCATAGACAGCTAATCCTGTTAAACCACTGGCATGAAGCTCTGAAACATCAATATCTGCTCCAAAACTATGCACGAATACTACAAGTATGGCGAGAGGGAATCGCAACATATTGATACTCTCCGAGTCCCCCCTAATCAGTTTATATGATATTTATTTTCGAAACCTAAATCATTGATCAGTAATCGCTAATCACAATGCTCGTTTATCAAATTACTCCAATATCAGCAAGTACTATCTTGGTAAACTTCTTTGCTCCTTTTTTATTTAACAAGAAACTATCTTGAAAGAGAGTAATATCATGACTAAAACGAGTATCATCCATGTAGTTTAAAAACTTAACAGTTTGATCATCCAATGTTTTCAGTAAGTCATCAAGTAGCACTTTTCGAGCATCGCTATCAAACTTAGATGCCAATGTATGGTACATCGGAGGTAAAACTAATACAGGTTTTATATCACGTTCCTTACAAAAAGAAATCATATCATTCAATATAAAAGACGCATCTTTTAAGCCATCTTGATTGATAAGAGAAAGAGGTTTGGAAAAATCAGATAATGCAAACTCATGCTTCCATCCTTTTATCCATCTTTCCGCATCAGCCTTCATTTGCTCTTCTGTAAGCGTAGAATGACCAGTTCCTCTTAATAGGGTTCTCAGTTCTGTGTAGAAACTCCATAAAGGAAATTTGCGAACAGGTCTGGCTGCAATTGCCTTAATATGCTGTTGTCTACGATAAGAAAAATGAGGTATAGAACTAGGATATATCAAGGTATAGAACCTATCCTCCATAAAGTCATAACTACCTGCTAAAGAACTAAAAACACATAAAGAAATTATCACATGACTTCCTTTAGAATTAAGGTACCCAAAATAATTCTTTAATATCGCTTGATCTCCAGACAATGGATTGTGACTTAGAGCAAAATTCACACCACGAATAGGTAAATCTTCATAATCAAAAGCATGACAACCTGAGGTAGAACCAAGGTTTATTACATCAGTATTGAATGTATTGTAATTCCAAAACTTACGACAGTCAGGAAAGAGTTCTTCGTTAAACCAGTGGGTACGACGTATTGCTCCATTAAGTTTGCTTGCTATTTTCTTTTTTAAGTTCATAGACCTGGACAAATTTTTGATTCTACTAAATACTGATTATCATAATTAAGAGAAGAGATTATTTCGATTTCCTCTGTAGTTAACGAGAAATCAAAGATGTTGAAATTCTCTTCCAATCTCTTTGGATTCTTGGTTTTAGGAAGTGGAAAACAACCTCGTTCTATATCCCAACGTAAAACTACTTGTGCTAAAGACTTCTTATACTTCTCCATGATAGGTTGCATCTTCTCTGTTGGTATCTTACCATGAGCCACATCCATCAATGGAGAATAAGGCATTACAAGTATCTGGTGTTTGTTACAATAATCTATCAAATCTTTCTTGATGCCAATAGGACTGACATACACTTCGTTGATATCTGGAGTGACGCCAGTTTCTGCTATCAGTTTATCAATATGGCGTTCATGGAAATTAGATACACCAATGTAACGTACAACACCCTGATTCTTCAAGTCTATCATCGTCTTCCATATATCAACGATATAATCAGGAAAAGGATAATGAATAAGCAAAGAATCAATGTAAGAAGTATTCATATCTCTCAAAGATGTTGCCACCTTCTCTTTGACAATTTCATCTACAGAATGACGTTGCATAAACTTGCTTGTTGGATTGAAATAGATGCCTTTTAACGGCTCATCCTCATGCGCATTATTATCAGAAATTTTAGTTTGGAGAAATAAATGTTCTCGATTGAAGCCTTCAGCTGCCAATTCTTTTACTGCTATACCTATACCTGGTTCGCCTCTATAATCGTCAGCTGTATCAAAGAGTCGATAACCAACCTTTACAGCTGCTTTTACCATATCAGCCATTACTCTACCCTCAAAAGGGAAAGTTCCAAGCCCGATCTGAGGTATCGTCTCTCCCAACTTATTTGTTAATTGAATCATTTCTTTAGAATTTTATTTCTTATAAAATTGTGTACTATCACTCTATCCTCCACACCTAATGCTATGACATAGACAGAAGAAAGAAGAACTATCTCTGTTGACATTCCCAAAATGACGAATCTAGTCCAACTTTGTTCCATCAAATGAGTTAGCAATAGAGGTACGACGATTGAAATAAGAGTTATACCTATAGTCGGTACATATACTTCCTTTATCAAACTACTATACCGGAAAGCTACATAACGATGAACTATCATCCACCCCCAGAACATCTGCGTAAGATTAACACAGAATATGATAATAAAGACGAAATATGCAGGTGCACCCATTTTCAATGCAACATAACTAAAAGGTAATGCACAAATCATCATAGTACCTCCGACAATATTACCCAATTTAATTTTGCCAATAGCATGATATGACATGAGCGATGCCTGGTGATATGTTTCCATCAAGTAAGTACAAAGAACCAATACAGCAAATACTGGGGTTTCAGGTGGCATATTCTTACCAAGCCATAAGTTGAGAATGAAATTTATCTCAAAACAAACAGGCAAAACTAATGCTAACATTAAAAGATAAGCAAATTTTGCTGCATTGAATGTCAACCGATACATTTCATCAGTTTTGTTCTCTGCAAAATTCTTCACTACCTGTGGTCTGACAGCCGTAAGGAAGTTATTGACAAACATAGAAACCGCATTCTGAACCTGAACAGCAATAGCTCTGGCTGCATTTACAACTGGACCGAAGAACATGTTTAGCAAGATATTAATGCCTTGACCTTGACATATAACAGCTACTCCTCCAAACAAGTCCCATCCGCTATATCCCAATAAGGTCTTATACAAAGGCTTCTCCTTGACTAAACGGAAACGGCATTCTTCGTATCGCTTAGTGGTATAAAAGCGGTAGAACAACTGGATGCCTACAGAGTTCAACATTAATAGCAAGCCATAGAAAATCAATTTATCTATTGGCGATACCACCAACAGATAGACGATGACTAATTTTGATATAGCTTCATAAAGTCCTACGTAAGCATAGATGCTCATATTCTCATGAGCAATGAGCGAAGCATTGTAAGGAACTTGGGTGAAACTTATCATCGTGGTGATGATGGAAAACTGATAGACCCAAAAGGCTGCTATAATTCTATCGTCAGGTATTACCAGTTTTTCATAAAAGAACCATAAGCCCAAGGTTTCACCTAATATGAGCACAAGCAATGCTACACAAATGTGAAGATTGAGCGAAGCAGAAAAGGTACGATTTAGTTTATCCTGATTGCCTCGTCCCAACTCATAAGTGAGGAATCTACTGGAAGAGGATCCCAAAGCGCCATTTAGAAAACCCATCATCGTGACGATACCACCAACTACGTTATAGATACCATAGTCGGAAGCTCCCAACACATCGAGAATCACTCTCGATGTGTAAATGGAAACTACCATAATGATAAGTTGGCGGAGATAGAGGAAGGCTGTATTCTTAGCAATACGTTTATTGTCTGACATCTATAAAAACTATTATAACTTAGCCTCGATATTATCAACACAATCATGAATATCCTCCCAATCGAGAACCTCTTTGGCTGTAAACTTAATACCAAAAGTTTCCTCAATGGCTTTCATCAATTGAATATGTGAAAGAGAATCCCATTCTTCAATGTCATCTGCACTCATGTCTTCATTTAGTTCGAAATCATCGTCCAAATCCATGACATCAATAAAAATCTCATTCAACTTCTTTAAAATTTCACTTCTTTCCATTATTTTTTATTTTTTATTATATAACATTCTCTTGACTGATAATCCTCTATATTCAGCTGCCATTGAGCAGTAACAGTATTATCCAGTTTGTTAAATCCTAGAGCAGTATAATGCTCTGCAACCATACCATTCTTAGGGGTAGGCAAGTATTCACCTATAATTTGCTTATACCCATTTTCCTTAGCCCATGCCACAATGGTATTAAGCGTAAAGTTCTCCATACCTCGCTTCAAAACTCGGCAGCTCATGAACCAAGTATCTATAAACAATGTATCAGCATCCTTTTCCTGGAGTATCACAACAGCAATCAATCCATTATCACCAAACTTATCCTTCAAACTGAAAGCAAAGCCTTTCTGCTTTGGATCATTTTCTATTGCAGTAATCTGATCTTCCGTATATCTTACAGTGCGAAGATTAAACTGGTTACTTCTTTGAGAAAGTTGAGCTACACGAGGAGTGTTGAACTTTGTAAAGCCCTCTACCTCAGAAACCATATCCAAAGACTTCAAGAAGTCAGCTTCATTAGTAAACGATTTGCTGAATGCTGCTCGTTTAGCCTGTACCTGATATTGCTTGGTTCTGTCCTTATCTGCTGCACTATAAGAGGCTGTTTCAAAAAGATTGAGAGAATAAAGATATTCCAAATAGCAGGAAGGGTCTTCTGGCATATCCGGTACTGTGATGCCTGCGATATTCTCCTTAACCATGTTTCGCTCAAAAGGATTATCATCAATGAATACCATTGAATCAAAGCCGATATTCAAGATTTGCTGAATCTGACGGATATTATCAACTTTTGTTTCCCAATTGGCCATAAACACGGAAATATCATCAAGGCGCAACACCATGTCAGGATGCTTTTCAAAAGGCTCCTTTGCCTTGTCTTCATCATTCTTGCTACAGATACAGATGATAATTCCTCTGTTTTTCAGCTTTTTTATCCACATTTGGAACTCTGTAAAGGCTTTGCCAATGCCTAAGCCATGTCCTAACTGAATACCTTCCAAACCATCATCACCAACGACACCACCCCAAAGAGTATTATCGAGATCTAAGATAATACATTTCTTAAACTTTCCCTGGATGGCACAAATGACATCCATTACACGGGAAGCAACGTAAGGAACAGCATCCAATGAAAGGATCATCTCTGTGGTTGTATATACCATAGGGTCAAACATGACGTCACGACCTAACTTGTTTTGCAAGCCAGCAATGTCGCAAATGAAGAGATTTTGATATTCCTGAGACAATCTCATCAATTCAAAATTCATCTTTCGAACCTGATAGGTGAAGGAAGACTCTATCTTGTTTGCATAACTGCCAAAGACTGTATCTTCTATTTCCGGATAATTGAAATAAAGAACCTTTGCTTGGGTAGATGCGCAAACTTCCCTAACAAAATCCAATCGGTTATCTGCTAAAGATAATTGTTCCTGGGCTGAGAGCAAACTATAATGTTCATTCCACTTATGAGTAGATTGGAAAACAACTATATATTGAGCATCAAACTGATATAGATCACTGGTTGGATCCATAAACTGACGCTCTACTTGATTATATTCTGCCTCAAACAAATCTATCTGATATCCTCTTTCTACTCCCCAACCTTTAATTGCTGTAGCCAAGAACTGAGTTGCGGTATCACCTAACAAAGCAACTTTAATGATAGGATAACTAGATATATCCTTCTTAAGATTTCTTTTTAATTCTTTAAATGACAACATAATCTATAATTAACTGATTACATTTTAAAATAAATATCTTCATCAACAACTTCTGCAGGATGTCCCATTGCCATTGTAAATGACGGAATAGCTGAACGTACAAACGACTTAGCTCCTACTATGACACCAGTTCCCAATTTTGTACCTGCCATCAGAGTACTGCTTTCGCAAATCCAGCAATGCTGTCCAATTGTAATAGGATGAGCATTTTTGAAACCACGTCTTGAAATGTAATGTCCACCATTATTATCACGTACAACGCAATCACGACCAAAGGAAACATTGTCTCCGAATTCTATCTTTTCTGCACTGATGCAGGTAAAATCGATATTTGAAATAAAAGACTTACCAAATATAATCTTTGAGTTCTTGAAAGCTTCGATATCTGCACCATACATAATAGTAGCATTGCCCTTGAAATCAAGAGTTGAACCATCTTCAACCAATATACGGGTTTCTAATTTAGAACCTTTTACTCGCTTTGTACCAATAGTTACAACACCACCAACAAAAATGTTTGCATTCTTAGCAAAATCCAAGACAGTATGCTTAGTAATCAGTATATATTGGGCGTGCAAGATATTCGTATGAACTTTCTTTGAAAATAGATTATACTTTATATTCTTCCAACAGGTTGGAATACTTGTTCCTGCAACGTTCTTAACACCCAGGATAAACTTAGCCAAATTTTTGAGTTGGCGTTTCTTGGATGGTTTCTGGTCTATACCACGATGTATATATTTAGCCGCAATATCCTTGAAGTTACTCTTGTCAAGATCCTTATAAAATTCATCTCTGTTTATTTTAGGAGGCAGCAATGGACTTATCAATGCAGGATTGCCCTTTACTACGACATCAAAAGGAACTTCTTTTTCCTTCAGTTTACTAGCTATGGACTGATAATATTTCTTTCCCTTTTCATTATTCAGAAGGACAACAGATGTACCAATATCACCATCCATCTCTTCTCCTATGGTGTTACCAGCTCCCCAAAAATCACCAATTGTTATGTCGGCTATACGAGGAAAACCCTTAAACTTACATTCATAGCAGCTTGGACGGCAATAAACTCCAGTAGATAGATAACCTATAGTAAAGAAGTTGGTATCATTGGTATCATACAATACTTTTCCATTTTCAAACACTACCTTGGTTGTCAGTTTTCTCCAACCGAGTTCTTTGCTCTTCACACGGAAGTGCTGCACTTTTGCACCATGCTCATCTTCCAGGAAAGAAAGCCATTTGCTAAAAACTTTAGGAGAATTAATACCTCGACATATCAAATCTACAATGATAAGGTTCTCGTAGTCTTTTTTCAAGAAGGATCTTAATGCTGCCATCTGGCAAGGAATACCACAAACCAGAACTTTCTCACCAGCTTTCAGCAAATCCCTCACCTTTTCATAGAATCCCTGAGAATTACTCTGATGGAGTTTTGAACCACGGATTTTCTCTAAATCAGACTTGTCATTGGAAATTAATTGGCTAACCATCCAACCTTCATCAAATATGGCACCACCAACGTATCCCCCTTGTTTATACATCTGGAGAGCCAAAACAGAAAACATTCCACCCGAAGTACTTGCAAAACGGGTCATAATGTTCTTGCTTACGGCAGCATGACATTCCGGTTGTTCAAAATCATTTTTCTTCAGTTTCTCTACATTGATAATAGGACATGCCTTCTCACAGAGATGACAATCAATACAAGCTTCTTTATCAACTACAGGATAGGAAAATCCTTCAATGTCTTCTTTGAAAGTTATGCAACCCTTGGGACATGCATCGCCGCAAGCATTGCATCCGCAACAATCTTCTTTTCGTTTTATATCTATCATAAAATGTTATAATATCGTTTGTATTCTCCGATTATATTATAGGTCGGATAAATAATTTTCATTCTAAATTCTTCTAATATTCCTAAAATCCGCAAGCAATCTCAATGGCAATCTCAATTGCAGTAAAGAGCT
>ERZ779669.1393-NODE-1393-length-11223-cov-2.015849_pt1 | contig 11223 bp, 7 predicted proteins | sample MGYA00511372_ERZ779669 | MGnify/ENA primary metagenome ERZ779669 (study PRJEB29588, sample SAMEA1967891) | human gut metagenome | biome: human gut; feature: human-associated habitat; material: faeces | place: Denmark | collected 2008/2010 ... | reverse complement strand
TTCCAGTCCGTTGTCGGTTGAGCGGAATGCTTCAGTCGGCTCTTCCAGATCGACACGCTTGGGCATGGATTCCAGCATCATATACAGCTTGGGTGTCGTTTTGTTGACATCCGACGGCGAGAGGCGCATGTTGAAATTATGGTGCTGTATGTTTTCAGCCGTGATGGCTACACCCTTGATGGTATCGGGCATCCGGCTTTCTGAAAGCAGTTGCCGGTAGTAGAACATGGGCAGAATAGAATCAAACTGCGCATCCGTATAGCGGTTGCCTTTTCGGTCGAAGTAAACGATATTTCCTTCATCGTTCACTTTCAGCGAAGCAAAATCGTCGACAATGCAGCTGTAGAGTGTAAAGGGCGTTGACTTCGATTCTGCTGTGCAGATGGCGTAGAGCCAGGGTAGCAGCCATGCCAATAATAGGACGGCGGCTATGTAGAGGTATATTTTTCCAGACAGTTTCATTGGATAGTTATTACAATGTTGATAATCGGTGGTTTAGTCCTGGCATCCTTCCTTAAATCTTACCATGGAGCGCAAAATGAGCAGCAATGCCGCCAGGTCGAAGAGGAAGAGCGGGACAATAAACGAATTGTAGCTTTGCGGCACATCGAGCAGGAAGTGGATGCGCAGCAGTCCGATGCCCGTGAGGATAATCAGGCTTCGCATGCGCCACGACGGCTCGATACACACGGCATAAGTCATCAGATAGGCGGCATAGCCGGCTGCATACCACGGGAGGGAGGAGAGCAGGATATGGGCAATGAGTTCAGCCGCCATATATTGTTGGAGGAATACCCACAGGGCTGCTATCTGTGCGACGGTTACGATTGTAAGTGCACCCAGTCCGAACAGCATCATGTAGAGCACCATGCCGGATTGCGGGAAGGGCAGGTGAAGTGTCAGCTTCAGGCGTTTCTGTACCACTTCCGGCACAAACTGTACCACGCCGAGAAGCAGTCCGAATATCATCGGTACATATTGTATGGGCTCAATGAAGATGACATCGCGTGTCAGCAGAATCGCCCACAGGTGGGCCGCTCCCTTGAATTCAATGGCATTTCCGACGCGCAGGATGAGATAGAGCGTGTAGCTCACAAAAACCACCAGCGCAGCCAGCAGATACCATCGTGTCTTTATCCATTCTTTGAAGAAAATAGCTTTTTTCATATCGTCTGTACGTTTACTCTGGTTAGTACTTGCCGGTCAATCCGATGAACACATCTTCAAGACTCATCGTTTCTTCCTTCAATTCGCTGTAGCTTACGCCCGACTCCCGTAGCAGATGTTCGACGAAAGCGCGGTCTTCGAACGAGTAAAGTTCGGCGCTGTCCTTAATAATCGACGGATTGTAAATCTTGTCGGAATGCAGTTCGGGTGCGGCTCCCGTATGACGGTAGCTGTAACGCTTGAAGTTTTTCATCAGTTGGTCAACGGGTTGCTGCACGAGGATGCGGCCGTAGTCCATGATGATGCAGTCGTCGATGAGCCGCTCCATGTCCTGGATGATGTGCGACGTCAGGAAGACCGTCTTACCCTCTGCCCGGGCATAGTCGCGCAGGTAGTCGGAGAAGAGACGGCGGTAGCCCGGGTCAAGTCCCAGCGAGAAGTCGTCGAGGATAAGCAGTTCGGGGTTCTGTGCCAGGATCAGCCCCAGCGCCACCTGCGAACGCTGCCCGTTGGACATGCGCGAGATGATTTGCCCGGGAGCGACCTTCAGCATCCGCATCAGCTCATAGTAGGCCTCTTTCTTCCACTGACCGGGATAGAATGCCGAGTAGAAACGTTCTATCTGGGTGATGTTCATAAACTGGTACTGCACGTGACCTTCGAGCAGCAGCCCGATGTTGCGGCGCAATGCCGGAGGCATCGTCTGTATGTTCTCGCCGAAGATGAGGCATTCGCCGGAACGAGGCTTCAGGTATCCGCTCAGGATGTTGATGGTCGTCGTCTTGCCCGTACCATTCTTGCCCAGCAACCCGAGGATACGTCCGCGGGGCACCTCGAAGCTCAGGTCTTCATAGATTTTCCGTTTCCCATAGTAATGGGTCAGGTGTTTGCATGCTAAGATTGGAGACATTGTGTTGGAGTAAAGAATGAATTGTGAAGTCAGCCCGGAGACAGACGTACGTGTGCCCCGGGCAACCGGTCCAAACTCTAAAGACCGATTCGGATTAAAACAGCAGGAAGCAGAGGGGGATGAGGATGCCCACAAGGAGCTCGATGCCTCCGCGTCCCCACAAGCCCTTCGGCCCCTTCACCATCCACAGTCCGGTGAGGGTAATGAGGATGAGGCACACCGAGAAGGCGTCGGCGAACCACGTCCACCAGCCGCCGGGATTGAAGTGCAGGCGCACCATCGGCGCGATGACCGGACGGGGCTTGACCGACTCATAGACAGCCTGTCCCGTCGCTACATCGACCACCAGCGAAGAGCCTCCCTTCAGGAAGACCTTCAACTGCCCGGGCTGCGGGAAGTAGAACTGCGTGAAGTTCTCCTCCTCATCCAGCGGACGGAGCAGCTCCAGCACCCGTTCGCGCGTCATCCCCTCCTTTCCGGGCAAGTTGTCAGCGACCCGGAACTCCGTCCGTCGGACCGCGTACTGAGGGTCGATGTCGTTGCGGTGGTTCATGAACAGCCCCGAAAGGGCGTAAATCAGGACCATCCCGGCAAAGAAGAACGACAAGTCGCGGTGCAGCCACCGGCAGAGCTTGCGGAAGCCAGCCCCTCTACTTGATGGCATAGCTCTGCGCTTCTACGTAATAGAATGAGAGATAATCCTTTCCGGAGTCCGCCTTACGCTGGGCTATCTTCTCGCGAAAGTCGGCGATGCGCTCCTCGGGAGTGTTTCCCGTTTCGCCGCGCGCCTTCTTCTCTGAGTCACATCCCGCCTCGCCGTCTCCGTGCGTCTTGGCCGTCTGTGCCTTCAGCTGCGCCTCCCAGTTCTGCAGGTAAGCCTCATCGATGCGCTGCTCTACGAGCGTTCCCGTCACCTCCACCATGGAGTTGATACACTTGGTGTCGAACGCCCCCAGCTTTCCGGCTTCCACACGGATGGTCTTCGTGTCGTCACTTCCCATCATGAACATTTTCGTAGCTCCGTGCTTGCACGTGTGGGTACATACCCCTTGGAAGTTCACCTGTTGTCCTACCAACGAATCGGCACAGGCGAGCAGGTCGTCCACACTCATCACTGCCGCCGTCTGCACTTCCGTGTTTTCAGCCGACGCCGCGTTTTTACTGTTTCCCGAGCATGCCGAGAGAGTCAGGGCAACGAGAGCCATCGATGCCACCAGTAGTTGTCTTGTTTTCATGCTTGTTTATATTAATTGATTGGTATCTCTTTCCGGCACGCAAAGCTACGCCCGATAAAAAGGTGGGGCAATACCTAAAAGTAGGTATATTTACTTCAGGATTATTCAATGAGAACAAGCACATACAAAAATACACGGACCGTGCCTCTCCCAATATAAGAGAGATACACGATCCGTGTAATTTATAAGTTGAATAGCTACCGCAGACTCAAAGCTCCACCCACCCCGGGTTCTGCTCAATGTTCTGGTAGCGTACTTCGTCCCAGGGAATAGGCCAATAGTACTGCATCGGCTTGAAGACGCGTACAGCTTCAGGCTTGGCATTCATGTTTGAAACGGTATAGACGTCGGACTTACCCTCCTCCTTGACTATCTTCATAGCCTTCAGCGGGTTGCTGGAGCCATTCATACGTTCTTCTGCTATTCCCCAGCGCAAGAGATCCCAATAGGTGCTCTCTTCGAAAGCAAGCTCCACACGGCGTTCATTCACTAAAGATTCCCAATCAAGGGACGTGAGAGCGTCCATGTGCACACGCCGACGTATCTCGTTGACTTTGGCGAGTGCCGTCTCTGTGTCACCCAAGCGGAAAACCACCTCAGCATAGTCCAGCAACGCCTCGGCATAACGCCAGATAATATAGTTCTGTGAACTACCATAAGTATCATCGGTGTCGATAGGCTGCTTCTCGTTGACAAACTTGCCCAAGTAATAACCGGTCCGGGTCACTCCAGCGTTACGCGACGTACCGTAACGGGTCAGATCAACACCGGCTTGTTCTTTGCCGCCGAAGAGCGTGTAGTGAATCTCCATCACATGGTTGCGGAAGGTACAGCCGTCATAGAGGATATTGGCATAGAAGCGATAGTCGCGATTCTCGTACGGATGTGCCGGGTCAACAACAGTCTTTCCACCGCGCATGCCGTACTCGTCAACGTGATTCTGCGTCGGCGTATAAGCGGCATAGATACCACCGAAAGAGGGCGCACTGGCTTCGCGATCCAGTTTATGTCCGAAACCAGTGTCAAAGTTTCCATCATCGGAATGCTGTACTTCAAAAATAGACTCTATACTATTCTTTGTCAGGAAGATGTTCCGGTATTCCTCTTTGATTTCATCCTGCGTAGTACCCTCTATGGTCATCAACTTATAACCCAGAGTGAACAGCTCCTCATAAGTAGCTTTCGCCTGACGGAGCATATCTAGAATACGATCATCTGTGAAACCCAGGAAATCTTTCTCCTTACGCTGGAAGACTGGAGAAGAAGCCCACTGGTAGGTCTTGGCTTTGAGCATCAGTGCAGCACCACGAGTGACACGCCCGGCATCAGCCTGCTCATAAGCCACAGGTAACAGTGTGGCTGCCTGTGAAGCCTCATCAGCAATAAATGCCACCATGTCAGCAAACGGAGCACGGGGGAACTTCGTCTTGTCGTTGAGCGGATCATAAGTCCGGTCGATGAGCAGGACACCGCCGTAACGCCGCAGAAGCATGTAATAATAATAGGCACGGAAGAAGTGCGCCTCACCCAGGATACGCTGTTTCTGGCTCCCCTCGGAAATCTTTCCGGCATTCTCCAACAAGAGATTGATAGACTGAATGCGCGTATAGCAGTTAGTCCATTCGTTGAGGCTTCGACGCGTTATTTCGTTCTCCCGACATTTCAGGACATCACCGTAGGAATTATTATACCAGTCATTACGACTCACTGTAATCTGGTCGCCATACCAAGGCAAGAAATCTCGCGTCATGGACTTCAGCCATGAGCTGGTAGGCATGTAAATGGAATAACCATTACTCATATTGCGGTACCAAGGCAACACATATTCATCCAGTAGAAGCGGATCTGCCCAAATGGATTCTTGGGAGAGCCGATTGTAGGGAGCATCTCTGAAGATATCATCACAACTGCCCAGTAACAAGACCGAGGCAATCATGCCGAAAAGGTATTTCTTTATTTGTATCATACGTTCACGTTTATAGAAATTAGAAGCCAAGATTCAAAGTTACGCCATAGGAACGTTGCACGGGATAGCCGCGCAAAGTCTCAGGGTCCATGTTCTCCAATGACGACCAAGTATGCAGGTTGGAACCTTGCAGTGCAATAGAAGCCGAGGATAGTTTCACGCGGCTCAAAAGGTGGCGCGGGATAGAGTAGCCCACAGAAAGTGCCTTCAGACGTACGAAGTTGCAAGACTGCAACCAGAAGGTAGATGCCTTGCGGTTATTGTCATTCTTGTTGGCAAACTTGATACGTGGATAATGTGCGTCACGATTATCCTCGTTCCAGGTATCGGTCAGGTGATAGTCCTGAAAACGTTGCAGGGAGTTATTCTCCAGCGTGTAGAGGTCACTGATATCCTGTTTGTAACCCGAGACCCCCTGAAAGGTTGCATTAATGAAGAATCCCTTGTACTCCACGCCCAGACGAAGGCTCATGGTCATGTCGGGCATCGAGGAATTCTTCACGGCAATCTTATCAAGATCGGTCAATTCGTTATCACCATTCTGGTCCTTGTACCTAATGTCACCAGGAGCAAGAGTTGCATTTTTCTTACCGTCCTGATCAAGAGGATGATTCTTGATTTCCTCCTCTGTCTGAAAGAGTCCGTCAGCTTCATACATCCACCACACAAGGCTGCTCTTTCCCACCCGTCGGCGTAAGGGATCGACGGACGACTCGTCACCATAGTCCTTCACTACATCATCGGTCTTCGACAAACGCAGAGCTGCGTTATACTTCCATGCGCCAATGGTATTGAGATGCGTCAAAGTCAAGTCCCATCCCCACGCTTTCACCTTACCAAAATTCATACTCGGCACATTGCCTTCCACTCCGGTCGAAGGCGGATAAAGGTAGGCAGGCGCAGAGGTAATCATATTGGTATTGTAGCGCCAGTAGTATTCATAGGAGAGGCTGATACGATTATCCCAAAACCCAAGGTCTATACCGAGGTTGTAATCCCGACTCTTCCCCCACTCCAGCTTCGGATTAGGATAGTTTCCAGTACTCATTACGATGCCCGGCTTCATGTTTCCACCAATATTGTAACCTTGCTGAGTGGTGTACATGTAGTTAAGCAGGTAAGCGTAATCAGCGATACTTCCGTCATCTCCCAAGATTCCCAAGGAAGCACGAAACTTCACATTGGACAACACCCGTTGTTGCCAGGCCTTGAAGAACGGTTCGTTCGACAATACCCAGGAAGCCGACACTGTAGGAAAGAAACCCCAACGATGGTCCGGATGGAATTTCGTCGAACCGTCGACACGAAAGCTGCCTTCCACAAAGTAACGGTTTCCATAACCATAAGTCAGACGCCCAATCATTGACGCACGTTCATTGTAATACTCATCGCCACTCAACTTTGCCGACACAGCTGTACCTATAGTCTCAGGATAAATACCCGGCATATCAAGATTTGTACCCGACATATAGCGATTCTTGTAGTCCTGATAATTGAGTATGAGTAGCGCCGACACATCATGCATCTCGGCAAAGGTACGATTGTAATTGATTCCTAACTCCACCAGTTTGTTGTCAACAAAGCGATCGGTCTGTTCCAATGAAATCTTCGCCTTGGGATAGGTAGTCTTGGAATCTTCCTTGAAGGTATCTTCGTTTTCATCGTAAAGATAGAGTGTTACAGGCTTGTCAAAGGTCTTATTAATGATACTGTTATTGTCGAAGGTACCACGCAAGTATGCGGAAAGTCCTTTCACCCAAGGGATCTCGTAACGAAGAGTGGCCGTAATGGTGCTCATGTTGAACTTATCTTCCACGTAACCGCCCAATCCATCAACGGCAATCAGCGGATTACCTCCTTCAATGCTTGCCAACTGCCCGTTGGTGAAACGCAGAACCTGCACGGGCGAGTAACTGTAGGCAGCTTCGAGTGTCGTGTAACTGGTATTCTTGTTTTGTGAACGGGACCCTGTGACATCAAGCGAGAGTGTTAATCCTTTAAGCAGAGTAGCATCAAGTTTCATTGAGTAATTGTAACGGTCTCGTCCGATACCGCTGTAGAGTCCCCTCGTATCAGTATATCCACCGGACAAGTAGTAGCGCACGGCATCATTGCCTCCGCTGACCGACAGACTGTGAATCATCGAATAACCGTAGTCGTCGAGATAATCAAGCAAATTCTCGTCACCAAACTTGTTTGGAGCAGCATGCGTACGTATCATCTCCAGCTCCTCATCCGTATAGGCTTCATAAGGCGTGGAAGGTGTATTTGCCACAGCACGGTTATAAAGTTTGGCAAACTCATAGGCATCGAGGAAGTGAGGCAGCTTGGTCGCCTGTTGCAGGTTGAACTGTCCGCGGTAATTGACCGACACTTTCTGCGGTTTACCTGCGGCACGCTTAGTCTGCACAAGGATAACCCCATTGGCAGCACGTGCACCATAGACAGCCGCAGCTGCCGCATCCTTCAGAATAGAAATGCTCTCAATATCATCCGGATTAAGATCGGACAACAACATCTCACCGTCGGATGTATTTGTACCGAAGCGGGGCACACCATCAATAACCAGCAAAGGTGCCTTATTGATACCCCGGATATGGATGGATGCTTCCTTGCGTGAACTAGGGTCTCCCGTAGTACTCATCACCTGAAGCCCGGCAGCTTGTCCGCTCAATGCCTCATCGAGGTTTACCGTTCCCATCTGCAAGAGGTCATCCGCCTTGACCATCTCTACCGAACTGGTCAGTGATGTCTTCTTCTGTGTACCATAACCCACCACGACAACCTCGTCCAGCTGACGGAGATCGTTCTGAAGCACGACTCGCAGGGAGGTCTGCCCCGGTGTCACCGCCACAGTCTGCGATTGAAAGCCAATATACGTCACCTGCAAAGCACGTACAGAATCGGGCAATTGCAACGTGAATGCACCGTCGAAGTCTGTTATGGTCCCCAGCTTCGTTCCTTTCACACTGATGTTAGCTCCTATGACCGCTTCCCCATTGGTGTCAACCACAACACCCCGAAGCTCCCGACGATGGTTCTGCGCCATCACCAATCCGGCCACACAACACCACACGATTAAAAAATGGATTATCCTGTTCATAAGTTAAGAGTTTATTAGTCTGCACTTAGCGTTCGTTGAATCATTGTAATCTGATAATCATAGAAATCACGGTCTGTACCCGATGCTCCGAGACGACGTGATTGATAGAGCCTCAACACTCGGTGCAGGCATCCGCTCATCATCGGTTCCAGCTTCTCTTTCGGCAGTGAGGGTAAACTGAAATTCAGACGGACAAATGAGTGTGCATCGTCTGCATGACTACATACAGGCTCTGAGGATACTGTTTCCTGCATCAATTCTTCATACGCATCCAACGCCGAGGAACTGCTTTTCTTTGCAGCATTCACAGCCAGTCCGCTGTTGCGAATCATCAAGTTTATAGCAGCGGCCTCAATACTCCGGTCCGCATCTGTCAGTCGGCGTCCGGCATAGGTCTGCTTGAACAGCTCCTTCATTACGTCATCAATATAGGCAGACAGGGTATAGTTGCCTTCAGGGTCATATTGTCCACCTTCCTCTATGCGATAAAGCGCCGTCGGACTCAGCAGACAGCCCACGACCGAGGAACGTAACTTATCGTTCATATTCATTCCGGCTTCAAAGTTAACAAACAGTTCCTTGGGAGTGAGCCAGGCATCATACGTCCGTGCCTGCTCCAGCAACCAATGCATAGCCGCCTGCTGATGCGCCTTGTCAACATAGTTCTTTCCCATTGCCCCATCACCCTGGCGAACCTCCCGATAACGTATACCACCTATATAAGGCATTACATGACGCAAGTGACGGGTATACTGCTGCACAATGGCATTGTACATCTTCTCCATATCATCGTAACGTGCCCCCTGTTCGTGCATCCACTCAGGAAGATGCGCCATAATGAGCTTCAGATTAGCGATGGCAAGGTTACCCGATTTAATGTGGTCATTGCCCAAGTCCTCTGTCTGGTCAGTAGGATCGACCGTAGCGAAAGCCTGCTGTGCTCCGAACTCATACATGGGATCTGCTGCCTTTTCCGCAATCCAACGGTCCAGCACGGATTTTTCATCATCAGGAGTATCTGCATCGGGAATCAGTCGATAGCCCCAGTTGATAGCATAGATATCATAAACACCCAGTACCGGTGGGGTAAGTTTCACGCCACGCTCCACATCGCCCGGCTGCGCCACGAAATTGTTGCGCGCATAGTCCATAACACTAGGAGTAGTACCATACTTTTGAGTAAACGATGGACTACGCAAAGAATCTACCGGAAATGCATAACTGGCACCCATGTTATGCATCAAGCCCAATGTATGTCCAATTTCATGTACTGCCACATAACGAATTGATTCACGCATCACTTCGTCATCGAACACAGACTTACGCACCCGTGGATCAACTGCCCCTGTCTGCACGAAGCGCCAGTCATGAAGAAGTGACACCACATTATGGTACCAGATGACGTCGGCTGTGAGAATCTCTCCCGTCCGCGGATCGACATAGCTGGGTCCCATCGCGTTTGCAATTGGGGTAGCTGCATACTTGACACAACTGTAGCGCATGTCATCAGGATCGAACGAAGGGTCGTCCGTAGGATAATCTACCGCACGCACCACATTCTTGAAACCCGCGGCTTCAAAAGCCCGATTCCAGTCTTCGATCCCTTGTTTCACTGCACTCCTCCATTTGTCTGGAAAGGCAGAATCTACATAAAACACCAGCGGTTTCTCCGGTTCGACCAGTTCGCCCCGGAAATAACGCTCCATATCCTCCTGTTTCGGACGAATGCGCCAGCGATTGATGTAGGTCCTCTCCACAATGCGATCATGCCCCGATGTGTACAGCTCCTTCATGTCGTTAAAAAAGCCCACCCTATTGTCCTGCAAACGGCGAGGCATCGGGTCATCGGGCAACACAAAAAGCGAGCGGTGCACCACCACAGTGTACGGACGATTGAGTGGCGTAAGATTGTAGGACAAAAGGCTCTCCACTTCGATATTCTTCGGAAAAGTCTTCACTTGCATGATATTCGAGCCATCTGCCTGAAACGTACCTTTTAGTGACTTACTGCCACCCAGCAACTTTTCCAATGGATTATCAGGTTTTATGGGACTGATGATGCGTTCGTTCGTCCCAAAAAAATCTGTCATGTTGATAACCACACTACCCTTATTCCGAGCCACAATCTTGAAGCCCTTCAACACTGGATCAGCAAAGTTCCGGTGAAATGCCGCTGCTATCGGATCAGCCGCATCCACTTCATTTTGATATTGCACCTTGTGCATATACACCTTTTGGTTATCTTTCGAGAAACGAATCATCAACGGCGCAGACACCATCTGTCCTGCTACAAAATCCTGCGTATCACTTGTTCGAGCGATGCGGTTTGCCAACATATACGTGTGATTGAATGCCGAATCCGGTAATTCAAAATAGAGTTCATTCTTGTCCGTCTTATACCAGGTCATGAAAAGGCCCGGCTTACCCACGGCACCTCGTGTCAGCTTTGCATAGTCAGAATTTGTGGAATCTTTTTTCTGAACGATGTCCACTTTCTTCTTTTTCTTCAACCAGTATCCCTCTATGACGGACGAAGAGGCTGTCATTCCCCCTCCCCACATACACAGAGCGACAAACACTACTGTTTTCGCCTTCATTCCTTAATTTTTTAGTCTGTTAATATCCTTTTTCTTGTTATACCATCAAATTAAGCTATTTTTGAGCAAAGAATCAACTAATTGCAAGTCCTCTTGCAGGAGACCGCCAGCAACAAACAGATAAATGAAAATACTTTTTCCCTTACTGACGTCAATACTTTTTCTCACCTCGTGCGCTTCGCTCAGCCACTATCCCGGCATCGGACGAACGCGGAAGTACACGTTCGAACATCCGCAGGTGCCAC
>ERZ779669.1391-NODE-1391-length-11229-cov-2.422230_pt1 | contig 11229 bp, 16 predicted proteins | sample MGYA00511372_ERZ779669 | MGnify/ENA primary metagenome ERZ779669 (study PRJEB29588, sample SAMEA1967891) | human gut metagenome | biome: human gut; feature: human-associated habitat; material: faeces | place: Denmark | collected 2008/2010 ... | reverse complement strand
TGGAATTAAGTTGTATGCCATTTTAGGTACGCATGCCTTGATTTTCTCCTTGTAATGTGCAAGCATTGTTGCTATAAGGGTAATTGCTACAAAGGATATTGCCTTGTAATCTCCGCCAATCAAATAGGCAGCAGCTCTTATAAATTTATAAATTATTGTTATCATCATTCTCCTAAAAAACGGAACTTAATTCCACTTTTTTATTCCTGCAGAATCAGCTCTGTATACTTTGTTGTAATTTCATCTGCATTTATTCCATATGATACCAGATCATCGAGAGAAAATACACCTAATCCATAAAAATACACAATTGCCATCTTATTAGAGTCATTCCACATGTTATAAGAAGTGAGGTTTGCCGTAAGTTTCGACACGGTGTATGAATTTAACAGATTGGTCATTGCTGATAATACATCGTCACTAGGTATGTTAAGTCCTGCTGCTGATATTGCACTTGATATATCCGAATTCGTGACAGAGTCTACGCCAAAAACAAGCATGGCCAATGTATCTTCATTGGTATCTGTTACTTCATATATGTCTGTATCATTTGAATTTTCTGAAGTCTCTACTTCAGTTGTTTCCTTTTTCGCATTGCTCTCTTCAGGATTCTTAGCACTAATATCCGGAGTCTCAGTGCTGTTACTGTCACTTACCGTAATGTCTTTTCCTTCTGTGGTGTTTTCCTCCGTGGATATCTCTGTATCACCTGCATCCGTAGCAGACGAAACAACTTCATCTGGTATAGATATAGCATCACCATTTATCTGATCTATAGTTACGGAAATACTAAAATCGTTTATTTTCATTGATTCAATTTTATTATCCGGGCTTATAGAAACGCATATATTCTTTATCTGTTTATTCTTATTGAAAGACATGTCTACATCAAGTTTTATCTTTTCGAGGTCACTATCAGACAACACATTCTCTGACATATCAGCTACGCTACTTCCTGCGCTTGAATCGGTTTCATTTATGCTATCATCTGATTCAGAAGCTATTTCCTTGATCTTCTTTGCGTTTACAGTTCCGGTGATTTTATAATACGCATCATCTGATTTCTTATCAACTTCAACTTCACTTAAAGACTCAAATACATCTTTATTCAGACTTTTTATCGCTTTTCCTGTATCCGCATCATAATCTTTTTTCTCCCAAACAGCATCATCGTTATCATATGTATAAGTAACTCGGCTGCCCTCGTTCGTAACCATATAAACTTTGTATGGCTCGTTTCCACTTATACCCCCAAAAGAATAGTTGACGGATCCTTCTGTATACGAAAGTGAATCACTATAATAGCAGGTACCTTCAAGCCCCGCTGAAACATCCATGCTGCCGGTTGAATCACTTGATGCATCGTTTGTATTTTGATTTTCCGTCGTTGTTTTTTCATCTGTTGATGATCCTAAAAACGCATTCATACTTATGCTACCATCTGCAGTTACATTGTACGATGCAGATACATTCTTTACATCATCGCCAAAAGGATTCTCAAGCAACTCTTCAGGTGTTGGAGTTTTTTTACTCAAGCTGCATCCGCAAATTGAAAATGATACTGCAGCTGCTAATATGGCCAGGTGTATTTTTTTATTCATCTCTTCTTTTCCTTTCTTTGTCTCATATTTATAACTGAAAAAAATATGTAATAATTTGGGAGAACTGAGATAAATCAATCCTTTTGATATTATATATTCAGAAAAAAAACAAAGGGAGGAATGAAATGAAAGTATACTTCGGAAGAGATGATAACAGGTATAGCCACGAACACATGTCCATGGAAGATATCGAAAAACTTGTTTATCCGAATATTGACAAGCAGGTACATAACGCTGCCGCCAATATACAGCAAATCAAAGATTAAATAAAACAACCTGTCACATTTCTGATGTGGCAGTTTTTTTATAAAAAAGCCTGCATCACATATCAGTGATACAAGCCTTTTGTATTAAATAGAGGCAATTAGTTTACGCAACCATAAGAGCCTTGGCTTCAAGGTTAATCCTGTCATCGAGGTTTACATTATGTGCATAATCTGTAATTGCATTTGTAAGATCCCACTTTGACTTTCCACCATAGAGCTTAAAGGATGTCAGGATCTTATCTGCTGCCTCCCGGCCGACTGAAAGTTTCTTCTGAAGATAAACTTTCGCCTTCTCATTATCGAGATTATAGATCGAAGCCTCCGTTGTTGAAGCCTTCTTTACCATATTAAGCAACATCTGCTCATATTTTGGAACGTCTTCAAGTGCCTTTGCGACTATCTCTACATATTCCTTCTTCCCTTTGTGCATCTCGCGAACAATCTCAAATTCCTTGAGTCCTGATATCATTCCGTTGGTGCATGCCCATCTGTAAATTCCGAATCTTATACGGAATGCGCTCATTCCACACATGGAATTATCTACAAATACGCACATAGACAATGGCGATGGGTCGCCGTCAACGTAAAGCTTGTTCTTCGAGATGAACCTTACATGAAATCTCTCCGGAGATATTGAATACCAAAACTCTTCTGCATTCATAAGATATTCATTCTGCTGAAGGAAATCCACGATTTCATTATCATCAAAGACTGCGTATCTGTCCGTGAGCAAAGCATAGTGCTTGTCATAGAAGTCCCTTACAAAAAGCTTTTTTGCACCTCTTGTATTCTTCTCATCGGTCATCTTCGCTATAGTATCACCATAGAGATCTGTAAGAATCTTCTTAGCGCCTTCTGGGTGCTTTTCACCATATCTTTCGATGAACTGTGGCGGGAATCCTATCTTTGCTCCTGCAGAGGACAATCCATATGTACTGTACTTATCCAAGTCCAGTAGATGTCTTCTCTTCACCGAGTTCATACTACTCACATAATATGAATTTTCAGTGTTCATTATTGCAGCAACCTTTCCCTTGATTGCAGCGAAATTCTCTGTTTTCCTTAATACCTTCTTTAATTCTCTAGCCATAATAATAGCCTCCTTTTTTTTATTTGGAAGTAATATGGCATTTCGAGTTAGAAAAAAAAATCAGCACCTGCGGTTCGCAAGTGCTGACTGATATTTTTTGTTCATTCTTATTATGGCATAGGATAATCTTTATTTTCATGACGTGGCAAAAAATATCCCTTGATGCAGTTCGGATTTATTACGCATATCTGCGTATGTGTTTCCTCCATAAATCCCGCACCTGGGTAAATTTCATTTCCTTCAATAAACATCCCTCGGACTGAATCGAATGGGCTTATTCCCATCTCCGGATGTTTTGCTAACTCGGAATGAAGCTTTTGGATCACTGCGCAATCCAAATTTCTGAGTAACAAATCTTTGTTTGAGCCAATATTACGATTTTTAGGTTTTTCTCCAACCACTTTACTCAACCATAAATACCCAAGTTTTAATAAGCCTATTGATTCTCTTGTAGTCAAATCCAAACATCTTCCAAGATCTAAAGCAGCCCCTAAAACTGCAGGTGTCTTGATTTTACTATTTTTTCTCTTAGATGATTCTATCGCAAACTCAAGTGCTCTCTGTGGATCAGATTCCCAAAAGTAAAATAACCGCATCCCTAACAGAGATATCACAACCATGGAATCCTATTACCATTGACATTTTCTTGCTGTACATTCCTGTCTTAATGCGATATATGGTTCTGTTACGTTCCCCTGGTCATCGAGAAAACCTATTTCCTTCAAGTCTTCTTGCGCTTTCTTTTTTGCTTCATCTTTAGAAAGCTTATCGAATTCTTCTATTTCCTCTTTTAGTATCTGGGAAAGAGTTTTTATCTGTTCACTACAGCTTACCATAACAACACATCCTTTCATCGCATTTTCTCCTTTCTCTAATTATTCCAAGTAGAGAAAGTCCTTAAGGAATTTCTCCATTTATCTCGTAAACGAGAAATCCCTCTTGGTAAGGATATAATAACATTTTTCTTATAGCAGTGCAAATATAATACACATCATGCAGATATATTTGCCGCTACACAAATACAACGTGAACTACCCATTGTCTAAAGACTATGGGCTTCTAAGGGGCTACGCCCCTATTTAAGAAGTTTGATATTTAAGTTTCCACCTGACGAATCAGGCAATCCTTATTCTTACAGGCGTGTCCACGTCGCCTCTACCGTATAGGATAGTCATATCCACAACGCTACTTTTACGCATGATATTTAACGCTCCGTTTACATCCGCATTGAATGTTATACCATTTGCTGTTTTATACAAACCACGATGTACTCGCATGCCACTAAACTGATATTCTTTCGGATTGTCGTTATTGTAGACAGGAATGTTGTCTTTATCCCAAAAGCTTGCTTTTGATGTATAGGATTCTTCCTGTTCGATATAAGCAATACCATTCAGCTCACAAAGATATAACAGTTTATCACGCAGTCTTCCATATGGTATATTAACAAAGTTCTGGTTATTCTGCTTTCCAATGCGACTGTTTCTCTGGAACGTGACATTATAGCCTACAACAAGAGTACCTATTTCATTCGTGATACAGTAATCAATTACTTTACAGGCAGCTTTGTTCATATAATCATTTACTTTGTTATTACGAGCACGAGCTATAGCTTTTTGCCTGTTAGTAACTTTTTTGCCAAAGTGCTGTTTATCTTTAATGGATTGCAGACGAGCATTTTCTTTATTGAACCACTGATTGATAGATTTAAGCCTTCTTCCATCAATAATGAAAGATCTGCCTGTATTTGATACTGCTGTTACGAGATTGTTTACCCCAAGGTCTAATGCAAGTGCATTTTGTTTATTAAGATTTCTTTGAATACATTCAGCTTCATAGATATACTGGATTTCAAAGAACCTTGCATTTGCCTTTGGCAAAATGCGAATCTCTTTCACTTTTTTATCAAGTAATACAGGTGGAATAGTAATTTCTATTGATTTGTGTGTTTTCTTAAAGCTATTAGAAAACGGAAGTAGTAACTTATTTCCATTCAGTCTTACAAAACCTATAACAAGAGTGGTGTATCCGTCTTTTGGAAGGTAATATGGTAACTTACAATCCTTGAATGCATATTTGCCTTGTTTGGTGAGTTTCAGAAGTCCGAAAAATGATTTGAAACTGCCATCCACTTCTTTAAGGATCTGTTGTGCCATATTAGAATTTAGCAACTTGTAATTCTCAGACGATTTTAACAGAGCATAATTCTTCTCATATTTGAGAAATTTACCTTCTGTAAAGTAATACTGGCGAACATTATATATAGCTTCATTCGTGAGATTCTTTGCTATATGGCAAAGTTCCTTGATTGTTTTATATTCTTCCTTAGACAGATGTTTTACCTGTTGTTTTACAGTAAGATACATATACTATTCCTCCTTTCATTAGATTTAGAGAATGCCTTTATGTATCTATTATAACACATGTTTTACCAAATAGCTGTAGAATTAGTAAAACATACTGTTTTGCAGGCTTACATCCCACCACCTAAAGGTAGTGGGTTTTACGCCATTTGTTATAAATTGCTGTTACATATTTTCTGTCAGCCTTTCCTTGAGACTTGTATTTCTTTTTTCTGCTGACTTATTCTTGATCATTCTTTTAACCGTTTCTTCCGTACCTATTAGAGCAAGGCTTGTCTTAGCACGGGTTACTGCTGTATATAACAGGTTCTTGTTGTAGAGCTGCGGAACACCGCTTTTTACTACCGGAATGATTACGGCAGGGAACTCACTTCCTTGTGATTTGTGTATCGTGATGGCATATGCAAGCATAAGCTCTACTGTGTCTTCAAAGTCGTACTCTGCTACTCTTCCATCGTCAAGTTCTACTGTCATTACTTCATTTTCTTTGTCGATCTTTCTTATAAAACCTGTCTCACCATTAAATATACCCTCTCCTCTCTCGTTACCATTTCTCCATTCAAGCCCATAATCATTTTTTATGTGCATCACTTTATCGCCCTCGCGGAACAGTGTGTCGCCTTTTTTTAATTCGTTTTTATCCTCCTGCTTAGGATTGACGGCATTTTGGATAACTCTGTTAAGCTCAATAGTTCCGAGCTTACCTTTTTTCATTGGAGCGAGTATCTGAACGTCTGTAGGATCTATTCCTAAATTTTCAGGATACACCTTTGTATAAAGGCTCAGTATTGTTGCAAGTGCGTTCTCTTCAGTCCCACGATTCAAAAAGAAGAAGTCAGTATCCTTGTTGTCAAGTGTCACCATGATTGATTTATTAATCTTATGCGCATTTGTGACTATGTGATTTTCTGTCGCCTGCCTGTGAATCTTGGTAAGTCTTGCTGTTGGAACAGCACCTGAATCAATAAGATCACGAAGTACAAGTCCCGGCCCGACTGAAGGGATCTGGTCAACATCACCTACCATGATCAGCTTTGTGTCCGTGTCAATATTTTCAAGCAGCATGTGAAACAGGCTGATGTCTACCATAGACATTTCATCTATGATAATCACATCTGTATCGTTTTCTTCATCCACCCCGCACTCAAACGATGCCAAGAATCTGTGAATGGTCGAGGCGGGTCTCTTAGTCTGTTCAGACATCCTTTTTGCAGCCTTTCCGGTTGGAGCAAGAAGAACGATGTCATCTGTTACATATTTTTCAAGGTACTTTATTACGATGTCAAGAGTTGTAGTTTTACCTACACCAGGACCACCAGTGATTATCATTACTTTATTTAATACAGCTTCCATTACGGCCTGACGCTGTGATTCGTCAAGTTCCTTGTCATTGTCTATCTCTATAGCGTTTATTCTGTTTAGCACTGTATCTGTTTCATAATACTCGCTATTTTTCAGCATACTCTTGAGTTTTTCTGCACAGTCTATTTCGCATCTGTAAAACTTTGCAAGATAAATATTATCGTTCTCGCATACAAGCCTTTTACGGTCTATAAGGGAAATAATTTCCTGTTTTATCTTTTCATTTTCGACATGTATCTCTCCTGCCGTGCTTGCTACTACCTCATCATGTGGCAGATATACATGTCCTTTGAGCACTGATGCCTGATCCAGTATATACTCTATCCCCGCTCTTATTCTAAACGGTGAGTCTTCCGGCACTCCTATCTCTTTTGCAATGAGATCTGCCCTTTTAAATCCAATACCATTTATATCCTCAATTAGACAGTATGGGTTTTCATTTATTTTCTTCATGTAATCGTCTTCGTACTTCTTTTTTATCTCTGCTATCTGTTTGTCTGAAAGCCCGAGCCTAATAAAAAACATCTGCTCCTGGCGCGACATATTTAACTTGGCGAACTGTTCCGCTATCCTTTCTGCTTTCTTTTTTGAAATCTTTGATACGAGACTTAGCATTTCCGGATGTTTTTCGATAACATCGAATGTATCTTCTCCATATTCGTCAACAATTCGTGAAGCTGTTTTTTCTCCTACACCATTGATATTTTTTATCAGATACCTTTTTATATCCTTTGCTCTCTTTGGAAGCACCTTGATTATCACATCGGCCTTATACTGATCCCCATATACCTTGTGTTTTTCATAGTGTCCCTGTACCGCCACAAGATCCCCTTCTTCTATATATCCGGCAGTGCCGGTGATACAGATCTCATTAAGTGGGTCGTCTTCAGGAATTATATTAAACACAGACCAACCGCTCTCTTCAGATTTGAATTTTATTCGGCTTATTTGTCCCTGCAGTTCCGTATTGATTATATTAGTCAATGGTATACCCTCCTTTTTTCTTTCTTTTTGTTTCTTCCGATCTATCATTTTTGAGCGTATTTTGAGTCTTTCCTTTCCCATGCAGATATTCCTCCGCCTTTTCCATTGTCGAAAAACTCTTAAAGATTGCACGAGAGTATCCGTCTACCTGTTTCTTACACTCACCCCAGGTCTGAAATATTCCTGTTTTTCTGCCCGCTTTTACAACATAATATTTTCTCTTTGTCCTACTCATGCACTCTCACCTCGCTTTTTAAAACAATTATAGCATATAAAAAAATGATATATTATTTGTAGAACTTATCATGGTCAAAAGAAAGCCCCACAGGGATATCTGTGAGGCTGAACTATATACTACATTAATTTGTTCGCTTCCCGCAATATTGCAAACGGCTCATAACTCTCAGCATTTAACTGTTCTTCAAAAAATGCTTGGTCACGTACATATTGTATATCATCATTTATATTTTGTTGCAATTTCTTAATAAAATCGTATACAACGTTTATATTTTGTAAAAATTTATCTTCGGTTGCATCTCCACTAATGTCGTTAACAGCATTTTTTATTTCATCTGCCATTATCTGGAAATAATCATTATAAGCTGCAAAAGTCTGTTGTGATTTTTCTGTAAGCATAGCTGATTCGTATAACTTATTTAAGCTTTCATTGATTTTTATTAAACATTCTTCTACTTTTTCGGATACATTTGTCTTCAGAACATTTATTCTTGTAAAATCATTCGGCTTGCCTGTTGGAACTTTAATAATGATATAATCTTCGTCATTAGCTGGATCAAATATTTCTTGCACCAGTCCTGGTGGATTTGGAAGATCTTTCATACAAATTCCAATTGCCCCCGCCAGATGATACATAATAGTAGGCATCAAAACGAAACGAGCGGTTTTAGAAATTGTAATCAGTATATTCGGTACGTTATCTAACAGAGAAATTTTATAAAACGCAAAAAACATAAACAAACAGAATAAAGATAAGCATATTTTTATTACAAGTCTATTTTTCATCTATTCCACCTGCCTCACATCGTTCAAACTCAATAACCCACACCCACGGATTCGCACTCCAACCGTAGTAATCAAGGTCGGATTTCTTGATGGTGGAGTTCCACAAATCTTCAAATTGTCCTCTTGCGGTGCATGCTCCTGTAAGCAATCCACTATTGCATCCTTCAGATTGCGCCTGTGTTTCCGTAATCTCCTGCAACCGCTCCACCCTCACATCCGTAACCTTAAGCCAGATACGTGCGGCTTCTTTCGGCATGTGGATCGACGGACGTTTTACCCATGAGAAGTTCCATCCAGTTTCTGGCTCTTTATCCGTGGCAACATATCGGTATTCGTGGCAGAAAACACCTTGCGTTTCTCTGTTCACATCGAGATAACACCTAACTTTCTGCCATATAGTTTCCCGGACATACAGGATATCGCCCGGTTGATATGGCAGCTTAAAGAATTTTTCTCCATAACCATCTGCAAATGTACCTCTGCACGATATGCACCTTTTAGGTGTAAAAGCGGTATATCCCCATACTGCATCATCAGGAATAAAGCCTTTTACAATTCTTCTCGTTGCATCTTTTCTCCCGTCCAGAATTGCCCGAACCATCTCGGTATTGAACAAAATCGGTTTAATCGGCATCCGTTCCACCGCCTTTCACGATTGTAATTGCTTCGTCCATTGCTCTGTTCCATTCCAAATCTTCATCAGTTCGCACGACTCTGAACTTGTCGTTTAACTGATCCACAACCTTGTCCGGGTCGTAGACGGTCGGTTGCACGTCAAGTGCCATAAGCATTGCTTTTAGAACCTGTTGGCTACGTTCATCATGTAATGTACAACTTACTGCACAATTTAATCCGTGTTTATATTTATCCGCATCAATCAGTCTCATCGCTCGCCCTCCTGTTCCACGCTTCTAAATATCAAAGTCCATATGAAGATATTTACCCTCGTATTCAGTTTCCCAATAATAATCTCCCTCGTACCAATCTTCTCCCTTGCATGTCTGGTCGCACCATTCTTTACAATCATCTCTGCCCTGCTCGCCACCTGTATGATAATCAGTAATATCAGCAAAATCGGAGTTCATACCATCCATTTCAAGGTTTTCCTTACACCATTTCGCAATCTCTTCATTAAGCGCATTTCACTGTTCGATTTTATCAACTATTTCTTTTGGAATCTTACTCATTCTTCATCCTCCCAATCTAATTTCTGACCACAGTCACTGCAATATAACCCAACATTATACTTGTTTCTTAAATCTCCCTTCTCGTAACAAACAGGACAATAATAGTGATGCATTCCTCTATTGTATCCGTTCTTTATTTTTTCTCTTATTCCTTTCCTTGCCGTCTGCATTTCCATCGCCGCCCGGCATTCTTCCACTGTTCCGATCGTGCAGTACTGCTATATTTCTTTCTGATATGTTTCCGCAAAATCTTTCAGATGCCGTAATACATCCCACTTAAATATATTTTTCTCATTCTTCATAAGATTTTCAGCTGTTTTAATGGTTTCTTCAAATGTCCAGCTATTTATTTTTTCATTCACCATTGCTGCTCCTTTCCACCTACACAGAATAATAATAATCGCTCTAGTCATCCTTGATCCAATATCCAGTGCTCCGTACTCCGATCAACGGATCGTATACTTTTCTGCCTTTAATCCTGACTATGCCTCCAATAGTTCCGGATCATCAAATATGTTGCCGATAATTTCACATTCATGCCACCATTCAGAATAATCTTGATATCCATCTTCTCTATCTTCCATTACAATTTTCTCTATTGCATTGATATTTTTATCAATAACAATTATTCCCTCCATGTGAAAATTTGGATTCATATTTCATTTCGGTACAATTTATCTAGCCAGTTATTCATATTACGACTTTCAAAATACTCAACCAAGAAATCTTCTTGCCTTTTAGTAATTGTCTTACTACAATCTCTTGTCACAGAAAAATTATATCTATAGGGATTATGGAGCAGAATGAATCCCATTTTACACAACACGTCACCTGGCTCTTCATTAATCTTCAAATCAATTTTTCCATTTTTGTATTGTTCTAATAAATATTTACTTGCCCATGCTTGATGTTCCCCAAAGTCAGCAGGATAAAACTTTCCGTTAGGAGCAAGCCAACCAAAATCCTGATTTATAATCTCTTTTAATTCGTTGTTTTTACACGAAACTATTTTGTTTCCAATAATTTTCTTTCTGCCGCTTATTACATCCAACGCATCAGAAGCGTATTGATATAAAATGTCGCCCAAGCTTATCATCCCTTTCTTGAGAATTTTTCCGTTTCATTCTATATTTCCTATTGCATTAACATAACATTCATGAAATACTGTTGTTGCATTGTATTTATATTTCATAGCCAGTGGGTCCTATCAGAAAAGCTACTTTCTGCTTACCAAACTTTGCATACACTCTACCACTCTTTTACCTATATTGTTTGGCCAAACATAAGCTTCTTTATACTCATATCGAACAAAATCATTAACATTAACAAATTTTACTGCCTCTAACAATGCTG
>ERZ779669.1390-NODE-1390-length-11232-cov-16.115147_pt1 | contig 11232 bp, 11 predicted proteins | sample MGYA00511372_ERZ779669 | MGnify/ENA primary metagenome ERZ779669 (study PRJEB29588, sample SAMEA1967891) | human gut metagenome | biome: human gut; feature: human-associated habitat; material: faeces | place: Denmark | collected 2008/2010 ... | reverse complement strand
TATATAAAAACATTATAAAGCCTTTAGATAGAGCTCGTTATCCCGAACTGAGGTAGTAATTATCATTTCTATTATTTGGGCGTGTCACGATTCTTTTGTGATGCGCCCTATTTTTTTTTGATGCATAAAAAAACGTGCAGCACTTTGATTCAAGTGCTGCACGTCGTTTTTTTATCGTGATTCAAGATCTAGATCTTGATGCTGTCATCATTGGTGTTGTTGCTGAACAAACCGTAGAAACCGAAAGAACGGTTGCCGTTTTTGCTGTATTTGCCAAATCCGTAACTGTATGCGAACTTCTTCTTGGAGAGGTCGATGTCGTTGATTACGATTGAGATATTTGGCAGTTTCTTCTGCTCATCGAGCTTGTTGATGTAAGTGAAGCTAGACTTAGTTGAGAAGTCTGCACGGCAAACGAACAGCGTTCTGTCTGCCAGCTTGCTGAGCTGCAGGGTATCTGCTACCAGTCCTACAGGCGCTGTATCGATGATCACATAGTCGTAGTGCTCTTTCAGCAGAGCGATGGTCTGCTTCAGGCTCTTTCTTACCATCAGTTCACCAGGGTTGGCTGGTGTAGGACCTGCCGTCAGCAAGTCTAAGTTGTGGTTCACGCCAGATGCTACGATCTGAGCCTTTACTTCCTCCCAGTTACATTCCTCGTTGGCAAGGATGTTGGTGATGCCGTGCTGGCGGTCGCCGATGCTGAAGAGTTCTGCCATTCTAGGCTTTCTGATATCGAGTCCTACCATAATGGTCTTCTTCTCCAGCAGAGCGAGGCTCATGGCAAGGTTTGAAGCGATGAAGGTCTTGCCTTCTCCGGTTGTGGTAGAGGTCACGATGAATACCTTTTCCTTGTCGTCACCTGCCAGTTGCAGGTTGGTACGCAATCCTCTGAAGATTTCCGACATCAGGTTACTCTTGTTTTCCTGTATCACGATGTTACCCTTGCTTCCGTTGGCGCTGGCAGTAGGGATGTCTCCGATGATAGGGAGCTGAGTCAGTTTCTCTACATCGTCGTGACCCAGAATCTTGCTGCGCAGCAGTTCGCGAAGGTAGATGATACCGGCAGGGATGGCAACACCCAGGATGAATGCGATGAGTAATGCGATGATTCCCTTAGGGCTTACCTTATCTACGAAAGCTGCAGGCTCGATGATCTTTGCCTTGTCGGCGGTTGATGCCAGCGACATGGAAGTCTCCTCACGCTTCTGCAGCAGCATCAGGTAAAGACCTGAGGTAACCGACTGCTGACGTCCGATCTGTGTCAGTGCCTTCTCCTGTTCTGGAGTCACACCGATAGTCTTCTCGTATTTGCTAGCCATGTCGGCGATGCTGTTACGCTGGATCTTCATATTGATTCTTGCCTGGAACATAGCTCGCTTGATGGCAGTCATCAGGTCTTCCAGCTGTGCCGTGATAGGGGTTACCACTGGCGAATCCTCGCTCGCACTGTGCAGCAGCTGCTTGCGGGTCAGGGCAAGGCTGTTGTATTGTCCGATCAATGCCGTAGCACTCTCATCCTCCAGACCTACATTGGTAGGGATAGGCTGATACTTGTTGGCTGGCTGATCCATATACTTACCAATCTCGTTGAGCAGTTCCACCTGCATGTTGGCCTTGTTCAACTCCTGGTCAAACTGGTCGGAACTCAATACAGCCTGCTTGGCGTTCAGTCCGATATCCACCATACGGTTCTTCTGCTTGTACTTCTCCAGGTTGGTATCGTTACCGGTCAACTCTGTAGAAATCTTTGCCAGTCGGCTGTTGATGAAGTCTTCTGTGCGCTTCTGTATCTCGTTCTTGTCGATGTTTGCCTGATAGTTGTAGGCATCAATCAGACCATTGAGGAAGTCAACGCCTCTTTCTCTGCTCTCATCGTTGAAGGTCAGCTCCACGGTGTTAGCCGTCTTCTTTGTCTGGTTCATGGTCAGACGCTTGAAGTATTCCTTAGAAGCCTTGAAAGGAGAAATCATCTCCACCTTCAGCTCAGTACCTTCCTTCAGCTCATAGACAGGGTTCTGTGTCAGGGTCAGTGTACCCGCCTTGGTTCTGATCTGTGCCGGGAGTTTGGCGAGGGTTTTGTTGATTTCGTAAGGAGCCTTTTCGAAGGTTTCTGCATCGATAGGCTTGAAATACTTACCCTTTACGTGGTAGATACCTCCCTCACGGGTGATGGTCAGCTTCATCGGAGCATTCAGCTGCTTCAGGCTGGTGGTGTCCATGTCCACGTTTACTTCCTGCTTGGCATAGATCAGCGTATCTACCAGCATGCCGCCGTGCTTGTACTCTGCGTAGAGCTTCAGGTTCTTGATGGTCTGCTGTACCAGAAAGCGTGAGTTCAGAATTTCCGTCTCGTTGTCGATACCGTTGGAACTGGACATGAATCCCAGACTCAGGTTCGACATCGCCGCAGCCGCTGCACCGGCAGCACCGCCGCTCTTCTTGGATTCATCATCCTTGATCAAAATCTTCGTAGAACTCTGGAATACCTTTGGTGCCAGCTTCACGTAAGCCACTGCAAGGGCACAGCAGAGAACAATCGAGAGAAGGAACCATTTCCAGTTCAGGATCAGAGTGGAATAGATGGTCTGAAAGTCGAGCGCAGACTGTTCTTCCTGCTCCTGCAAGTCCTCAAGTTCGTAATTCTTGTTTTCTTCCATTTTACTATTAATGATATTCTTATTTTATTCTGTTGAAATCTCAGTCTTGAGTCAGAGCTTATCTGTTGTCTGTAGCTATAGCCATCAGATACTGTCCGTATCCGTTCTTGAGCATCGGTTCAGCCAGTTTCTTCAGCTGTTCCTTGTCAATCCATCCCTGGTTGTAGGCTATCTCTTCCAGGCAGGCTACCTTCAGTCCCTGGCGCTTCTCTATCCCCTCTATGAAGGTGCTGGCTTCCGAAAGACTGTCGTGGGTACCGGTATCCAGCCAGGCAAAACCTCGCTGCAGGGTTCTTACCTTCAGGGTCTTCTCTGCCAGATAGTGCTGGTTCACTGTGGTAATCTCCAGCTCTCCACGCACACTAGGCTTGATGTGCTTCGCCACTTCCACCACGCTGTTCGGATAGAAGTAGAGTCCCACTACGGCATAGTTGCTCTTAGGCTGTGCCGGCTTCTCCTCGATGCTCAGGCAGTTGCCGTCCTTGTCAAACTCCGCCACGCCGTATCTTTCCGGATCGTTCACGTAGTAGCCGAATACGCTTGCCTGTCCCTCTTCGGCTGCCTTCACGCTCTCCTTCAGCAGTCCGGTAAAGCCGGCTCCGTAGAAGATGTTGTCGCCCAGCACGAGGCAGACGTCATCCTTCCCTATGAATTTCTCTCCGATGATGAACGCTTGAGCCAGTCCGTCAGGCGAAGGCTGTTCTGCATACTCGAAGTGAACCCCCAGTTCGCTTCCGTCACCCAGCAGTCTCTTGAATCCAGGCAGGTCGAAAGGCGTAGAGATAATCAGAATCTCCTTGATGCCAGCCAGCATCAGTACCGATACGGGATAATATATCATAGGTTTGTCAAAGATAGGAATCAGCTGCTTGCTGATGCCCTTGGTGATGGGGTACAGTCTGGTGCCCGAACCACCTGCTAATACGATTCCTTTCATATCTTCTTCTTTATTTCTTTTTTATGGTAAAAGTTCTTATTATACCTTTTTATTTTTATATGTTGCACATTCCACAGTCAATGCAGACTTTGTGCGGAACTGAAAAAACGTCTTTAAAAACGTGGCAAAGTTACTAAAAAATATTGAGCGGTGAAAATAATCTGCCTAAAATCTTCATATAATATAGGAAAAACATGCTTTCGGGGAAAAAAAAACATCTCTTAATTTGGGTATTTTGCGATTTTATTGTATTTTTGCAGAACATTTAAGAACATTAATGAATAAATAAGATTAAGAATGGGAATATTTTCTAAACTATTCAGTCGTAAAGACGAAGATAAGAAAGTAGGTGGAATGGAAGACTACATGACCCTGGTCCGTGTATATTTCCAGGCTGCCTTGGCTTCACAATTAGGTATCACCAATCTGGCTATGCTTCCAGACCTCCGTGTCTTCAAGACCAGCCTCCATGTTCCTACCGTCAACAACCGTCTGGGCATTGGCGAGAAGGCACAGGTCAAGAAGATGATGAAGAACATCTATGATACCGACGATAACTTTTTCAAGGAGATTGATGCCAGCATCCGCAAGAACTGCCAGAAACTCCAGGATGTCAATACCTATCTCATCCAGTTCCAGAACTTCACCCAGGATCTGATGATGCTCATGGGCAACCTGATGAAGTTCAAGCTTCGTCTGCCAAACTTTATGAAGAAGACCCTCTATAAGCTCACTGCACAGACTGTGGACGATATCTTCAACAAGAACGATTTCTCGGATGCCAGCGTGCTCAAGACCGTGGTAGGCTTGCGCCACTTCAACACCCGTCTGAAGTTCAGTCAGCAATGGGTTACCGATTTCACCTTCCAGGTACTGATGTTGGCAAAGAAGGAGCCACGTCCATCCGATGAAGCGGTGGAAAAGGCAAAGCAAAAGATGGGAAAGTAGCCAATATTCTCCCAAAAAGATAAAAAAACAGGAGAATATTTGTTTTTTTCAAATTATTCTCTTAAATTTGTAGCCAAAAAAGTAAAAAGGCATGAGTGCTAGTGAGAAAACAATCAATACGTTTGCCACAAGAGTAAGGCAGATGATTCTCAAGTTTGAAGATATCAAGCATGAGAATGCAGAGCTGTATGCAATGGTGGATGAGCGCGATGCCAAGATCAAGGAATTGCAGGAGAAGTTGACTCAGGCAAAGCATGATTACGACAGTCTGAAGATGGCGAAGATGATGACGATTTCCGACTCCGACATGGAGACCACCCAGAAGCGCATCGCCAAGCTCATCAGAGATGTCAACAAGTGTATAACGCTACTGAGCGACAAGTAATAACTATTGAAGCGGAGGCAGATCAGATGGAAGATAAATTACAGATCAGATTACATGTATATGATACCGACCTCACGGTAAGAATACCGAGAGAGGATGAGGAGTATTATCGTAAGTCGGCTAAGTTGATCGATGAGATCGTCAATTCGTATGCGAAAATCTTCAAGGGGCGCAAGAGCGACAAGGAGATTTTGTATATGGCTCTCATCGACGTAGCTTTGAGATTCGAGAAGGAATCAGATAAAAATGATACCCAACCATATAATGATATTCTGGACAAGCTGACTGCGGAGATAGAAGATACCTTGGCTAAGTAAGAATATTAATAATTATAATATATATATGGTAACAATAATAGCGGCCCTGGTAGCTCTCGTGTTGGGAGGTATCGTGGGGTATGTCATTTTCCGTTATGTCATTAAGGGAAAATATAATGAAATGATAGATGCTGCCAGAAAAGAGGCAGAAGTTGTAAAGGAGAAAAAGCTTCTCGAAGTGAAGGAGAAGTTCCTCAATAAGAAAGCCGAGTTGGAGAAGGAGGTGCAGCAGCGCAACTCCCGCATCCAGCAGAGTGAAAACAAGCTCAAGCAGCGCGAAATCTCGCTCAACCAGCGCCAGGAAGACCTCGGTCGCCGCAAGCAGGAGGTAGAGCAGTATCAGCAGCGCATCGACAATGAGAAGAAACTCCTCGCCGTGAAGCAGCAGGAACTCGAGAAGATGCAGAAGCAGGAGCAGGCTAAGCTCGAAGAGCTTTCTGGACTCAGTGCCGAGGAGGCGAAGAGTCGCTTGGTAGAGAGTCTGAAGGATCAGGCTCGTCTTGATGCAGCCAGTTACATCAATGAGATCATGGATGATGCCAAGCTCAATGCCAACCAGCAGGCTAAGAAAATCGTAATCCAGACCATCCAGCGTGTGGCTACCGAGACTGCTATCGAGAACTCAGTCTCTGTATTCCATATCGATAATGATGAAGTCAAGGGACGCATCATCGGTCGTGAAGGCCGCAACATCCGTGCCCTTGAGGCAGCCACCGGTGTGGAAATCGTGGTAGATGATACTCCTGAGGCTATCGTTATATCAGCCTTCGACCCTGTGCGCCGTGAGGTTTGCCGTCTGGCTCTCCATCAGCTGGTAGCCGATGGCCGTATCCACCCAGCCCGTATCGAGGAGGTGGTAGCCAAGGTGAAGAAGCAGTTGGATAATGAGATCATCGAGACCGGTAAGCGTACAGCCATCGACCTCGGTATCCATGGTCTGCATCCAGAGCTGATCCGTATCATCGGTAAGATGAAGTACCGTTCTTCTTATGGTCAGAACCTCTTGCAGCATGCGCGCGAAACTGCCAATCTCTGTGCGGTGATGGCTTCTGAGCTGGGCTTGAACCCTAAGAAGGCAAAGCGTGCCGGTCTGTTGCACGATATCGGTAAGGTGCCAGACGAGGAGAGCGAGTTGCCACACGCACTCTATGGTGCCAAGATTGCCGAGAAGTACAAGGAGAAGGCAGATATCTGCAATGCCATCGGTGCTCACCACGACGAGATGGAGATGAATACCCTTCTGGCTCCTATCGTACAGGTATGTGATGCCATCTCAGGTGCCCGTCCAGGTGCCCGCCGTGAGATTGTAGAGGCATATATCAAGCGATTGAACGATCTTGAGGCTATCGCCATGAGCTATCCTGGCGTAACAAAGACCTATGCCATCCAGGCAGGTCGTGAGCTTCGTGTCATCGTGGGTGCCGACAAGATGAGCGATGAGCAGAGTATCAAGCTCTCTGATGAGATTGCAACCAAGATTCAGAACGAGATGACCTATCCTGGTCAGGTGAAGATCACCGTGATTCGTGAGACTCGCAGTGTAGCTTACGCTAAGTAAGAAGGAATCAAGCGATAAAACGCGTTTTCATATATTCGAAGTTTAAATTGTCGTTTCTCTCCTTCATAGGATGAGGAATGTATTTGATAAAGTCGCTGTTCTCTAGGGGACAGCGGCTTTTTTCTTTCATATCATATACGGCTACATTTATATAATATAATGTGATGAAAGCAGAACAGAAGATTTTAAAGCGATTCAATAAAGGATGCGTGGATTATCACCTTTTGGAGGATGGTGACCGGATTCTCATTGCCTTGAGCGGCGGAAAGGATTCCCTGGAACTGTTGCGCCTCTTGGCTCAGCGTGCCCGCATCTATAAGCCGCATATCGAGGTAGAGGCGGCGCATATCATTATGGATAACATCCCTTACGAGACTGACCGTTCTTATCTGCAGGCATTTTGTGCAGAGAATGGCATCAAACTTCATATTCTGCATAGTTCTTTCGATGAATCCACTGATCCCCGCAAGACCCGTTGTTTTCTCTGTGCGTGGAACCGCCGCAAGACGCTCTTCGAGTTTGCTGTAAGCCACGGGTTCAATAAGATAGCTCTGGGCCATCACATGGATGATATCCTCGTTACTTTCCTGATGAATATCACCTTCGAGGGTTCTCATTCCACTATGCAGCCCAGTCTTCCTTTAAAACATTATCCGCTTACCATCATCCGTCCCCTCTGTCTGGTGCATGAGGCGGATATCCGTCAGGTGGCAGAAGAGTTGCAATTCACGAAGCAGAAGGCGTTGTGTCCTTACGAAGAGACTACCCGCCGTTCGGATATGCAAGCCGTCTTCCGGCATTTGGAGCGGTTGAATCCTGAAGCGCGCTACAGTCTTTGGCGCTCTGTCTTTATGGAATAAAATATAGTAGAAAAAGCAATAAAAAACGAAAGTACTTTCATGAGCACATGAAAGTACTTTCGTTGGACAATGAAATAGGCTTCATTTGCCATTGAAGCCTATTTCATTTGTTCCTGGGGTAGATCTAGTAAATGGCAGTTACTAATTTTGGGGAGCTGCCCAGAAACGTGAAGTATCTGTTGTCAGTACTGAATGGTCGGGAAGTTCAAAACCTTTGAATCCAGAAGGAACAAGCACGATATGGCGATTATTGTTTCGATAAGCAGGATTATTATCTTCGCGACCATAGCCTGTTGTTTCCAACACGTATCAAACCAGTATAAGTTTTTTGCCCAATATGCCCTGTAATAAACAAAATCATTATCTGAATTCAAGAGAGGACGGTAAACGATTTCTCTGCCGTCAATATATCGCTCACGTATTTCTGTAAGAGAAAGTGGAGTGCCTTTTTCATCTTCTGCCCAAGCTTTCATATCCGAGTCTAGCATAGCCCATTTCTGTAATTCTGGCAGCCACACCAGGTTAACAACATGGCAGTCGGAATCCTCGAAATCTGCGGGATGACAAGTTACAATGCGGTTTACAATACCCTCAGACAGCAATAGTTCGTGTAAGAGGATGGAGTGTAATCGACAGTTGAATGCAGGCTCTATCGATCGAGTGTATTTCCAGAGATCTATAGCATTACGTCTCTTAGGATTAATCTTTTGATTGGCATGAGGAATGTTTTCCGCTACAAAACGTGCCAGTGAAATGGCCTTGTCCCATGTTGGCATTGTGGAAGATACAACTGTATCGAGTTTGAAATATTCACGGATTTTTTGTGATTGGACAGAATCTTTCTGATATGCAAAATGATAGGACGTAGTATCTGGTACATATTTGCCAGCGTCTTTTAATTTTTCTACCATTTCATTCTTCAGCGAATTGCAAAGGTAAGCTTCCACTTGTTTATTGAAAACAAAGCGTGCCAACAGTAATGTTGCTACAGCTATGAGCAGGATTCCTAGGATGCTCCAGCCTACCAACTTGATTTTTTCTTCATTTTTTTATTCTATTAGTTATTTCATTTTTTCTATCTGTTCCTGGGTTAGTCCGGAATACTTCTTGATTAGATTGATGTCAACACCATCGGCAAGCATGTTCTTGGCAATTTCCAAGGCTTTCTCATTCTTACCTTCTTGCTTCGCCGTATCAATAGAGTTTTTTATATCACGATATGCCATCTTACTTGCCTCCTACGTGCTCTGGATTCAGATACGACACGTCCTTCACAACCTGTCGGCCATTAAAAAAGCTGTTGAGGAAGCAAATCAGTAAATTCTTGTTCATTGCCGTTCCAAATATTCGCTTGAAACCGAAGTCGGTCAGCAAGCTGATGTATGTTTCTTCTACCTGTTTCATACGTCATTCTTTTTAAATCTTATGCAAAGATTTTGCCAGCGAGTGCAATGAAAGCTTGCTTTCAAATTGCTGAGTGCCGCAAATCTTATGAAAAGATACGCTGAATATTTGTAACCTCCAAATTTTAAGGCAGTTTTTTCTCATAATCGTCTTGTTTCACATATATATTAAGGTAATTTCGTAGCGTCGGATATGCCCTTTCCTCCGTTAGGCGTTCCGGCGGATTTACAATCCGCCGCTAATAAATGTCCTAACCTCTTTATGCTCTGGGGATATGTTATCCCCCAGCAACCAGGATGTAGTCTGCAATGTGATGGGAATGGGGGATTTCAAACCGATGCAGCGGATGTGGTGCTGAAGATGGGCTCTGGAGGCGCAGGTGGAGAACTTCGTCTTCATCGGTTCTTTCTCTCTCCTTTCCTCTCATTCCTGCTCCTTATTTCATTTCATCCGAGTTGAGTATGGTGATGGTCTTGCCCTCAATCCTGATGGCACCCTTCTCCTCGAATTCGGAGAGGCAGCGGAGGAGTGAGAACTTCTGGATACCGAAGATATCTGCCATTTCCTGTCGGCTGACATCCAGATGGATGGTTCTGCTCTGCTGTTCGGTAGCCATCTTGATGAGGTATTGCGCCACCTTCTCCTTGACGGAGAAAAGGGAGAGCATGCGCATTTTCTGCGAAAGGAAGATATCTATCCTTGACAGGTGCTGGATGAAGTTCCAGCGTATGCGCTCATCAGTATCTATCAGCAGTTTCAGTTCCGAAGGCCTCATGCGCAGGAGGGTGGTCTTCTTGCTTGTCTCCACGCTTACGGGCATCTCGTTATTATGTGCGAAGATATAGGCAGGGGCTATCAACATCGATTCGCCCAACCGCTCTATCTGAGCCTGCTTGCCCGACAATCCTGACATGCGGGCTATCATCTCCCCCTCGACAATGATGTCGGCATATCTGCAGGGCATTCCTGCCAGCACATAGGTTTCCCTGGCAGCAAGCTCCACCATCCGGTAGCTTACCATCGACAGTGCCTCTCTGATTTCCTCTGGAGTAAACCCCTCAAACACCGTGCATTTCTGCAAGGTAACGAATATTGATTCTTTCATACATTTAAGTTTTATATTCAATAACGCATTTTCCCCCGATTTATTGTTTGCTCCATTTAGAATCTTGAAGGCAAAATCTCCGCACGCCCTATAAGAGTAGAATCTTACTAGCTAAAGTTCTGGTAATAAGCAAGAAAAATACGAAAAAACTTTGGTGTCTTAAAATAAAGTCGTAACTTTGCAGCTGAAAATTAATAAATGGAGGAAGAATATGGCAAATTATATCAGATTTGACTGGGCGATGAAGCGCCTGCTTCGCAACAAGGCAAACTATGCCGTGCTGGAAGGCTTTATGTGTTCGCTGTTGAACGAGAAATTCAAGATCAACCGATTCCTGGATAGTGAGAGCAATCAGCAGACCGAGAATGATAAATTCAACAGAGTGGATATCCTGGCAGAAAATGAAAAGGGAGAATTCATCATCTTCGAGATACAGAATACCCGGGAACATACCTATTTCCACCGTATGCTCTATGGAGTTTCCAAGGTCATCACAGACAATATCAGTCTGGGCGATGATTACGACAAGGTGCGCAAGGTATATTCCATCAATATAGTGTATTTCACATTGGGACAGGCTAAGGATTATGTATATCATGGCAAGACGATGTTCCAGGGACTGCATCAGCCGGATGATATCCTGAAACTCTCCAACCGACAGAGTGAACTCTTCTTCGGTGATGAAATCCCTCAGGGGCGCAAGACTAATCGCGAAGCCGGAGACATATTCCCGGAGTATTATCTGCTCTGCGTGAATAACTTTGATAAGCTGGCGGTGAACAATCTGGATGAATGGATCGAGTTTCTCAAGACCGGCGAGATCAGCGAGGCAGCCCAGGCCCCAGGTTTGGCAGATGCCCGCAAATGCCTGGATATAGATAAGTTGACCGTAGCGGAAAAGAATGATTATGTCCGCCACATGGAGAATCTGCGCTATCAGCGCAGCGTTATCAAGACGGGTTATGATGATGGCTGGCAGAAAGGTCTTGCCGATGGTCGAGAAGAAGGACGAGCTGAAGGACGAGCTGAAGGACGAGCTGAAGGACGAGCTGAAGGAC
>ERZ779669.1388-NODE-1388-length-11240-cov-16.586232_pt1 | contig 11240 bp, 14 predicted proteins | sample MGYA00511372_ERZ779669 | MGnify/ENA primary metagenome ERZ779669 (study PRJEB29588, sample SAMEA1967891) | human gut metagenome | biome: human gut; feature: human-associated habitat; material: faeces | place: Denmark | collected 2008/2010 ... | reverse complement strand
TTATGTTCCAAAATATATGCGCCGCCTTTTTTTATGTAAGCACTCAAATTATGGCCTAAATCAGAAAGAAGTAACTTCGCTGCTGAATTTAAAATATTGCTTTAAATCATAAACAAATTATCCCTTACTCAAATGAAAAAGTTAGAAGACATATGCGTTGCCTACCTTGAAGGTTATTTTTATGCTAAGATTACAGAGCAGCTCATTACTGGTAGGATTCAGAGTTCAGATCTTGATAAGCTCAAGAAGACGGCAGTTGAATGTATGAAAGATTACATCGAACACTCTTATTATTCTACAGAAGAGAAAGAGGAGCTGAAGAATAACTATGAGCATTGGGCTGACGTGACTTTGGAGGGTATTAAGCAAAGGTTGCGTGATAGTAACAAATTGCATGAATAAAAAAACTAACATCTATCTCTATGACTAAAGAATGGAAACTATTCATATGCGCAGGTTGTGCTATATGCGTGGTATGGTTGGCATCATTTGTACTTATCTATTTTTGTATAGATGGTTGGGATGTACGAGGACAGTTTGGCGATTTATTTGGATCTGTCAATGCTTTGTTCTCAGGTTTGGCTTTTGCGGGTTTAGTAATTACAATAATACAACAACGACATGATTTGCAATTACAACGACAAGCAATAGATCAGTCAAAAAAAGATATCAACCAGCAAAACGAGACGATGAAGATTGAACGCTTCGAGAATACTTTTTTCAAGATGATCGAAGTTCAACAAAGTATTGTCAATGACTTATATGCAGCTGATTCGCATACAGAATGGGTAAAACAAGATGATTCAAGTGGTAGATCAGCAAAGGAAATATTGACCAAAGATGAATATCGTGGAAGAAACCTATTTTACTATGTTTTCAAACTATGTAGACATGAATTAGCAAATCATACCTTTCACTATGACACATCAGCTTCTGGTCTTAGCGAAGTTATCAAATTTAGAGGCAAAGCTTGTTTCGATGATTGTATGACAACGACGATGTTTGATCATTATTTTCGCCATCTCTATACCATATTAAAGTTTATTTCTTTGAATGAGTGGTTGGGTATGGAAAAACAATACCAATATTCAACCTTTGTGAGAGCGACTTTATCAAGATATGAATTGGTAATGCTCTATTATAATGGTTTCTTTCATCCGAAAATGAAGAAGCTGATGGAACGATATTGTCTTCTGAACAATATTCGGAAAGATTTGTTACCGATGAGTTTTGAGTATAATAATTACTTGAAAAGGGTAGGGTTGACAAACAAGGATTTGTATGATGCTGGTTTTTCTGTAGGTGATTTTGAGTTCTATTTAACAGATGATGAAGATGATAATACCCGTTATCATCTAAGTGCTTTCTACACTAAGAAAGAGATGGAAAAAGGCATTGATTTGTTAAATCGCTGGAGACAATTAGTGAAGAGCTAATGAATCACAACCATATTAATTCATGACGTAATTTACGGATAATTTATGATAATTCGTGTTCCAATCTCTACTCAACATGTTCGATTAACGATGCTTAATTATATGACACAACAACAATTTAACGACTTGCTTAATGCTCTTCGCAAGGAGGCAATGTCAAATATGATAAAGGCTTCCATTCGACAGCATTTTCCAGAACCTTTAGCCACTCAATACTGTCAAAAGTTTGATGATTTCAAGATGGTTGTTGACTTATTGGAATATAAGGCTAAGCAGAATGGAAGGTAAAGTAAGAAGTTATATGCCAACTTTTCCGATAAGTCATGAGCAAAGCAAGCTTGCTTGAACTTAGCCAGGGCGAGAAAATGTATGATATACTTAATAAACAATTACTCAATATATAGGCACTTGCAAAAGTGCCTATACAAAGGGCTATGCCCTAAATTGAGTACTAACATCATATAAAAAAACAACTTACAATCTATGAAGAATATAATTGCTGTTATTTGGGATTTTGACAAAACCCTTGTTGATGGATATATGCAAGATCCTATATTTGAGGAATACCATGTTGATGCCTCGGAATTCTGGAAAGAAGTCAATGCTCTTCCTGAGAAATATATGAAAGAGTAAAGTGTCAAGGTGCTTTGGCGTTGTATTTGTATTCTGCAATTTTACCTTTTCATGCTCTTTTATTCTTATGCAAACTCTTGAATTTTATTGCATATCCACATGTTGGCAGTAGTGTTATCTCTATAATCTGCCTCTGCAAACATATCAATACGGTCATCTTGACGAAGTTTTTCTACTTGCTTAAATGCAGACATATTGCCATGAGTATAAGCTATTTCGCTTATATATGGATTGTTCTCATTATCACGATTCTCAATAAGTTCACATCCCCATATCCCTGAGACATAATCCTTGAGAGCCGAACCTTTGATGACTTGAGCAAAACCAGTACTTACTATATAGTGTTCTACTTTAATGTTATACTCACCACATAACGTATCATTATCCAAGAGATGTTTTGTCTTATCAAAGATTTCCGGTACACCTGGATAAAACTTAAGTTTATCACCATAGCTTAACAACTTCTTGTTGTCCAACCCTGCGAAACAACCTTCTGGCTTAGCATCATTAATAAACTGATTAAGATATATTAGGTCTCTATTCACCTTGTATAGCTAAATAATTAATTTAAGTACTTGAAGACGAAAAGACATAAGAATGTATAAAACAATTGAAATAAAAGACATCATAGGATCTTTCTGTGACATAATGTCTTGCCAGTTAAGGGTAGATATGAATGACGTGAGAAAAGTAATGAAGATAGTAAATGAAGAAGATGACTTTATAACAACAGTATTCACCCATAAGGCAATATGTCGCGTAAACGAACTTTTAGGAATAGACGTTGATGACAACTGTAATTTGATATCCCCAGATGAGACTGTTCGTAATGAGTTTATCAGAGAGTATTACCGTGTAGATTCCTCAACCCGTACCATTGTATCAGAAGTTATAAGAGAATATATAAAGCAATGAAAGGTTATAAAATCTTCCTTGATACTGTACATGGATATATTTCTGTACCAAATGGGTATTGTGACAAGTTTGTAGATACTGCAAATTTCCAACGTTTGCGTAGAATAGAGCAGTTATCTTCCCGTTCGTTATATCCATGTGCTCGTCATGACCGTTTCGTTCATTCCATTGGTGTGTTTCATATTGGAGAAAGGCTTTTGGATACAATCAAGTCTGACGGTGTAGAATTGGATGAAAGCCTAAGGCAGTCATTTCTTATAGCATGTCTGCTTCACGATGTTGGTCACTCTCCGTTTTCTCATACATTGGAGAGCTGTTTTGGTAGCACGTCCGATTTGTTTGACGTGTATAAGTCATATCTTGTAGCAAATGGGATAGAAGACCAATCACTCCAAAAACTTGATGTAACTCAAACGGATGTAAAACAACATGAAATTATGTCTGCTCTTCTATGTGTCACTACATATAAGGATGCTATACAGTCATTAAAAGGCTATCCTGCATTGATTGGAAGAATGATAATGGGTTTTCAATATATTGATGATTCAAAATCATTAGAAAACTGTTTTATCTCTCTATTACATGGAGATGTTATTGATGCCGATAAACTTGACTATATCTGTAGGGACAAATGGTCTTCTGGTTATCAGAACAACTCAGTTGATGTTGAGAGGATTATTAAGTCTGTAAAATTGTACAGGAATAATGAAGGGGAATATAGCATCGTTTATTTGAAAAATGCTTTGTATGACATACAGAGTATGATTGATAACAAGATATACATTATTCATATAACTATGCCCCGCAACAAATAAAACTATTAGTGCTGTCACTGTATCAATATCTTTTATCTGTTTAATTTAGAAATATATAGTTCATAGATAATGCAATATTGAATTGAATTCGTTATCTTTTCAGAAGATTGGCTGCACCTCAGCAATTCAAGCACACTTGATTGCATTCGGTTTGCACAATCTTTGCATAAGATTGGCTGCACCTCGGCAAAACATTCAAGCAAGCTTGATATTCTGCTCTCAGTTTGCACAATCTTTGCATTGACAGACCATAAGGTTTGTGATAATATCAATAACATCAGTTAAAACAATAAGTGATATGACCACTCTCAAAATACAAAACGTCGGACCATTACTGTCGGCATATGTCGAATTCAAGAAATGCACTTTGTTTATTGGAGAACAAGGTGCAGGTAAAAGTACAATCGCAAAGTTGTATTCTCTGTTCACATGGCTTGAAAAGGGATTGTTAAGACATACGATTTCTGCAGATTCGGTGATAAAATATAATCGATTTAAAAACAAGTACGCTGCATATCATAATCTGAAATCATATTTCTCAGAACAATCATACATCCTATATACTGGTGAGCAGTATGTCTTCGAATACGAAAATGAACACCTGGACATTAGGCGAAATGATTCAAATGGTGAGTTGAATTCTGCTAAGGTGATGTACGTTCCTGCAGAGCGTAACTTGCTGAGCGTAGTGGAGAGTGGCAAATTGCAAAGTGGATTGTCTGAAGCAATGCAAACCTTGATGGAGGAACTGAACAATGCCAAAGCTTATTATGCCAAAGGTGTGGATTTGCCAATCGGAGGTATGAACTTCACATACGACAGACTGAACAAGGTGAGCTGGATAAATGGAAAGAATGCAAATGGTAGGGAGTTTAAAATTGCATTGAAGGAAGCTTCAAGTGGTTATCAGTCGTTGATGCCTATGACGCTTGTTTGTCATTATTTATCAGATCTTGTTCTGAATAGTGGGGCTGAGACTATGGACTATAAAGAACAGCAACGATTGCAACAGGAGGTGGATAAGATAATGGAGGATAATAAAATCTCCGATACTGTAAAAAATGCAATGCTTCGAAATATATCTGCAAGGTACAGATATACTGAGAATGTGAATGTGGTGGAGGAGATGGAGCAAAACCTATACCCGGAATCACAAAAGCGTGTTTTGTTTGACCTACTTAGCATTAACAATAGATTGGAACGCAACAAATTGGTGTTGACAACTCATAGCCCGTATTTGGTGAACTACGTGACCCTTGTTGTGAAAGCCGCTATGATAGAGCCGCAGATTCCTGCAGATGCCGTTGAACTGAAAGATTCATTATATGGTATAGTTCCAGCAGAGTCAATAATGAATGCTTCTGATTTGGCTATATATGAATTGAGAGATGGCGAAGCAAGGTTATTGGAAAATTATGATGGTATTCCTTCGGATTCGAACTATCTAAATCAACAGATGGCTGAGACAAACTATTTGTTTGACCAACTGCTTGACATCGAAGAACAAATACAGGAGGCATAAATATGGAGGATGTCGTAGATTTCTTTATTCCTAAGTGCCAAATGCTTGGAATAACGGCGGAAATGTTTGGTATTTGTGATGATGATGACAAGGCAGAGAAGACTCCTCTGCATATGTCAGTCTCGATAACGAAGAGAAATGGGGTGCTATTATAAAAAACCATAGTGGAAAACCATTGAATTTTACAGCGGTGGACAATTGTGTTGTTGTTCGGAGAGATAATGATGATATGGAAAACCGTTGTTATGCGATGTTGTCAAATGCAGATAATTTGGTGTTTGTAGAGTTAAAGAACGAACGCCAAAAATGGTTTCCACATGCTGTCGAACAATTGCAGAAGACAATAGATGTTTTCAAGCAATATAACGATGTTAGTATGTATAAAAGGAAACGTGCATACGCATGTAATGTCAGGCACCCGAATTTTGCTTATAGTAACAAGGAACTGAAACAAAAGTTTTACCAGACAAATGGTTTCAGATTATATGACGAAATGACAATAGAGTTCAGATAGAGTCCTTTTCGCTGTAAGCAGATTGGATGAAACAATAATGAATCCCCGTCCGAATGACGGCGTTAGTGCAGAGCGATACTGCAACGGGGAACAAGGCAATATTGAATTATGAATTAGGAGTTACGAGTTGTTCTCGGCTATGCCTGCGATTTGGAATTGAACATTTTTGAATTGTTATGGAACGTGAATTACCAGAAATAAATTTTGTCATTAAATGAATTCATGTGGAAGTGTTTTAGAATTTTGTAAGTATCTGTAATACAGATAGAAACAAATATACCCCGAAGTTGAAAGGTACAAAAAAGTGCAATCTGCGATTTGCTGATTCGGGCATTAGATTGAGTAGTTTTTATATCATAAAAACCAGACAAGATTTAACAATTCGTTAAGATTATTTAACTTTTAATTTTGGAGCATTTTGTGCTTTTGGCAACTTTGGTGAGCAAAGACAAGACTTTTTGCCAGTCAATAGAGAAAAGAAAATGCATCAAAATTTGGTCAGTTGTACCGTCATTGTATCTCGGATTCTCTAAGTATCTGGGATTCAACGACGGTTAATAATTCAAAGTCGAACTTTGGATAATCCAAACGGCTGTCAACTATCTTTTTTGTTGACTACTGTTTGTTTGCCGTGTCAATCGTACCAATGTTTATGTTCGCCAGACAGGTAATCTTTGGTTCATATTAATTGAAAAAGGTAGGGAAAAGAAAGGATGAGGTAACACTTTGAGGCAAAAAGGGGATTTCTTAGGCTGCTTTTATTCTTTTTTTTCAAAAAAGTTTGGCTATTCAAAATAAAAGCAGTACCTTTGCACCACGAGAACCCGCCAAGCCTCTTCACAATGCTTAAATCGGCGGGTCGTTTTGTTTTATTATGGCACATTATACAAAGACATACTCATCACCAGCTCAGCTGGTGACATTGCTGCAATCTCGTGGACTCCACATTGAGAATGTCGCACGTACGGAGAACTATCTCCGCCACATCGGTTATTACAGATTTAGTGCTTATCTCTATCCTCTTTTGACAACACCGAAGGAAAATCATATTTTCAAACCAGGAGCCACGTTCAATCAAGCCTTGGACATGTATCGCTTCGACAGGCATCTTCGCCTGCTGATGTTCAACGAGATTGAGAAGATTGAGATAGCCGTCCGTAGTGCCATTATCAACATAACGAGCCGTGAGACAGGGAATCCCTTTTGGATGACCGACCCGACGTGTTTCTATGATACCAGCACCTTTGCCAAGACAAAGCAGCTGATAGATGTAGAACTGGCAAAGTCGCGCGAAGATTTCATTGAACATTTCCGCAACACTTATTCTGACTCATACCCCCCTTCTTGGATGTTGGCTGAGATACTTCCCTTGGGCGTACTGACAAGGATATACGATAACATCAAAAGTAACCAGATTCGAAAGAAGATTGCCCAAGAGTTCTCTTTAGGAGTGCCAGTCTTCAATTCATGGATGACTATCATTACGGTTGCTCGTAATAATTGCGGTCATCATGCTCGCGTATGGAACCGTACATTTGCTCTGAGGGTTCTGACTCAGCGACGTATGGCACGTCCTTGGATTGCAATTCCTGTCAACCAAAAGAAAGCCTATTTCAGTCTCTGTATCATTAAGTACTTCCTTGACATCATTTCGCCGAACAACGATATGAAGGATAAGATTGATACTTTGCTCTCCGCTTATTCATCCATTGATACAAGTGCAATGGGCTTTCCCCGTGGCTGGGAGAACGAACCGTTGTGGCAATAGGCACAATTATACAAGGTGGGCGAGGATGGAAATTGTGTACATTCTCGCCCTTCTTTTGAAAAAATGTCTTTCATTTAAATCTTTTTCGGACTTTTAGAGTCTTTATGTCAGATGCATCTCAAAAACGTAAAGATAATGAATACAGAAAACGACATCAAAATGAAAGAACTCGCTGAACACTTTCAACAGGAACAACCGCACTTGATGAGGTATGCCTGCTACCGTCTTGGTGATACAGACGATGCGAAAGATGCGCTGCAAGATGCCTTCCTTAAAATCAGCTCAAAATTCTCTGATGAGAAGAGCGTTGAAGTGAGAGACTGGCGCAACTATATCTTTCGTGTACTCTCTAACTTGTGTTCCTCACGACATACTGCGTTGAGAAAACTCAGGACAATACCCTTGGACGCTCGCCTTGACATAGCAGATCTCCCAACGGAAAACGACGAATCGGACTACCAACGAATTGCCAAGCTACTTGTGGAAATCCCAGAGGAACAGGCCGAGGTCATACGTCTTCGAATCTATGGCTACAACAGCTTTGCTGATGTAGCCGAGATTCTTTCTCTACCCCTGCCCACGGTGAAATCTCGTTTTCTCTACGGACTGGAGAAAATCCGCAAGGCAATGAAACAAACGAATCATTAACATTAAAAAGTACATTGACTATGAATTGCAAGGAATTTAAAGATAAGGTGGTTGACCTTTTTGATACCACAATCGACATGCAGACGCAGGCAGAATGTAAGGCACACATGGCTGAGTGTCCCGAATGTAAGGCCTATTATGAAGAACTGGCCGAAGCGTTTAATGCCTTACAACCACAGGAGACATCTGCCCAACCATCTATCAGCAGACCAGTCTGCAAGCAGCACCATCTCTGGCGCCCCATCGCTGCCGCCGCAGTGTTCCTCCTGGGATTCTTTATCGGTTGGAGCCATCTTTTCTCCACATCCGCTGTGGCCGAGACTCCACGCGGCCAACTCTTTGAGCAGTGGATTAAAAGTGTGCAGAATGTGGGCAGTTTCCAAATGGCAGTCTATGCCCGCACAACGTCCAATGACAACTTTGCTTATTTCGACCCAAAAGCCGACTTCGTGAGAATAGACATCGGACTCCTGAGACAGAATGACAGCGTGTTCTATCGTGTAGAGAAGCAGAATGGGCGTGTTATCGTATTCGACGGCCAGAACCAATATATGTGGGTTCCTAACGCGCTCTACGTAAAAGGGCCTCGTGCTGCCAATTTCCTAGAATACTTTATCAACCTGCTCTACCCCGAGCGTCTGCTGACTATGCAGAAATCTGCCATCGATTTTTCCAAGAAGAACGAAGTGATACGCACAGAAAGTGATTCAACCATCACCTTGACATTCAAGGGAACAGAGAAAAACAGCGACCTGCAACAACTGCTTGAGACTGGCAAGATGGGGGATTGTGAGGTGGAAGTGGAGAATGTATTCACAAAAAACGACGGGCTGCTGCGCTTTGTCAAGCTCTGGGTTGTCAATGATGGCCAGAAGACCCTCCTGCTTCATATCGATAATATCCAATATAACGTCATGATGAGTCGTGCCAATCTCATTCAAATCCCAGACACTCAATGGACGGATGTAACAGAAATGACATCTTCGACAGCCGATGACAGACTCAGCAAACTCCAAAATGAGACTGCTACACAAGCCGCCCAGCGCATACTCCAAGCCATCATCAGCGCCGACAACAGCCAAGCCAGTGAAGCACTTATATATTACAAGAGCGTACTCCCCGCGCTGAGCGAGAAAATGAAAGGATGTAAAGTCTCAGAATTCAAAGAACGTCGCGATGGCGATTATGTTGGCACCTATGTGTTCTACACCTTGTCGCATCCCGATGGGAAACAAGAGCAGAAGCACATCGCTATCAGAAACGACAACGAAAAGCATATCTGGGTAGCTGATGGTGGGCTATAGTTAATTGCACCAGTACCAATAAGCATACCTCTCCGTTTGCTTGCTACTGCAAGTAACGGGGAGGGTCTTTGTGACATTAACCTATCTCGTAAGTCCTTGCTGGTACTTCTGTATTCGCCCATCATATCTGCCATCGGCAATGTCGTGGACTTCATGGTCGGCACGTCTGAGTTCGTTGGCATTGAACCTGCCCAAGGTGCTTGCCAGCCATACAAACCAGTCTGCCACCTGCTTCAAGGTGGCACTTGCCAGTTCGGCAAACATCTTCATGTAGTGCATGATGGCGTATGACTCATTGTCCCTGAAGATGTCACCATGCTTGCCACCACGACCTCCGAAGCCCGAATAGGCAAAGTCTTGGATGGCTTTGATGCAGAATTGCAAACCCTCGTCAATGCGGTAGATATAGGCAGACATGGCAAAGAACATCGGGTCTTGCCAGTTGCCACGCTCCTTAATGGTGTAGAAGTCCCGCAGCTTCTCGTCGGCTTTCGCTGACAGTTTACCCACCTCCTGTTTTTTTGCTTCAATAGTACAATCAAGAGATTGGGAGCGGTTCGTCTTGGTTCTGATGTCAAGGTCGAGCCGGTTGCTGCGCTCTGCTTTCGTGCGGTTGGCACTTGTCAGATAGTCGTGTTCCTTCCACAAGTCTGCCACTTCCGTTTTCGCCGCATCGACCTCTGCATCCGCTTCTTCCTTCTCGGCGGCGGCTTTCTTTGCCTCTTCCTGGAGCTGCTTCTTCTTGTTCTCCTGCTTCTGGATGATGAAGTCGTTCCGTTCCAGATGGTCAATCCCTGTCTCTGACTTCTTCTGCCCTCGCTGCATGTCCAATGTCTCAGCTACCAAATCTTGGATGGCAGACATGTCCTCGGCATTCAGCTTGAAGGACTTGCCTGTGTCATGGTCCATCCAGTCCCAGATGATATGAGCATGGTAGTTCGGCTCCCATGATTCAGGGTTTTCTTTGTCCTCATAATGCCCTTCGTCCTTATGGATGTGTATCTGTATGGCTCTGATGCCCCACCTCTCATGCACTCTTTCGACATAGCGCAAAAGGTCTTTCATCGTCGTGTCCGGCTTGATGTTCACCACCCCCTTCACGGATGGGGCTGCATCCCTGACGGACACGCTGCTTGCCTTTCTTGTCCGTAAACTTCACGTCCTTCTCCTGCATCGCCCTGCCAGTCTTCTGCTTCACCATGATACGGATGTCGTCATAGTGCTGCTGAAGACTGACACCCTCCATGCCAGGTGCGACATACACTTCATTCAGGTGGGCCAGGTCTTTGCGGATGTAAAGCATGGCAGGATTGAGGGATGCGATGTAGTCTGCGTCCCTTCTGTTGTGCCGCTCACTCTGGGCGATGTTGCAGGGCTTGATGTGCTCTGATGCTTTGGCTGTTGTTGCCATATTTCTGCTTCAGCGGTTTTCTGTATAATTGGTTATCAGGGTATCGGGGCAGAGCCTTGATTGGAGGGTGCAGGGAGAGAGTCACTTCCTGCTCAGGAGTCTTGGGGGCAGATGCCACTGAGCGGAGCGTCCAGAGAGAAGGTCACTCTTTGGTCCGGGTCCTCAGGGGTGAAACTCATGAGCGAGGTTTCGGGGTAGCGTCCTGAACGGGTCAAGGGCAGAGCCTTGTGGGTTCTCAGGGCAAAGCCATGAGTCCCTCGGAAGAGCCCACAAA
>ERZ779669.1386-NODE-1386-length-11252-cov-2.735643_pt1 | contig 11252 bp, 10 predicted proteins | sample MGYA00511372_ERZ779669 | MGnify/ENA primary metagenome ERZ779669 (study PRJEB29588, sample SAMEA1967891) | human gut metagenome | biome: human gut; feature: human-associated habitat; material: faeces | place: Denmark | collected 2008/2010 ... | reverse complement strand
CCGCCGCTGTAGAGGTGCAGCCGGAATTTATCCAAATAGTGAAATGACGAATTCATACACAACCGCTTTATGATCATTGCTGTAGATTTTGACGGAACCATCGTAGAGCATCGTTATCCCCAAATAGGGAAAGAAATACCTTTTGCCATTGCTACTCTAAAGAAATTGCAGGCGGAACGGCATCTGCTGATATTGTGGACGGTTCGGGAGAGAGGATTACTGGAAGAAGCTGTAGAATTCTGTCGTAAACGCGGATTGGAATTTTATGCTGTCAATGCCAATCACCCAGATGAATCCCTGCCAACAAATCCATCTTCGCCCTGTCGGAAAGTCAGGGCAGATCTCTATATTGACGATTGTAATATGGGAGGTCTGGCCGATTGGGGCGCAATCTATGAAATGGTACATCACGGGTGGAGTTACGAACAGTACATAAGTAGAACAATCGAAAAGCATTCGCATGGTGTTTCCTTGTGGCAACGCCTGTTTGGAAAACATTCATATTTTCTTTTATAGTCAAAATAAATGTCAGTTATCAATAAAAGGAAAGTGACTTGCAGCGGTTGTAATGCTTGTGCGGAAGCATGTCCTAAGCATTGCATAGAGATGGTTCCTGACAGAAAAGGCTTTCTTTACCCAAAGGTCAATGAAGTTGTTTGCATTGATTGTGGTGTATGTGAAAGGGTCTGTCCGTTTGAAGATGGCAATAAGAAGTTGAATGTTCCTCTTACAGCTTACGCGGCGTGGAATAAAGACAGAGAACAACATTTGAGCAGTTCGTCTGGTGGAGCAGCTTATGTATTTTCTTCATACATAATAAAACAGGGTGGTATTGTTTATGGTTGTACTTCCGAGGGGATGCATATTCGTCATATTCGGGTTGCATCGTTATCAGAATTACCTCAACTGCAAGGTTCTAAATATGTGCAAAGTGATGTGCGAGGAATATTCAGCCAGGTCAAGATAGATTTGAAAGCCGAAAAGCCAGTATTGTTTATCGGAACGCCTTGCCAAGTAGCCGGACTGAAAAATTATATACGGACAGTGCCCCCACACCTATTCCTTGTTGACCTCATTTGCCATGGCGTTCCATCGCAAAAAATGTTATCGGCACATATTACCCCAATAAGCAAAGGACGGGAAGTTGAACATATAGCTTTCCGCTATGGAACAACCTTTATGATGAAAATCACTGGAAAAGACTTTTCTTATAAGTGTATGCATTATTGGAAAGATTCCTATATGCGCAGTTTTATGGATGGCTTTACCTATAGAAAAAGTTGTTATCAATGTCCGTTTGCGACTTCAAACCGTGTGGGTGATGTCACTATCGGTGACTTTTGGGGATTGAACGGGTTAGAAGAACAGTCAGCCGGAACGCATGGCGGAATCTCCGTGCTTTTGCCATGCACGGAAAAGGGGCAAGAGCTCATTAGGTCGTTAGCTAACAAGCTTGTGTTGCATGAGCGTCAAGTTACTGAAGCTGTGGATGGAAACACTCAGTTACGGCATCCCATGTATCGTAGCTTTAATAATCGCATTTTCAACATACTTTGGCCATTGTTACCTTTCGATAAGGCTGTTTGGTTGCCAATTTTACTACAACGGATGAATACTTTAATAAAGATTTTGCTTGATGGTGTCCGAAAGTAGCCGACGGATTGCACGTAATACCGTACTCCTCTATCTCAGGACATTGTTTTCCCAACTGATAGCCCTGTATACCTCCCGGAAAATTCTTGAGATTCTTGGCGTAGAGGACTATGGCATTTACAATGTAGTAGGTGGTGTAGTTGGTATGCTCACGTTTCTGAACGGTTCAATGGCTGTTGCTACGCAACGTTTTCTGACCTTCGAGCTGGGTCGCGGAGACTTGAAAGCCTACAACCGGGTATTCAGTATGTCATGCCTTATCCACATTGCATTGGCCTTGATGATTGTTATTGCAGCGGAAACGATAGGCCTTTGGTTTTTGAACTCCTACTTAAATATCCCAGGCGAACGAATGACGGCAGCCAATTGGGTATATCAGTTCTCTATTCTTTCCGTATTCGTCGGCATTATCCAGACACCTTATATGGCTTCACTAACTGCCCATGAACACATGAATATATATGCATACGTCGGTATGGGAGAATCGGTCTCACGATTAGTGGTTGTATTTCTTCTGTTAGTCATCAATTATGACCACCTGATAGTTTACGCCCTCCTTTGCCTCATTATACAGTTGATTTCCGCATCAATTTATCGGATGTATGCAGTTCGGAAATTTGATGAATGCCGATTCAAGCAACTATGGAATAAAAGCCTTTTCCAGTCAATGTTAAGTTTTACGGGATGGAATCTTTTCGGCACAATCGCTTGGATTTTAAAAGACCAAGGAACAAATATATTGATGAACATCTTTGGCGGGGCAGCGATCAATGCGGCCAGAGGTGTTTCTTATCAAGTTTCCAATGCGGTGCAAAATCTTGTCAGTGGTTTCAGTACAGCAGTCAATCCTCAACTGACAAAGAACTATGCTGCTGGAGATCGCTCCTGTTTCCATCGCCTGATGATGACAAGCTCGAAGATATCCTTTTTCCTGCTATTGCTCATTGCCTTGCCGGTGATGATAGAAATATCCTATTTGTTAAATCTTTGGCTTGTTGAAGTGCCGGCTTACTCGGTGATTTTTACACAACTAATATTGGTGGAGGCTCTTATTAATACATACGGAGGACCGATGATAACCGGACTGATGGCTATGGGGAATATTAAGTGGTATCAGGTTGTGGTGGGTAGTGCTATGTTACTCAACTTACCCATTTCATACGTACTGCTACGTACAGGCCATAGCATAGTTACGCCATTAGTAGTTTCAATTTTCGTGATTACACTCTCGTTGATGCTACGGTTGCTGTTCTGTCGCCACCAGTTGGGATTATCTGTCCGTTTGTATGTTTCTACGGTCGTTGTTCCCACACTGGGTGTGGCCATTATTTCCGGAATAGCTCCTTTTGCTATTCATCAGAGCCTCACTTCCGGTTTCTTCCGGCTCTTAGCGGTAGGAGGAGTGAGTTTGGTTTCCGTTTCATTCTTTACCTATGTTTTAGGTCTCAATTCCTCCGAACGCCAACTGGTAAGAGTGGGCATATCAAAATTATTATGTAAATTCAGATGATGATGGAAAAGAAAAAAGTTGGCATTATAACATTTCATGCCTCTCACAACTATGGTTCCATGTTGCAGGCATACGCTTTGCAACAAACCGTGCTCGGAATGGGATGCGAATGTGAAATTATCAACTTCCGGACAGAACGGCAACAAGAATTCTATCGCCCTATATTTTCGAGAGGTTCTTTTATAGATAGGTTGAAACGTTCTCTGTTCTATGCGCCTTATCTTTCTTCTTGGAAAAAGAAGCATCAGTTATTCGAAAAGTTCATAAAGGAAAGATACCATTTGTCGCAAAAAGAATATACAACACTTGAAGAATTGGAAGCTGCAACTTTAGATTATGATGTTTATATTTCGGGCAGTGACCAAATCTGGAATATAAGTGCTCTGGATTTTGATTGGGCCTATTTTTTGCCTTTTGCAGGGAACTCCCGGCGTGTAGCATACGCTCCCAGCATGGGGCCGTTACCTCATCAACTAACGTTTAGTAAAGAAATGACTGTTAAAACGGCAGAATTATTGAAAAGCTATAACCATATAAGTGTCCGGGAACAGCAAACTATGGAAATAGTGATGCAACTTACCGATGCTGATTATTATACGGTAACGCTGGATCCTACACTGTTAGTAGAGCCACAAAAATGGAGTATTATGGCAGGCAAAGCACCATTGATAAAGGGGAATTATATTTTCTTATATACGCCTCGGTATAACGCGGATGTATATGAAGAAGCAAATCGAATGTCAAAAACACTCAAAATACCGATAGTCATCTCTTTATTTCATGATGGGGCATTAGCCAACTTAAAAATTATGCGTAGACATTATCATTGTTTGTTAGCTTCTGGCCCTCTTGAGTTTCTCAACCTATGCAAATTTGCCACATATACGATTGGAAAATCATTTCATTTGGTTGCATTTTCAATTCTTTTCCGTAAACCCTTCTTTGCCGTTAATGGAATGGAAGACAGTCGTGTGATGGATTTATTAAAACTGACAGGACTGGAACAACACAGCGTGAGTCCAATAAAGGGATTTTCCACTGTACCCACCAAAATAGATTTCGATGAAGTGCATCATCGTCTTGCTGATGCAAGAAAGCAAAGTTTGAACTGGTTACGTGAAAGCTTATGTTGAATCAAACAATCTATTTATCACCAAACGGTATATTATTATTTCATTAATATCCATTTTTAATGACGGTATTAAAAAATGGGGTATATTGTTCTTGATTTTCAATAATTTATAGCAAATTCAAACAAAGGCATTAAATGAAAATTCCAAGGGTTTCCATTATTATCCCTGTTTACAATATGGAGGACTATATAGAACGGTCTGTTGTCAGTCTGTTTGAGCAAACATTAGAAGATATGGAATTTGTTTTCGTAGATGATTGTTCATCAGACAAAAGTATCGAGATATTATGCAATATTCTCCTGGAATATCCTCAAAGGAAATCTCAGGTAAAGATTATTCGGCATGACTATAATAAGGGGGTTGCGGCTGCCAGAAATACAGGGCTTAAAAATGCGACCGGCGAATTCATTGGATGGGTAGATCCGGATGATTGGGTGGAAACAGACATGTTTGCCCAATTATATGATAAAGCCATACGAAATGATTGTGATTTGGTCTGGTGTGATATAGTTGATGAATATGTCCGCACAAGCCAATACACAAATCAAAATGCAGAAGAAAAATCATCCATTTTGTTGAAAAAGACACTGACCACCCTATCTTTCGGCAGTTTATGTAATAAACTTGTCAAACATTCCATTTACACAAAGAATCATTTATGGTGTATAGATGGAGCCAACATGATGGAAGACAGAATTCTTTTAGCTCGCGTTCTTTATTTCTGTAAAGTAATAAAATATGTTCCATCTGGTTTTTACCATTATCGAAAGGAAGTTCCCAAATCCATGACAAACGGAGGTGAAAATAAATGGATGAAGCATTTGGAAGAATCATACATCAATCTGAACTGTTTAGAATCCTTTTTCAAAGAACACCATGTCTATGAGGATTTCGCATTTTCATGTAATCTGTTGAGGTTAATTATGAAGCAACACCTGTTATACACGACGAAGATAGAAGACTTGAAGTTGTGGGCGACATACCAGCCAGAGGCCAATAGATATGTATGTTTCTCTCCAGAATTGCGATGGAGACATAAATGCATAGGAATGCTCATTTATTGCAAATTATGGCCGATAATCCGTTTTTGGTTATATGTAAAACAAGTAAAATCCCAATATATCAGCAAAAAGCCATGAATACGGAAATACCTGTAGTCATTGCATTCACCCCGAATTATTTTGTACCAGCCGCTACATGTTTGTACTCTATACTCAAGCACAGCAGGGATGGTGAATCTTTCCGTTTCATTTGTTTGTCGAGTGAAGAGCTGCCCGAACAAATGAAACGCAAAATCAAATTGGTGGGCAATGGAAGAGGACGCTATTCTTTTATCAATATGAGAGGGAAGCTACATGGCATCTATATAAATCCTAAGTATACAGAAGCAGCCTCATACAGACTAGTGTTGCCAGACCTGCTTCCCCAATATGAAAAAGTCATTTATATAGATTGTGATATCATTGTGCGGAATGACTTGGCCGACTTGTACCGATCTACCAATTTGGGTAATAATTATTTGGCAGCCGTGTTTGAAGCACCTTTAGATTTTCAGGTGAGCCGTTTGAATATCATGGGATACAATCCTAGGGAATATGCCAATTCCGGTTTATTGCTAATGAACCTATCCTTGATGCGGCAGGACGGCATCGTTGATAAATTCATGAAAGCCCTGCAGGTAGATTATCTGGAATTTCCTGATCAGGACGTGTTGAATCAAGTATGTCGTGGCAAGATAATCGGATTGCCCCCATTCCATAACAGTATACGCACTTTTCATTTGCCACAATACAAGCCATTTTTCCTCCAGCAATACACCGAACAAGACTGGAAGGAGGTACAACAACATGGCAATGTGCATTACACAGGCTCCAAGCCGTGGAACAGCTTTACAGTAGCATTCAAATTATGGTGGACGTATTATGAAGAACTTCCCCAAACAATACAAGGAGAATGGTCAAAAAACCGCATAATATACGGCCTATATAGATTCTGTAAAACACGGGCGGGATGGTTGTTGCTAGCAAGCGTACAGAATATATATCGCAAAATAAGATATTCATTATGTCTTTTTTGAAAAATATTATAAAACCAGTCATTCCTTCCAAATTCTGGAATGATTTGCGAAAAAGCAAATTTTGAGTAAACATAAAAAAGTAGCCGATTTATGGAATCCTATAATCAATGATTATCTTTCCGGAAAATTGGAAAAATATCCATTGAGGGCCAAGCGGACATTCACTACATCAAAGATTATTTGGCAATATTGGGGACAGGGATTGGATGCAAATAACATGCCAGAGATAGTACACATTTGTTTTGATTCCGTTGACAGGTATAAAGGTGAATATAAGGTAATCCGTTTGGATGACGCTATGATATCCGAATATATCGATCTGCCCGACTTTGTTTGGGAAAGACGAAAGAATCAACAGTTTACACGGACATTTTTCTCCGACTTGTTCCGTGTCGCCTTGCTGAGCACCTATGGTGGAGTGTGGCTGGATGCCACCATTTTGTTGACGGGCAAGCTGCCTAAAGAATACGAAGACCTTGACTTCTTCATGTATCAACGCTCGGAGGCCGAACCCAACAAAACATATTGGGAAAACACATACGCCTATTATTTTGGTTGGGATATCGACTACAAGGTCAGGGTACTTAGCAGCGTCATATTTGCTCGAAGAAACAATGAAATCATATCTTCACTAAAGGATTTGCTATTACATTTTTGGAAGACACAAGAGTACATTCCAGATTATTTCTGTTTCCAAATATTATTCAACGAATTGATAGTAGAAAAATGTCCGGAGAGGAACTGCCCGATAGTTAGCGACTGTATCCCGCATCTATTTCAAACAAAAATTAACAATGGGAATTATGGTCATATGTCCTATGAACAAATCATAGCATTGACTCCCATTCACAAAATGTCGTATTATGACGCAAAAGCATTAAGCCGACTTAAAGGAATACTCAAACATTATGAAACATGCTTACCTAATCATTGCCCATCATGAATTTGAGATCTTGAAGAAACTCGTGCAAGCCATTGATGATGAAAGAAATGATATTTATATCCATTTTGACAAAAAAATGTTTCCTATCCAGACCTCAAAACTCAATATGCAGGACTTTATGTCCTGACAAACCGTACGGATGTAAGATGGGGGGATTATAGTATGGTGGAAGCAGAATATGCCCTGTTTGAGACGGCATACCGACAGGGAAACTACAGTTACTTTCACCTGCTTTCAGGAGTGGACCTGCCCATCAAATCTAAAGACTACATCCACTGCTTTTTTAAAGTTAATGCAGGTAAAGAGTTTATTGGATATTATCAAAAGAATGCAGCTAAAGAGATAGACCGAAAAATGAGAAGGTGGCATCTTTTTCCAAACGACTTTAAAAATAGCAACGGCATTTCCAGCCTTTGGAAACGAGTCTTACGGGCATCCTTTATTCGTGTGCAACAACTGTTTGGTATTTATCGAAACCGGCACATTCCTTTTAAGAAAGGGCCCCAATGGGTAAGTCTGACGGCAGACTTCATCAGTTATCTGCTTCAACAAAAAGAAATGACGCGCCGAATATACAGCCACACTTTTTGTGCTGATGAAATATTCGTGCAAACTATCTGCTGGAACTCTCCTTTCCGCACCCGTCTGTATGATACGACAGATGAAAGACGGGGATGTATGCGAATGATAGGATGGGAAGGCAACCAAATCCGTGATTGGGAAGAAAAAGACTTTGAGTACTTAATGCAATCAGACGCATTATTTGCCAGAAAATTTACAAGCAAGCATCTTGATTTAGTAAAACGAATAAATGCAGCTACGGATATACCTAATTAATTTATATTATTAAAATTATATTAAACATGCTCACTGGAATCCTTGCAGACAAAGAATCAACCTTAATTGAATCTATGCGATTTCCACTCATGGTACTTGTTGTGTTTATCCATACAATACCAGAAATAAAGATTCAACTTCCTGAAAATTTTTCCGGTTCGGCAATATATATATTTGTATCTGAAAGCATTTCACATGTAATTGGACGAATAGCTGTGCCTTGCTTTTTCATTTTTTCCGGCTATTTCTTCTTTTTGAAATCGGAACAATATAATGTATGTTTCTTTCGCAAACAATTATCAAAACGGTTAAAAACGGTAGTTATACCCTATTTCCTTTGGAACTTATTAACCGTATTGATTACGATGAGTAAAGTAATCCTATTCTCTGTGCTGCAAATAGATGGAAACGAATCTAATGACATATTCAGTCTTTCTCCATATGTCATTTTTTGGGAAGGGCCCATCAATTTTCCATTATGGTATTTACGCGACTTAATCTGCATGTTTTTACTTTCACCTTTATTCTACATGTATTTTAAGAATTTAAAGATTTATGGCCTATATATGCTAATTCTTTGCTACTTATTAGGTCTATCTATCGACATTCCCGGTTTTTCAATGACCTCAATCCTGTTTTTTGGATTAGGCGCATACACTGGAATTTTCAAGAAATCCTTGTTAACTTTTTGCCGCCGATGCAGATATGTCTGCGGAATGCTGACTGTCATATTGTTATGTCTATCTCTATACTATAATAGAGACATCCATTATGAATTCTTAATAAGACCATTTATTTTATGCGGAATTGTTACAGCTATAAACATCGTATTCGTACTGAACATAGAGAGTAAAAAAATGACTACGCTATTCTGCAAACTTTCTTCATGCGTATTTTTTATATATGCTATACATACGATATACATTATTAATTGGACTAAAGGGTTATTTGTCCGATTATTTCCGCAATCCAATGCATATGAACTATTGGTCGGCTACTTTTCTATTCCGGTCATTACACTCTGTATATGTCTCTTGCTTTATTGGACGATGAAAAAGAGTCTTCCACGAGTATTGGCATTTATGACCGGAGGAAGAATATAAACAGTCAGTAATTCCCTCATATTCCATTTTAAAGATATGAATAAGAAAAAATGAAAATTTCCATTATTATACCCGTGTATAATGCCTCAGCTACTCTTCCTGCTTGTCTGACTTCATTAGAATCGCAGACTTATAAGGAAGTGGAGTGGTTGTTCGTAGATGATAGCAGCACGGATGAAAGCTTGAATATTCTTAAGACTTACCAGAAACGACATCCGGAACTGGCGAATATCATCAAAATACTGCATCACGAACATAACCATGGAGTAGCGGCAGCACGTAATACGGCCTTGGAACATGCGACAGGAGAATATGTTTACTATGTGGATGCGGATGATACTCTCTGTCCTGATGCCGTGGAATCGATGGTAAATGAAGCACATGCTACCGATAGCGACATTGTAGGCATAGAATGGTATCTGACTTTCAAATCCAATCAACGATATATGAAACAAGCAGATTATACTACGCCAATAGAAGCGTTGCAGAACATGATGTGTGGTGTGATGCGTTGGAATCTGTGGCTATTTCTAGTAAAAAGATCGCTCTATATAAAGAATGACATCCGGTTTACAGAAGGTATGGACATGGGCGAGGATATGATGGTCATGACGAAACTATTTGTTTGCGCAAAAAAAGTGTCACTGATTCATCGTCCATTGTATCAATACAGGCAAAATAACGAAAATTCGTTGACAAAGACCTATTCACAGGAGCATATCAGGCAAGTTACCCATAATGTGTATGAGGCGGAACGGTTTATTCAGAACTCGTCTTATGCCGTAACATTGTCATCATACACACCTTTTCTGAAACTGAATATCAAACTTCCGCTTCTCATAACCGACAATATCATGCACTACAAACAATGGCTGGCATGGTTCCCAGAAGCCAACGCCTATGCTATGCGAAATAGACGACTCCCATTACGTACACGCTTGATACAACGTGCTGCCACTTTGCGATATTTTGGGCTGCTTAGACTCTATTATTGCTTTGTGTTTAAATTTCGTTACGGTATAATATATAAATAAACAGCCACTAAAGCCAATGGTAAGATTAGTCATCATGCTGCTTGTAACAACAGTGGTAAGCGGATATTATTTCCCATTCGGTTTCTTTTTTCTGCCCGATGGTATAAATACCAAAATGATACTGGCTGTTATCGGAGCAATTTTATTCATTTACCACAGAAGTACGAAACATCAATGCGATATTTCTAAAGAACTGCTTGTTTCCATAGCTATAAGCCTGGTCTTTTCATTACTATGTCTGTATTCTTGCGAATACAACAATACAGAAGACTACGCTTATGCGACTTATATCATATCTTTTTTCACTTGGTTAGGAGGTGCATATACAGTCTGTGCCTTCATTAGAGCTGTTCATGGGGAAGTGACATTGAAACTGCTGACAGGCTATCTGACTTTTGTATGCGCCTGCCAATGTCTATTGGCTCTGCTAATAGACCGTATTCCTACCTTTCAGTTGTTTGTTGATACATATATCAATCAGGGACAAGCTTTTTTTCAAGAAGTCGGACGACTATATGGTATAGGTGCCGCTTTGGATACAGCCGGAATAAGATTTTCCGTATGTTTGCTTTTAATTGCCTATTTGCTTAGTGAAAATAAGGAAATACGAAATAATCCCAAAGATATCATATTCCTGCTATCCTGTTTCTTTATTATTTCCGTCATCGGCAACATAATTTCACGTACTACCGTTATCGGAACTGCGGCCGGAGTATGCTATATGATATGTTCAACACGTTTTTCATGGAAACAGAACCGTACGCTCTATACTATTTTCGGCATAGGCCTTGTTTGCACCATTGCATTGTCTGTCTATTTCTATGTCACAGACCTGTCTTTTCACTCGAATATGCGGTTTGCTTTTGAGGGCTTTTTCAATTGGGCTGAAACGGGAGAGTGGAGAACAGACTCAACCGATAAGCTCAACCGGGAAATGTGGATATGGCCTCAAACCACGGCAG
>ERZ779669.1384-NODE-1384-length-11260-cov-7.276305_pt1 | contig 11260 bp, 8 predicted proteins | sample MGYA00511372_ERZ779669 | MGnify/ENA primary metagenome ERZ779669 (study PRJEB29588, sample SAMEA1967891) | human gut metagenome | biome: human gut; feature: human-associated habitat; material: faeces | place: Denmark | collected 2008/2010 ... | reverse complement strand
TGAACTCTCAACTTCCCTCGCCGAACTCTCAACTCTCAACTCTGAACTCTCAACTTCCCTCGCCGAACTCTCAACTCTCAACTCTGAACTCTCAACTTCCCTCGCCGAACTCTCAACTCTCAACTCTGAACTCTCAACTCCTCCCTCCGAACTCTCAACTCTCAACTCTGAACTCTCAATTCGACAACTCCACTCCATCGCCAGATTGAGCTTATACTGCGCCGTCGGCTCCGACGAGCACTGCTCCATAGAGAGGTGTGGCGGGTAGACGATGCCGTCGCAGGCAGCCCATGTGGGGAGCTTGCGGCGCGCTGTCTGCCAGCCTTTTATCTGGTCGAGTGCGTAGGGCATGTCCACATCGGGGAAGCGTGCCGACTGAAGGGCGAGCTGACGGGTGTCCTTTTCGCGATATTCTTGTATAAATTCTGCTGTTGTCATAGACTGTATCTTGGTATATTTGACTGCAAAGTTACTATATTTCACTGATTAAAGTTCCACATTCCTGCGATTGAGAATAAATTTTCCCATTTTTCTTTGCAGTATAACAAACTTACTGTACCTTTGCAAAAGTTGCACAGAAAGCAGCAAAATGCGCAACTCTAAACATAATACCCTATAAATAAGTATGGAACCTATCGTTGACTTTAAAATCCTACCCGAACGTCTGCGCCAAGCTGCGCAGGTAGTGACGGTTGCCGTGGCATCTCCTGCCGACTCTCACACAGAAGAAGTTATCGAACGAAGCATTGCGGAGCAGTTCGCACGCTTCATCCTTGTGGCTAACACAGCTAAGGCTGACATCGCTCGCCGTTTGGCTGCCGACTATCCCGACAAGGTGACCCTCATCGTAGCCGACGACGACGACGATGCGGCGCGTCATGCCGTGAAAGAGGTGCGCGAAGGCCGCGCCGACGTGCTTATGAAGGGTTCGCTGAACACCGACAACCTCCTGCGCGCCGTGCTCAACAAGGAGGAGGGCATCCTCATCAAGGGCAGCGTGCTGACACATATCGCTGTGGCTGACGTGCCGAGCCTCAACCACTTGCTCTTCTTCACCGACGCAGCCGTTATTCCCTACCCCACTACGGAGCAGTTTGACGCTCTGGCGCACTACATCACCGCCACCTACCGCAGCATCACGGGCGGCGACCGTCCGCGCGTGGCTCTCATCCACTGCACCGAGAAGGTGTCTGAGAAGTTCCCGCTCACACTGAGCTACGAGGAGTTGAAGACTAACGCCGCAAAGGGAGCCTACGGCGAGGTGGACATGAGTGGTCCGATGGACGTAAAGACAGCTTGCGACGCAGAGAGCGGAGCCATCAAGGGCATCGTATCGCCGGTTGTGGGCAACGCCAACTGCCTCATCTTCCCCGACATCGAGGCGGGCAACACGTTCTACAAGACGCTCACGCTCTTCGGCGGAGCTACGGTTGCGGGCATGCTCGTGGGCACCAGCGCGCCGGTTGTGGTGACATCGCGCGCCGACACTGCCGACTCTAAATTCTACTCTTTAGCAACTGCCTGCCTGAAGGCAATCAACAAATAAGAAGCAACAAACATCATTTATGAAGAAGATATTTGTCATAAACCCCGGCTGCACCTCAACGAAGGTGGCTGTGTATGAAGACGAACGTGCTGTATGGACATCTGACGGACTGCACCCGCAGGAGGAGCAAGACCAGTTCACTACCGTTAACGAGCAGTATGAGTATCGCAAGAACTTCGTGCTGAAGCTGCTCAAGGAGGCTGGAATACCTCTGGAGTTCGACGCCGTGATAGGTCGCGGCGGTCTGCTGAAGCCGCTGCACGGTGGTGTCTACGCCATCAACGAGCAGATGAAGCAGGACCTCATCAACGCCAAGCACAAGCACGTGTGCAATCTCGGTTCGCTCATCGCCGACGAGATAGCGCAGATGTGCCACTGTCCGGCTTACATGGCCGACCCGGTTGTGGTAGACGAGTTCATGACACGCGCCCGCTACACGGGTCTGCCGTTCATGAAGCGCGAGTCGATATTCCACGCGCTCAACGCTAAGGCTGCTTCGCGCCGCTATGCGCGCAGCATAGGTCGCAAGTATGAGGAGATGAACCTCGTAGTGGCTCACCTCGGCGGCGGCATCTGTGTGTCGGCTCACCACGAGGGCAAGGTGATTGACGTGAACAATGCGCTCAACGGCGAGGGTCCTATCGCACCGGAACGTGCCGGAACGCTGCCTGCCGACCAGCTCGTGCGCCTCTGCTTCTCGGGCAAGCATACCGAGGCTGAGATAATGAAGATGCTTGCGGGCAACGGCGGATGCCAGGCGCTGCTGGGCATGAAGGACATGAAGGAGATCTCGCGCCGCGCTGAGGCTGGCGAGGAGCCGTTCCACGAGGTGCTCGAGGCTATGCTCTACACTGTGTCGAAGCAGATAGGCGCCATGGCGGTTGCGCTCTGGGGCAAGGCGGATGCCATCATCCTCACCGGCGGCATCGCATACAGCAAGTACTGCGTTGAGGAGATAAAGAAGCAGGTGGGCTTCCTCGCTCCGGTCGTAGTGCTGCCGGGCGAAGGCGAGATGGAGTCGCTGGCGTTCAACGCACTCGGAGCACTCAACGGCGAGCTGCCGGTACATGAGTATAAGTAAATTCTGGTGAGAATTTACTTAGTTGAGATTTGAGAATTTAGAATTGAGAGTTGGTTTAGTTGAGAGTTGAGAGTTGAGAGTTGAGAATTGAGAGTTGAGAGTTGAGAGTTATGATATGCACTATAGTTTGCGCTCTCTTGAAGCTCTCAAGGTAATCATAACTCTCAACTCTCAATTCTCAACTCTCAACTAAACCAACTCTCAACTGAGTAAACTCTCAACTCTCAACTTTCAATTCTCAATTATCAATAACAAAGAAAGCCCTGCTTCGCATTCGTGCGAGGCAGGGCTTTCTCACTTAAACCTAATCAACAATTTTCTCAACAACAATTTATATCATCTAATACTAACCAAAATCAACTGCTGAGCGTGCCTGACGGCGTCGGGCTGCGAAGCTGTCGTGCCGTCGGGGCGTGCCTCGCGAGGATTATTTCACCTCAATCTGGCGAGCTGCCTTCTGCACGTTCTGCTCCACCTTCGGAAGATCGATTGTAAGCACACCGTCGCTCACGTTGGCAGCAATCTTCTCCTTGTCGACATCGTCAGGCAAGAGCAATGTCTGCTCGAACTTGGTGTAAGAGAACTCGCGGCGCAGATAGTGCTCCTTCTTCTCCTCTTCCTTCTTCTCGTTCTTCTTCTCCATCTTGATGTGCAGGTTGCCGTCAGCGTCGATGTTGATGTTGAAGTCGTCCTTCTTCATTCCGGCTGCAGCAAGCTCTACAGTATAGTCGTGTTCTGTTTCCTTAACGTTGATTGCCGGGGCGGTTGCGTTTGTACGCGGCATAAAGTCAGTATCAAAAAAGTCGTTGAAAACTTCTGGCATCCAAGTATTTCTCATTACTGGTAACATATCAAATACCTCCTATTTATATTTTAATCTTACGTTTATCGTTTGCTTGCCTTCGGGCTTCCGCCCATCGGCTTGCACTAAGTATACTGCAACTTACGTGCCAAACGCCGTTCGGGCGTTTCCACCGATAAATCGCAAGCGAAATTGGCAGTTTCGGCGACAGATAGTCAGCAGCAAAGGACAAATTGGCGGAGAATGTTGGTGCAGCGGAGACTGCTGCACCCCCTGAGAAATGCGCATCAACAGACTAAGAGTTGCGTTACCCGACATTTCGTTTTAGAATGTTACCGCGTACTGGTAACACTGTTACATGTACGCGGTAACGACATTACCAGTATGCGGTAACAGCGTTACCAGTACGCGGTAATCACCCAAAGGGGGGTGCCCCAGCAAAAAAATCCTCGCAAAATGCTTGCTCGTTTCACAATTAATGCGTACCTTTACCCCGCGAAATAGAAATCCGCACGCAGAGCGTGTTTTGTGCGGACACAGACATTATTACCCTTATATACTGCTCGCGCGAGCGTAAGTATAACTCGGTTCTCTTCGGTGTAAAGACGAAAGGAAGTGTTGTTGTATTTACGCAATTTTTGTTTTATTACGTTTCTACTCACACCACTCCCAACCGCATCTTCTCCACGCACGCTGACGCCCATGAAGCAAGCAAAGCAAGTTAAAGCGATGCACGTGCTGACGCCCGCAAGGCACGCTGGCGCCCGTCGGAGCACATGACGCCGAACCCATACCTCTCAAAGAATCTAAAGACCACAAACTTTTAAATACTATACCTATGGAACTTAAACAAGCTACTGCCGGAACAATGGAGTCCGGCGACATCATGATTCAGATTGCCCCTTGCGAGAAAGAGGGACTGAACATCGATTTGCAGAGTTCGGTTGCCTACCAGTTCGGCGACCAGATACGCAAGGTGATAGCTGAGACGCTCGAAGGACTCGGCATCACCCGTGCCGAGGTGCACGCCACTGACAAGGGCGCGCTCGACTGCACTATCCGCGCACGCGTCACTGCGGCTGCCGTAAGAGCTACGGGCAAAGACGTGTGGAAAGACTAACCCCCCCAAAAAACTTTTTGACCTATGAAACGACTAAGAAGAACTATGATGTTCGTGCCGGGAAACAACCCCGGCATGATGCAGGATGCATATATATATCATCCCGATTCAATAATGCTCGACCTTGAGGACTCTGTTACAATGGCAGAGAAAGACGCGGCACGCCTGCTCGTCTACAACGCATTGAAGACCATCGACTATGGCACGACGGAAATGGTGGTGCGCATCAACCCGCTCAACACTCCGTACGGCAAGAAGGATATCGAGGCTGTCGTTAAGGCTGGCGTCGACGTCATCCGTATGCCTAAGACCGAGACCGCCGAGGAGGTGATCGAGGTGGAGCGCGAGATAGAGAAGGTGGAGCAGGAGCTGGGTTGCGTGGGTCGCACGCAGATAATGGCTGCGCTCGAGAGCACGCTCGGCGTGGTGAACGCCTACGCCATCGCTACCGCTTCTAAGCGCATGATGGGCATCGCCCTGGGCGCGGAGGACTACTGCGCCAACCTGAAGACACAGCGCTCGCCAGAGGGCATGGAGCTGCTCATGGCACGCCAGACCATCGTGGTGGCTGCACGCGCTGCAGGCATCGACGCGCTTGACACCGTCTACTCTAACCTCAACGATATGGAGACATTCCGCAAGGAGGTGGAGCTGATTCATCAGTTGGGCTTCGACGGTAAGTCGATCATCAACCCGCGCCAGATAGAAATCATCAACGAGGTGTTCACACCGACTCAGAAGGCTATCGACAAGGCGCTCGCCGTTATCGCTGCCATCAAGGAGGCTGAGAAGAAGGGTTCGGGCGTTATCGCCGTGAACGGTAAAATGGTTGACCGACCAGTGGTGATACGCGCACAGCGCGTCATCGACTTGGCACTGGCTTCGGGCGTAATTAAACAGGAGGACATAGCATGAGCACACTGAACGAAAGACATACCCTCGCCGAGCAGGTAGCTCAGGCTATGGGAAAGAGCGTATATAATAATGTAGAGGCACACAAGGACATCACGCCGCGCCTCGAACTGCAGCAGAAAAGCCCCAAACTCATGACGCTCGAGGAGGCTATTCGCCACTCGGGACTGAAGGACGGCATGACAATATCGTTCCACCACCACTTCCGCGGTGGAGACAAGGTGGTGAACATGGTTGTGGCTAAGCTCGCAGAGATGGGATTCAAGGATCTGCACCTCGCAGCTTCGAGCTTGCAGGACGTGCACGAACCGCTCATCGAGCACATCCGCAACGGCGTGATAACAGAGATTTCGACATCGGGTCTGCGCGGCGAACTGGCTAAGGAGATTTCGCACGGACTGATGGAGAAGCCGGTGGTGTTCCGCTCGCACGGCGGACGCGGCGAGGCTATCGCCTCGGGCGAGTTGCACATCGACGTGGCGTTCCTCGGCGCTTCTTCTTCCGACCCGCTCGGCAACGCATGCGGCTACTCGCGCTCGGAGAACGCTAAGAGCATCTGCGGTTCGCTCGGTTACGCGCTGCCCGACGCTCACTACGCCGACAAGGTGGTGATCCTCACCGACGACCTCGTGCCTTATCCTAACACTCCGAACTCTATCTCGGAGCACGACGTAGACTACGTGGTTGAGGTAGAATCGGTAGGCGACTCGTCGAAGATTGCTTCGGGAGCCATCCGCGACACCAAGAACCCGCGCGACATTCTGCTCGCTCAGCAGGCTGCGAAGGTGATCGTGAACAGCGGCTACTTCAAGAACGGCTTCTCTATACAGACCGGTTCGGGCGGTGCTTCGCTCGCTGCCGTGAAGTATATACGCCAGAGCATGATAGACCAGGGCATCAAGGCCTCGTTCGCCCTCGGCGGCATCACCGCTCACATGGTGAAGATGCACGAGGAAGGACTCATCGAGCGCCTCATCGACGTGCAGTCGTTCGACAAGGTGGCTGCAGAGTCGCTCAAGAACGACCCGAAGCACAAGGAGGTGTCGGCTTGCGAATACGCAAGTATGCACGAGCAGGGCGCTGCCACACACTATCTCGACATCGTGATACTCTCGGCACTTGAGGTGGACGTCAACTTCAACGTGAACGTGCTCGTAGGTAGCGACGGCATCATACGCGGCGCTATCGGCGGACACCCCGACACAGCAGAAGACTCGGCACTCTCTATCATCGTCTGCCCGCTGCTCCGCGGCAGAATACCGTGCGTCGTTAACGAGGTTACAACGCTCATCACTCCGGGTCGCACCGTAGACGTGGTCGTAACCGAATACGGCATCGCTGTAAACCCAGCTCGACCGGAGATAGCTGAACGCCTGAAGGCTGCCGGCTTGAAGCTCGTCACACTCGAAGAGCTCCGCGACCGCGCACTCTCTGTAATCGGCAACCCCGCACCGCTGCCGTTCGGCGACAAGGTTGTCGGCGTCGTGATGAACCGCGACGGCTCGGTAATGGATGTTATCAAGAACATCAAGGAATAAGTTTTGAATTTTGAGTTTTGAATTTTGAGTTGTCGGCTACGCCGATGTTGAATTATTCAATGTTTAATTCACAATTCAAAAATTCAAAACTCAAAATGCGCGAAGCGCACAATTCAAAACTCAAAACTCAAAATTCAAAATTCAAAGAATGATTACGCTCCACGAACTTCTGGCGAGCCGCGACGCACGCCATGCCACACAGCAGAAGCTGCTGGCTGAACACTCGGGAAAGACACTGGTGTGCCTTACTGTCGTCATGCCAGGAAGCGTAAAGCGTAATCAGCAGTCGCTCACGGCAGCACACGCCGCTGTTGAAGCCATGCGCAAAGCTTTCGCCGTCAAAGAAAACAAAGGGCTATTCCCCCTAGAAAACATAGAAACCCCAGAACCCCTAGTCCCCCTAGAAAACCCAGCCCCTACCCTCCTCGAGCTCGACCTCGAAACCGGCTACGAAGCCTACCTCATCACCCCGATGCCGCTCCTCGAAGCCAAGCGCATAGCCGTCAACATCGAAGACACCCACCCACTCGGACGCCTCTTCGACATCGACATCATCAACGCCGACGGCGTGCCCGTCTCAAGAGACGCCATCGGCGAAAAGCCACGACGCTGTCTCGTCTGCGACCACGAAGCACGCTACTGCATGAGGATGCACTGGCACACGCAAGAAGATATATGGGCGAAAATCAACGAAATGGTGGACAGCTACGTCGAAGCCCGCAAATCTTAATACTTAAACCTATGGAGATACAGACCCTCAACCCCGCAACACCCCGTCAGCGCCAACGCATAGAAGCGTTCCTCAAACGCAACGCACTGCGCATCGACGACATGAACTACTACGCCGCAGTGCTCGACGACGACGGCGAGATGATAGCCGGTGGCGGATTGAAGGACGACGTAATAAAGTGCGTTGCAGTGGACGATGCGCACAAAGGCGAAGCTATAGCCAACACGCTCGTCTCGCACCTCATATCGCACGCCAACCAGGAGGGCTACGGCTGCATCAAGCTGTTCACAAAGCCCAAGAACCGTCAACTCTTCGAGAGTCTCTCCTTCCGCCTGCTCGCCGAAGCACCCGAAGCAATACTCATGGAGACCGGCATCGGAGGAATCAGCAATACGGTCGAGGCTCTGAAAAAGATAAAAGAGGAATCAGAAAAGTATAAAGAATACAACAAAGAGTGTAAAGAGGACAATAAGGAGTGTAAAGAGGATAGTAAGGAATGTAAAGAGGAAGAAAAAACAAATCTCAACACCACAACACCTCAACTTCTCAACACCTCATATCTCAACACCACAACACCTCAACACCTCAACACCTCATATCTCAACACCTCATATCTCAACACCTCAACACCTCAACACCTCAATACCTCATATCTCAACACCTCAACACCTCAACACCTCAACACCACACCGCCTCGTGGAGGCGTTGTGGTAATGAACTGCAACCCCTTCACCCTCGGCCACCGCTACCTCATAGAGCAAGCCGCCAAGCAAGTGGAACAGTTATACGTAATGGTAGTAAGAGAAGACTGCTCGCTCTTCGCCTACACAGAGCGCAAAGCGATGGTAGAGCAAGGCGTTGCAGACATCGAGAACGTCAGCGTAATCGACGGCAGCGACTATGCAATCAGTCGTGCGACGTTCCCTACCTACTTTCTGAAGCGACTCGACGACGCTGCCGACACGCAGATGCTGCTCGACCTCGATCTGTTCCGCCGCCACATCGCGCCAGCTCTCGGCGCAACCGTGCGTTTCGTAGGCACAGAGCCTACCGACCAGCTCACACGACGCTACAACCAACTGATGCACGAAGCGCTCAAAGACGTTCGCGAGATAAATCGACTGGAGAAAGACGGCAACGCAGTAAGCGCATCGCGCGTCCGCAAGGCAATGGAAGAAGGCGACATGAACACAATAAGACAGCTCGTGCCGCCCACCACCCTACCTTATATAATAGCACACCTCGCTACACAAGCGTTGCAGGCTGAGCTCGACACCACGCCGAAGCCCGGTCTTGTAGACAAAGACAATAACGGAGCGCACCGCGATATGGATCATGCGCTGATGCAACTCAGCATCAACACGCTCCACCCCTACTTCGTGCGCCTCGCATTCCTCGGTTTCGCCGACACTCTCCCGTCTCACACAGTCATAAGAGACGCCGGAATAGAAGCCGAAAAGGCTATGCTCGAAGCCACAAACGGCGTAAACACGCATAAAGGCGCACTCTTCTCAATGGGCTTAGCCGTAGTAGCAGCAGCCTACGAGGAGAAAAAAGCAGCAGCTAACAAGGAAGAAAGAGGAAAGGAAAGAGAAGAAGAATATCTATCCTCACTCCAGCTCACAATAAAGGCTCTCGCAGCCAGCTTCCCCGATACCAGCGGCACGCACGGCAGCAAGGCAAAGCAGCTCTCCAACGGCACAACAACCATAAAAGGAGCGCTCGACAACGCCCGCGAAGGCTACGAAAAACTGTTCGCCGAATGGCTGCCGTTCTACAACGAACGCAGAAAGAGCCACGATGCGCACGCTCTGCACAAAACATTGCTGCGCATCATGTGCGACCTCGACGACACCAACGTAATCTATCGCACCAACGTCGTCACGGCAGAAGAAGTGAAGCAGGAAGCAAGAGCTTTGCTCGCCAGCTTCGAAGAGGCATACGCCGCTGAAGACAAAGAGAAGTGCGCATCAGCCATAGAAGAGAAGTGCGCATCAGCCGAACTTCTCGCTCTCAAAGATATGGACCGCCGCTACACCGAGCGGAACATTTCGCCAGGAGGCACTGCAGACATGCTATCGCTCACCGTGTTCATCGGAAGCATACAGACATACTAACAAAGAAGAAGATAAAAGAATACAGACATCCTACGACAAAGGATAGAAGTACACAAACATACTAACAACAAAAGAATATTAATAATTAAACAAACTAATAACTTAAAACCTTGGCATTATGGTAGAACTTATTAATCACGGAGTCTATCTCCTCAACGGTACCGAAGTTTGCGACAAGTACGAAGGCATGACACCCGACGAAGCTCGCGAGAACACTATCACCTACGGCATCCTCCGCTCTCACGACGTGGACGGCTCGAAGGGAAAGAAGATGCGCATCCGCTTCGACGCAATGATGTCACACGACATCACATACGTTGGAATCATTCAGACAGCACGCGCAAGCGGTCTGCAAGAGTTCCCGTTGCCTTACGCTATGACAAACTGCCACAACTCGCTCTGCGCAGTAGGCGGCACTATCAATGAGGACGACCACGTATTCGGTCTGTCAGCAGCTAAGAAGTACGGCGGCATCTACGTTCCGGCTAACCAGGCTGTCATCCACCAGTATGCTCGCGAGATGATGGTGAAGTGCGGCAACATGATTCTCGGTTCCGACTCTCACACACGCTACGGCTCGCTCGGTAACATGGGCGTTGGCGAAGGCGGCGGCGAGCTCGTGAAGCAGCTGCTCAAGAACACATGGGACATCAACGCACCGGAAGTGGTGCTCGTATGGCTCGAGGGCAAGCCCAAGAAGGGCGTAGGTCCGCACGACGTGGCTATCTCTCTCGTTAAGGCTACATTCGAGAGCGGCGCTGTGAAGAACAAGGTGCTCGAGTTCGCAGGTCCTGGCGTTAAAGAGTTGCCTATCGACTTCCGTAACGGTATCGACATCATGACTACCGAGACCACTTGCTTGAGCTCTATCTGGGTTACAGACGAAGAGGTGAAGCACCACTACGACATACACGAGCGTCCGCAGGACTTCAAGGAACTGAAGCCGGGCGACGTAGCTTACTACGATATGATGATTCGCATCGACCTCTCTTCTCAGGAGGCGATGATCGCTCTGCCGTTCCACCCGTCGAACGCAGTTACTATCCACGAACTTCAGGCCGACCCGGTGGGCATCCTCACACGCATCGAGGAAGACGCAAAGAAGCGTTTCGGCGACAAGGTAGACGTGCACCTCGTCGACAAGATTGTTGACGGTAAGGTTTACGCCGACCAGGGTATCATCGCAGGCTGTTCGGGCGGTACATACGACAACCTCGCAGAGGCTGGCGCTATCCTTAAGGGCAAGAGCATCGGCAACGACTACTTCACGGCTTCGGCTTATCCGCAGTCGACACCGGTATCAATGGCTGTGACACGCGAGGGCATCACTGCCGACCTTATCGAGGCAGGCGTTGTGATGAAGCCGGCATTCTGCGGTCCGTGCTTCGGCGCAGGCGACGTTCCGTCTAACAAC
>ERZ779669.1382-NODE-1382-length-11275-cov-4.489929_pt1 | contig 11275 bp, 10 predicted proteins | sample MGYA00511372_ERZ779669 | MGnify/ENA primary metagenome ERZ779669 (study PRJEB29588, sample SAMEA1967891) | human gut metagenome | biome: human gut; feature: human-associated habitat; material: faeces | place: Denmark | collected 2008/2010 ... | reverse complement strand
CCTGCGGCTGTATCTGACGGCTACGGCAACTCAAGGCATTCGGTGTCAGACTACGGGCGCGGGCTTTGACCAGAAAGGTAAAGCGATTACCGTCACGGTCGGCCACCAATACATTCTGGTCGACAAAGAAATCGGGTTTGTAGGTATCGACCTGCAACCGCACATGAAGCACCGTCACCTGCAAATCTTTCAACGTATCCCCCACTTCCCGTACAAACCGGCTGACGGAAGCAATGCGCGGCTTGCGCACGGTCAGTTCAAAGTGTACCACGGCAAAACGTTTGGCCAGCTCCACCGTACGTTCATAGCGCGGATTGTGCGGCTCAAACTTATTGGCCAGCCAGAGTATATACGAAGGGTCAATGTAATAAATCTCTGCCAGGTGCTTTCCCTTGTATTTGCCGAAAGGCATCAGATCGTCCAGCATACCATAATAGGGTTCAAACCGTTCATTGTCGGCCGTTTCCAACCTTACATTACAGTTCTGCAACATCGAGAAGGCACGCGCGGCAGCTGCATCCAATGTTACGCCCAGCGTGCGGACAAAGAGATAGGACGGAGGGGAAGGAAATTCGCGCCACAGCGCATAATACGGGCGATACTCGGTCGCCATACTGATAAGATAGGCTCCATTGTCACGCGTGCGTCCACGGTTGAAAAGCTCCAGTTCCTTTTGTACTTGTGCGGTGATTTCCATACCTGCCTCCTGCTTTGGAGGCAAGATACAAAAAAAGAATCGAAAATGCAAGTTTATACAAGCAAAACGGGAGGAAACAACCCTTTATCGGTCTTCCCTCCCGTTAAAATGAAATATGGAATTCTAACAATTAATTGTCAAAGAATAGTCTTCACGGTTTCCAGCATACCTTTTTCCTGAATACTGTCGAGGTCTTTCTTCACGGCTTCCGTCAGTCCCGGAATCAGGTTCAGGTCTTCGCCCCAGATGGAAGTGGCCCCCAGCACACCTTCCGCAATCTTGGCCGTGTTGCCCGTAGCCCACAGCTGTTTCAGCAAATCCATGATTTCCGGTGCGTCGTTAGGCACGATTTCAGCCCCGTCGGCACGTACACCTCCCTTATAGTAAGTGATGATGGCAGCCAGTCCGAGCACCAGTCCTTCAGGCAGTTTGCCCTTGCGCTGCAAATAGGTTTTCAGGCCGGGCAGGTCGCGGGTCTGGTATTTCGGGAAAGAGTTCAGCATGATGGAAGTCACCTGATGGTCTACAAACGGATTGTTGAAGCGTTCCAGCACGTCGTGTGCAAATTTCTCCAGCTCCTCTTTCGGCAGATTCAGGGTTTCCATCAGCTCATCGAACATCACCTTATGGATGAATTTGCCGACCACCGGATGCTGGCAGGCATCACGCACGATGTTGATGCCGGAAAGGTAAGCCACCGGAGAAAGTACGGTATGCGGACCGTTCAGCAAGGTTACCTTCCGTTCGTGATACGGTGCTTCCGACGGTACGAACAGCACATTCAGTCCGGCCTTGTCGGCAGGGAATTCAGCTGCCACTTCCTTCGGGGCCTCGATGACCCACAAGTGGAAGATTTCGGCTTGTACCACCATGTTATCGTCATACTGCAACTTTTCCTTGATGGCGTCGATGTCCTTGCGGGGGAATCCCGGAACGATACGGTCGACCAGCGTGGCATATACGCCGCAGGCTTTCTCAAACCAGTTTTTGAAGCCCTCTCCCAAGTTCCAGAGTTCGATGTACTGGTAGATGGTTTCCTTCAGCTTGTGCCCGTTCAGGAAAATCAGCTCGCAAGGGAAGATAATCAGCCCTTTCGACATATCACCATTGAAAGTCTGATAGCGGTGATACAAAAGCTGTGTCAGCTTGCCGGGATAGGATGAAGCCGGCGCATCATCCAGCTTGCAGGAAGGATCGAAGGCAATGCCCGCTTCCGTTGTATTGGAAATCACGAAACGCATCTCGGGTTGTTCGGCCAGCTTCAGGAAGTCCTGGAACTGATGGTAGGGATTCAGGGCACGGCTGATGACGTCAATCATTGTCAGGCTATTCACAGCCTCTCCTTTTTCCAATCCCTGCAGGTTGACATGATACAGGCAATCCTGAGCGTTCAGCTTGTCAATCATTCCCTTTTCGATGGGCTGTACCACTACCACGCTGCTGTTGAAGTCGGCTTTTTCGTTCATGTTGTAAATAATCCAGTCAACGAATGCACGGAGGAAATTTCCTTCACCAAACTGGATGATTCTTTCCGGACGGACCGTCTTGTGGGCGGTCTCTTTGTTTAATGCTTTCATACTATATCTTTAAATCACAAAATTGTTCCTTTTCCGCTCATCCATGAAAGGGGCAGGCACACTCTTGAAGGAAACGTGCCTATAAACATTTATTTTTCAACCAATTAGATTCATCTCGGCAACATTAATTTTCATAAATGAGTGTTGCAAAGGTAATAAATATTTTGTTATTCCAAAGAAAATTTCTACTTTCGTGTTCGATAACGGAAGGGCAATCGATATTTTATGTTGCCCAACATAAATAAATTGTAACCTTACGATTAAAGACAACTATACAAACAATAAAAACACATTCGTCATGAAGAAATTTATGGATGAAAACTTCCTGCTGCAGACTGAAACCGCACAGGAGCTATACCACAACCATGCGGCCAAGATGCCGATCATCGACTACCACTGTCACCTGAGTCCGAAAATGGTGGCCGAAGATTACCAATTCAAGTCTATCACCGAAATCTGGCTGGGAGGAGACCATTATAAATGGCGTGCCATGCGAAGCAACGGCGTGGCCGAACGGTATTGTACCGGAAAGGATACCACCGACTGGGAGAAATTCGAAAAATGGGCTGAGACTGTTCCTTACACACTGCGCAACCCGTTGTACCACTGGACACACCTGGAACTGAAAACGGCTTTTGGTATCGACAAGATTCTGAACCCGTCGACCGCCCGCGAAATCTTTGACGAATGTAATGCCAAACTAGCTACACCGGAATATTCCGCCCGCAACCTGATGCGCCGTTACCATGTGGAAACGGTATGTACTACCGACGACCCGGTGGATTCACTGGAGTATCACATCGCTACCCGTGAAAGCGGATTTGAAATCAAGATGCTGCCTACCTGGCGTCCGGACAAGGCCATGGCCGTGGAAGTGCCGGCCGACTTCCGTGCCTATGTGGAAAAACTGAGTGAAGTGAGCGGCGTCAGCATCTCCAGCTTCGACGACATGGTAGAGGCCCTGCGCAAGCGTCATGCCTTCTTTGCCGCACAAGGCTGCAAGCTGTCCGACCACGGCATCGAAGAGTTCTATGCGGAAGACTATACGGATGCCGAAATCCGCGCCATTTTCAACAAGGTATATGGCGGCACCCCGCTGACTCACGAAGAAATCCTGAAGTTCAAGTCGGCCATGCTGGTGGTATTCGGTGAAATGGACTATGAAACCGGCTGGACACAGCAGTACCACTACGGAGCCATCCGCAACAACAACACGAAGATGTTCAAGCTGCTCGGCCCGGATACAGGTTTCGACTCCATCGGCGAATTCAATACCGCCAAGTCCATGGCGAAGTTCCTCGACCGACTGAATACGGAAGGCAAACTTACCAAGACCATCCTCTACAACCTGAACCCTTGTGCCAACGAGGTGATTGCCACCATGTTGGGCAACTTCCAGGACGGCACGATACCGGGCAAGATTCAGTTCGGTTCAGGCTGGTGGGTCCTCGACCAGAAAGACGGTATGGAGAAACAGATGAACGCACTTTCCCTGCTGGGCCTGTTGAGCCGTTTTGTGGGCATGCTCACCGACTCCCGTTCATTCCTCTCCTATCCGCGTCATGAATATTTCCGCCGTACACTCTGCAACCTGCTGGGCAAGGACGTGGAAAACGGAGAAATTCCGGTCAGCGAAATGCCGCGCGTGCAGCAGATGGTGGAAGACATCAGCTACTACAACGCCAAGAACTTCTTCCAGTTCTGACCAACTGCAGACTGAAAAAACATACTATAATCCATTTCAAGGCCGTTCCTTTCGGGACGGCCTTATTTGATTTCTGTCTTTTTTTCCGTATCTTTGCGTTCCTTTAGCAAAAAAAGAAAAAGAGATGAAAGTACAGTTCATGAGTCTGGCAAGCGGCAGCAGCGGCAATTGCTACTACCTGGCTACCGACCACACCGCCATATTGATTGATGCCGGCATTGGCATCCGCACCATCAAGAAAGTGTTCAAAGACCGTATGCTCAACCTGGAAGGCATACAAGGTGTACTCGTCACCCACGACCATGCCGACCACATCAAGGCGGTCGGCCACCTGGGAGAACGGCACGGCCTTCCGGTCTACACCACCCACGAGATACACGAGGGCATGCGCCACAGCTACTGTATGACCGAACGGCTGAGTCCGGAGCGCATGCATTTCATCCGGAAAGAAGAAAGCTTCACGCTGGGCGATTTCCACATCACCTGTTTCGAGGTGCCACACGACGGTACCGACAATGTGGGCTACTGTATCACGGCCGGCGACAAGACCTTCTCTTTCCTGACCGACATCGGACACATCACCCCCACGGCGGCACGCTACATCCAGCAGAGCAACTACCTGATTATGGAAGCCAATTACGACGACACCATGCTGAAGATGGGGCCTTACCCCCAGCACCTGAAGGAGCGCATCGCCGGACCCAACGGCCACATGAGCAACCACGAAATGGCCGACTACCTGAGCAAGCACTTCCCCAAAGGCCTGAAATATCTGTGGCTCTGCCACCTGAGCAAAGACAACAATCATCCGGAACTGGCCTTCAAGACCGTGGAACTGGCCCTCCGACAGGAAAACATTCTGGTAGGCAAAGACGTGGAAGTCGTCCCGTTGAGACGTACCAGCCCTTCCGAAATGTATGTCTTTGAATAGTCTCTCCAAGATACAGACAGAAAAAACGAGATGCGCCCTCCTTTCCAAAGCAGGAAGAAGGGCGCATCTCGTTTTTCGGTATATCGCCACGCCTGTATCAGCGCAGTCTTTCGTAAGCCTTTACCAGCATCTCATCCTTGCCGATGGCACGGATGGCCAACCAGTTCAGAATGATGCTCACCAGCGGCAGGCAGACTGTCCACGAAGGCATGAAGCTGTAGTCATCGAAAGCCTTGTCCGGGTTCACCACAAAATAAGTCAGCACCAGGTAATAACCCACCAGCACGATGGTGTTGAAAATCGTGAGACGGATTTGCAGCATCCGCTTCCGGTACAAGAAAATTGTCACCAGCGCAACTACGGCCACAACCGTCAGTACGGCGAACAAAGCCCACGGCGTATAGTTCACGTTGCCGTCCGGCAGCATATAGGAAAGGTTTGTCATTTCACAAATATTCTTGTCTGTATAGAAACTTCCCACGGAAGCAGACATCATCACCACCATCAGGATGGCTACTATCAGCAAATAAACAGTCTGTATTCTCTGTATCATAATTCAATCGTCAAAAAGAGGTTTCAAAAATAAATGTCATTCTGAGGGCGACGGTTCCTGCCGGGTGCGCTCAGAATGACAAGCCCAAATGCGCGTGCGCATTCATTCAATTCTTTCCAATAAGGATTACTGCAATTTTTCTTTTTCCTTTGCAGGGTTTCTATAATAAACCTTTCCTTCGATGTACTCCTGAGTAGCAATCAATGTCGGTTTCGGGAGTTTTTCGTAATAGCGAGAGATTTCAATCTGCTCTCTGTTTTCAAACACCTCTTCCAGATTATCGTTATAAGAAGCAAACTCCTGTAATTTCTTGGAGAGGTCATTCTTCATCTCTGCAGCAATCTGGTTGGCACGTTTGCCGATGATAGCTACTGTTTCATAGATATTGCCTGTGTCCTCACAGAGTTCCATCAAATTACGAGTAACGGTAGTTGTAGGAGCGTTTGTCTTTTTGTAATCCATAATTCCTTATTTATAATTATAAACGTTTATTATTCATCTTCATCCGTGGAAACATACTTGCTGACATCGGCATAAATATTTTCCACCTCTTTCATGTATTTGCTTTCCGGGAATTCATTCTTGAACGCATAATATTCGTCCACGGTCTCGCGCATACGATCATCTCTTTTTTCGAGCACACTTTCCTTGGCCATGTGGTACTTTGCCCGCAGAATCAGGATGGAAAGATCTTCCCGCATCTTGGTATAAGGATATTCCTTCAGCACGTTCTGTGCCGTCACGATGGCAGCCAGATAATTGTTACCCGTGCTGCTGTACACCGCATTTCCGGAATAAGACCCCAGGTCGTAATACAGTTTCGCAGAAAGATATTCCTTCTCTACCAGCTTATCCTGCAACTCAAAAATCATGTTCTGAGCCAGTTCCTTCCGGTCGCTCATCGGGAAATATTCCATGAACATCTGCAATTCCTGAATGGCCTTGTAGGTACTGCTCTGGTCCAGACGCGGTTCCGGCGTATCGAGATAAAGAGCTTTTCCGCTGAAGAAACGTGCCAGCTCCGTATAAGTACCGCGCGGATAAGTCGTGTAGTAAGTATTAAAATAATGTGAAGCTGTCACATAGTCCCCCTGATTATAATAAGTCATAGCGAGCATATACAAAGACTCTTCTCCGTTGGACGTACCTTTCAGGATAGGAATCAGTTCTTCCAGAATAGTAGCCGCACGCGAATTCTGTCCTTTGGCAAAGTAACTCTTTGCCGCTTCGTATTTGTATTCGTAGTCAGTGCTTTTCAGCACCTTATTATACTCTCCGCAGGAAGACAAGATTCCGGCAGAAAGGAGGGCCATTGCAATATATTTCTTCATATTTATCAAGATAGTTGCGCAAAATTACTCTTTTCCAGCGAATAATCCAACTCTCGGACGTTTTTTAATGTAATTTTTCAGGACGGGCAAAGGGATGTATAAAATAATATGTAATTTTACATCCGTTTTCAATTAGCTATTCCTGTTTTCATGAATTTCGAACTGATATCCGACTACCAGCCCACCGGCGACCAGCCGGAAGCCATCGCCCAGCTGACCGAAGGCGTCAAGCAGCATGTGCCTGCACAGACTCTGCTGGGAGTCACCGGGTCTGGAAAGACCTTCACCATTGCAAATGTCATCAAGAACGTCAACAAGCCGACCCTGATTCTGAGTCACAACAAGACGCTGGCCGCACAGCTCTACGGGGAGTTCAAGAACTTCTTCCCGCACAATGCCGTGGAGTATTATGTGTCTTACTACGACTATTACCAGCCGGAGGCATACATCCCTTCGACCGATACCTATATAGAAAAGGATCTGGCCATCAACGAGGAAATCGACAAGCTGAGGCTGGCGGCCACTTCTGCCCTGCTTTCGGGACGGAAGGATGTCATCGTGGTGTCGTCCGTATCGTGCATCTACGGTATGGGAAACCCGGCGGACTTCTACAACAACGTCATTGATATCAAGAAGGGTAAACTGCTGGACCGCAACGTGTTCCTGCGCCGACTGGTGGACAGCCTGTACGTGCGCAACGACATCGAACTGAACCGCGGCAACTTCCGGGTGAAGGGGGATACGGTGGACATCTCACTGGCCTATACCGACAGTGTGCTCCGGGTGATGTTCTGGGACGACGAGATAGACGGCATCGAGGAAATCGACCCCATTTCGGGCCATCGCCTCGGCACGTTCGACGAATACAAGATTTATCCGGCCAACCTCTTCATGACGACCAAGGAGAGTACGCTCCGGGCCATCCACCAGATTGAGGATGACCTGACGAAACAGGTGGCCCACTTTGAGGAAATAGGAAAGCCCTACGAGGCCAAGCGCCTGTATGAACGGGTGACGTACGACATGGAGATGCTGCGCGAACTGGGACACTGCTCGGGCATCGAGAACTATTCGCGCTACTTTGACGGACGCGAACCGGGCACCCGTCCTTACTGCCTGCTCGACTTCTTTCCGGAGGATTTCCTGATTGTCATCGACGAAAGCCACGTCAGCGTGCCACAGATACGGGCCATGTATGGCGGCGACCGGGCCCGCAAGACGAACCTGGTGGAATACGGCTTCCGTCTGCCGTCGGCCTTTGACAACCGTCCCCTCAAGTTTGAGGAGGTGGAAAGCAAACTGAACCAGATGGTGTTCGTCTCGGCCACGCCGGGCGAGTACGAGCGCCGGAACAGTTCGCAGGTGGCGCAGCAGGTCATCCGTCCCACGGGTCTATTGGACCCGGTCATCTCGGTGCGCCCGGTGGAAGGGCAGGTGGTGGATCTTCTGGGCGAGATCAACGCCCGCACGGCGAAGAACGAGCGTGTTCTTGTGACCACCCTGACCAAGAAGATGGCCGAGGACCTGACCGACTTCTTGACCGAGCAGGGCATCAAGGTCAAATATATGCACCACGAGGTAGATACCTTTGAACGGATGGAGATCATCAAAGATCTGCGCCTGGGCTCCATCGATGTGGTGGTGGGCATCAACCTCCTGCGTGAGGGCCTGGATCTGCCGGAGGTCAGCCTTGTGGCGATCCTGGATGCCGACAAGGAAGGCTTTCTGCGCAGTGAGACCAGCCTCATCCAGACCATTGGCCGCGCGGCCCGCAACGCCGAGGGTCTGGTCATCCTGTACGCCGATACCGTTACTCCCTCTATGCGGGCCGCTATGGACGAGACGGAGCGCCGACGGAAGCTGCAGGACGACTTCAACAAGGCCCACGGCATTATCCCGCAGACCATCCGCAAGAGTGTCCGCGAGATGGTGGAGATCAGCCACAGCGCCGAGGAGGCCTCCAAGCTGTCGAAGAAGAAGCTCTCCGACCGGGAGCGGGCGGAGACGATCGCCCGGCTGGAAAAAGAGATGAAGGAGGCCAGCCGTATGCTGGAATTCGAATATGCCGCCCTGCTGCGTGACCAGATCATCGAACTGCGGGGGGAGAAATAAACCGAACCGAGAAACGACCTATGAAAAAGTACCTTTCCTATATCTACGTGATCCTCAGCGCCGTGTGCTGGGGCTTTATCGGTTTTTCCAACCGTATGCTCACGGAGGTGGGCGTATCGCTGGGCAACCGGGTGTTCATCCGGAACTTCGGCACGCTGGTGATCCTGACCATCGTATTCGCCCTGTTCCACCGTCAGGTGTTCCGCATCAAGCTGAAGCATCTGCCCATTTTCCTGTGCTCCGGACTGCTCAGCATCCTGACGCTGAGCTTGGTCTACTTCCAGTGCCAGACCATGTGCTCCCTGTCGGTGGCGGCGGTGCTGCTGTATCTGGCTCCGTCCTTTGTGGTCATTTTCAGCGCCGTGCTGTGGAAGACACCGCTGACGAAGCGCAAGCTCATCGCCCTGGTGGTGTCCCTGCTGGGATGCGTGATGGTCAGCGGCATCATCGGCGGCGATATGACCGCCTCCTGGGCGGGTATCGGCCTGGGCGTGCTGTCCGGCCTGTGCTACGCCAGCTATACGGTGTTTGCCCACTACGGTCTGGCCCATTACGAGAGCTACACCATGATCTACTGGACGTTCCTGGTGGCGGGGCTTGGCTCGGTATTTTTCGCGGACTTCGAGACGCTGCCGCTGGCCTTTTCCGGCACGCAGGGCATCGTGGGCGTGTGCGGTGTGGTGATCGTGGCCACGGTGCTGCCCTACATCTTCTATACGAAGGGGCTTGAGGGCGTGGAAAGCGGCCGTGCCTCCATCATTACCAACATCGAGCCGGTGGTGGAGACCCTCGTAGGTGTGTTCGTGTTCAAGGAGGCGCTGACCGTGTGGACTGTGCTGGGTATGGCCTGCGTGTTCGGCTGCGTGATCCTGCTGGCCAATGGAGATAAAAAATGCGAAGAAAAACCTGCCAAGTCCTGAACGGCTTTCACCTGAAGCTCATCGCCGCCTGCACCATGTTCATTGACCACATGGGGCACACGCTGTTCCCAACGGTTTTGTGGCTGCGCTGCATCGGGCGGCTCGCCTTTCCCATCTTCTGCTTCCTCATCGCCGAGGGCTGCATCTATACCCGCGATCGGAGGAAATACGCCCTGCGGCTGCTGGCGTTTGCCCTGCTGTCCGAAGTCCCCTTCGACCTGATGGTGGGCGGCACGGTGTGGTATCCCTATTCCCAGAACGTGCTGTGGACGCTGTTGGCCGGTGCGCTGATCTGCTGGTGCGTCGATTGGGCGCTGCGAAAGAAAACGCCGGCGGCCTTTTTGCTCACCGGCGCGGCCGTGGCCGCCGCGTTCTGCCTGCTGGAGCTGGCCGGGACGGACTATCGGGGCTGGGGTATGCTGCTGGTGGTGCTGTTCTACGGTGTCCGCCGCGTGTCCTGCGGCACCGTCGTGAAGCGAACGGCGCAGGCGGTGGGCCTGGCGGTGTTCAGCATCGGCATTATGGGCGGCGTGTCCATCGAACTGTGGTCGCTGGCGGCACTGCTGCCCCTCTGGCTCTACAATGGCCGGCGCGGCTATTCCAACCGGGCGGTGCAGTACGGCTTTTACGCCTTTTACCCCGTGCATATCCTGATACTGTCCCTCATCGCCCTGTATGCGTAAACAGATAAGGAGGCTGTCCCTATGGCAAAAAACAAAGAGGAAAAAACCAACGTCATGCGAACGCTGGATCAGAAGAAAATACCCTACACCGCCCACAGCTACGACCCGGATGGCCCCGTTGACGGCGTGTCCGTGGCGCAGATACTGGGCCAGCCGCCGGAGCAGGTGTTCAAAACCCTGGTGACAAAGGGGGCCAGCGGGGCATACTATGTGTTCGACATCCCTGTGGCCGAGAACCTGGACCTGAAAAAGGCCGCCAAAGCGGTGGGGGAGAAGTCCGTGGCCATGCTGCCACAGAAAGAGCTGCTGCCCCTGACCGGCTACGTCCACGGCGGATGCAGCCCGGTGGGCATGAAAAAGCAGTTCCCCACGGTGTTCCACGAGACAGCACTGCTGTATGGCGCCATCTGTGTCTCCGCCGGGAAGATCGGCCATCAGGTGGAGTGCGATCCCAACGCCCTCATCGCCCTTCTGCGGGCGAAAACGGCTGACGTGATCGTATAAAAATTATTTCGCTGTTGACATTAAAAATTGATTTCACTACACTTATCTGCAACCATATGTTGCAGAAATGAGGCATACCATGCAGACTGAAATTTTCATTAAGGGTGCGCGGGAGAACAACCTGAAAAACATCGATGTCACCATCCCCCGGGATAAGCTGGTGGTGCTGACGGGCCTTTCCGGCTCCGGCAAGAGCTCCCTGGCCTTTGACACCATCTATGCCGAGGGCCAGCGGCGGTATGTGGAGAGCCTGTCCTCCTAC
>ERZ779669.1379-NODE-1379-length-11291-cov-2.051442_pt1 | contig 11291 bp, 10 predicted proteins | sample MGYA00511372_ERZ779669 | MGnify/ENA primary metagenome ERZ779669 (study PRJEB29588, sample SAMEA1967891) | human gut metagenome | biome: human gut; feature: human-associated habitat; material: faeces | place: Denmark | collected 2008/2010 ... | reverse complement strand
CCGACAGATTCACATTAATATAGAAATCCGGATATCCATTATCATTCCATAGCTTACATCTTCTGCATGCCTCCTCAAGAACATAGTCACCAATTGAAGTAATAAGCCCAAGATATTCTGCCAGCGGTATGAATTCACCCGGTCCCATAAATCCCAGTGCTTTGCTGTCCCATCTTACAAGTGCCTCACAGGAAGTACACATCTGTGTGTTGACATCAACAACGGGCTGATAGAATACTACGAATTCCTCAATTCCTGTAGAAACTGCCTGTCTCATATTATTCTCGATATCAAGTCTCTTGGCTGTCGAATTCTCAACCTCACTGCTGTAATAAGTATAGCCGTTCTTTCCTGACCTCTTTGCCTCATACATCGCAACATCTGCCATTCTTGTTATTTCATGAACATCAACACTGTTATCCGGGAACACAGCAACTCCCATACTCATTGTACAGAAATATTCAGTTTCCATAAGATACCACGGCTTATTAAACAAAGCAGTTATATTGCCAATAATATTATTTATGTCTCCAAATATTTCAGGTTCAACTATTATTACAAATTCATCTCCACCCATTCTGTAACAATGTCCACGCAAACCTGAAATTCCCGTAAGTCCTGCCGCAATCTGCTGAAGAAGTATATCCCCATACTGATGGCCAAGTCCGTCATTAATATGCTTGAAATCATCAAGATCAATAAACAGTACCGCTCCTTTAAGTCCTGCCTTTTCCGTTCTTCTTATAACTTTTCTTAAATCGACTTCACATTTCATACGGTTATACAGACCTGTAAGAAAATCATTATGTGCCTGATATTCAATCTTCTGCTGATTCTTTTTCTTCTGGGTAATATCTACGGCGGTCACAACAATAACCTCACTTCCGTCAATCCACTCCAATTCAGAAAACCTCACCTCGAACCACAATCCTGACTCTGTATTGTAGCGTTCCATGGATGCTCCGATATTTCTATGTACATCTTCGCATGTAAACACATCCTCCAGACATTCCCTTATTGTATCCCGAACCTCCTGTACATTAGCTGCCATCTCATTCTCAAACAATATATTGCCAGAATACCTGCTGCACACAATAATTCCAGAACCTATATTATCAAGAATCTTCTGTAAAACATCATAAGATGATATAAGTGAATTATTAATTACCTTGCTCTGTGCTATACCATGAAGTACCAGTGCCATGTCGCTTATGTATTCCTTAATCTTATTATCTGATACTGCCTGTACATCATTACTAAGAACTATAAGATACATTGCTTTTACATTATTAATTAAAATCGGTACTGTTATGCTCAGCTTTACTCCAAGTCTGTCCAGAAGCCCTTTCTGTGCTGTATCCGCATTTCCTTCGTATGTAATCTTAATTGCATCTGAACATAATACAAACTCTGACCGTTTAACCGTGCCTGATTCATCTTTAAAACAATTTCCAGTTTCAGATATCACATGCATAGTGTCACTTTCCCTGTCTATCTGCATTACAACAGCATCACATATATCCATGCTGTCAGTTATGCATTCAAGAACACTATCTGCTGCCTGAGTAAATGTAACATTATTTTCAAGCATACGTATAATCTCTGAAAGCCCTATATTTCTGTTATTATCACTACTCAAAATATTCCTCCAGCAATACACAAATCTAATAATATTATAGCCTATTATAATCTTTTTGGAAACTGATTTTTGCATGATTTTACAATCATTTCAATATACATTTTTAATTTCACAGATAATTAATTGTTTTATCTATTTAAGGGTGTTATTATATCTCTATATCAATTTATTTATGAGGATTATTATGGACATTATTAAATTTAACACAACATTAAAAGCTTCTGGAAAGGATTATTTCAAGATTGTATTTTGGAACAGATTTATAAGAAATCCCATTGAGCTTATTCTGTCATGGCTTCCTGCCGTAATTTCGCTTGTGCTTCTATGCCTTCATTATTATTCCAGCTTTTTACTGATTCTTTATGCTGTATGCTGGTTTTACCCAATATATATTTTTGGATACCAGTTCAGATCAAGTGTTAACTATCATTTAAAGCACAGAGATCCATCAGAAGAAGCCCCATGTACAATTACTCTTATGAATAATGCTATTATGGCAGATATTCCTGAGCATAATCTTGTATACACATATGAGTGGAATCAGTTCACTAATGTTTACAACAAATTCGGCTATTACATGTTATTTAACAAAGGACGTATGATTGTCATGTTAAGTCAGAAGGACATGCCCGATGATATTAACGCTGCTGTTCCTGCGTATATCAAGTCACATGTTGACAGAAACATTTGCAAAATCAACTTTTAAAAACAATACACAAAAGGCGTTTCAAACAGTTAAAGTTGAAACGCCTTTTATCATACTCTTTTAAGTTATCTTGCAAGCCATCCGCCATCAACAGCCAGTGTAAATCCATTAACATAATCCGATGCAGCTGATGCAAGGAACACAACCGCTCCTTTCATATCATCAGGAGTTCCCCAGCGTCCTGCCGGAATTCTATCTATAATAGCTTCACTTCTGTCAGAATCGCTCCTTAACTGTGCCGTATTATTAGTAGCCATATATCCTGGTGCAATAGCATTAACATTAATGTTATGGCATGCCCACTCATTACACATAGCTTTTGTAAGTCCCATACCAGCACTCTTACTTGCTGTATAAGAAGGAACTCTTATGCCGCCCTGATATGAAAGCATGGAATTGATATTAATAATCTTACCACCATGTCCCTGCTTAATATACTGCTTTGCAAATGCCTGGCTTAAGAAGAATACCATCTTCTGATTAACCTGAATAACACTATCCCATTCATCTTCTGTGAAATCAATAGCATCATTTCTCTTAATAAGTCCTGCATTATTAACAAGAATGTCAACCTTTCCAAAAGCTGCAAGTGCACCATTCACAATAACATCTATAGCTGACATGTCTGAAAGGTCTGCTATAACCTCAGCAAATTCTCCTCCATCACCTTCAATAAGCTTCTTAGTATCCTCGCAGGATCTTCTTGCAACACCTACAACCTTAGCACCTGCCTGCGCAAGTGCAACGGACATTCCCTGTCCAAGACCTGTATTGGCACCTGTAACTACTGCAACCTTTCCATCAAGTCTGAATGCATCAATTATAGACATATATTCTTCTCCTTCTAAATCTCTTTAATTAAAACCTATTATATTATTAGCTATCTTGTATCCCTGCTTAGATATCCATCTTCCTGCAGATGTAGGGATATTAACAGACCAGCCCAAAAGACTGTGTCGTAACTTCTTGTAAAGCACTTCATCCTTATCCTTAGCATACTGCCAGAGTGCCTTCTTCTTCGCAAGATGTTCCTTTGTTCCAGATACAATTAAGAATATAGACGATACTTCCATCATAATTCTTAAATAGTTAATCATATATTTTCTACAGTTAATATTCTGAGGATTTTCTGAAATAAACGAATCAATCATTCTCTTATTAACAGAAAGCTGCTGGTCAATTCTTGAAATCATAACACTCTCATTAACAGACTGATCTTCTCGTCCAATAAAATATCTGTAGAAATTAGTATTTACGTAATACATGTTCTTAACATACGGAAGTGGCTCGAATACAAATATGTTATCAACATAAAATGTATGCTTAGGAAGCTCTAATCCACAATCCTTTAAAAGCTGTGTTCTATATACAACAGTATGCATAAGAATATACTGGTCAACCTTAAAATCGCCTATATTAATATCATCCCATGTAAACATCTGCTCTACAGGAAATACATTCTCGTAGTGGATAACTTTCTTTCTCTTGGCTCCGACCTTTTCATATACATAGTTTGCAATAACCATATCCGGCTCGCTGCCCTCTTCAAAGCTTCTTAATGTAGCAAGCATTCTCTTATAGCTTTTGCCATCTACCCAGTCATCACTGTCAACAACCTTAAAGAACCTTCCTGTTGCATGCTTAAGACCTGTATTTACAGCCTCACCATGTCCACCATTTTCCTGATGTACAGCTTTGACAATATCCGGATATTCCTTTTCATATCTTTTAGCTATTTCATATGTATTATCCTTTGTTGAACCATCATCAACTATAATAACCTCAACTTCATCCCCACCGGCAAGCACTGTATTAATACAATGTTCCATATACTCTGCGGAGTTGTAACATGGTATTGCAAATGATAATAATTTACCCATCAAATTTCTCCTTTACATTCTGTCAGGGCATTCAATCGCAAGTAAATCAATACACTGCTCGAGAATGCTCTTAGTAAGGCTGATAAGTGCAATATAACTTGCCTTCTTAGCCTCGTCAGGTTCTGAAAGTATCTTATTGTTATGATAAAAGCCATTAAATGCGTTAGATACCTCATATATAAACTGACATATCTTATGTGGCGCATTATCCTTATATGCCCCATCAATTATATCTGCAAACTTAATAAGTGATAAAGAAAGATTCTTCTCACTTTCTTCTGTAGCAGCCGTAATCTTAAGGTTATCTGTGCTTCCACCATTTTCTGTATATTTGTTAAGGATAGACTTAATTCTTACAATTGTGTAAAGAATATATGGTCCTGTATTACCCTCAAATGATGAAAATCTCTCAATATCAAACACATAGTCCTTTGATGCCTGATTAGAAAGATCTCCATACTTTAATGCAGCAAGTCCTACTATCTTAGCTGTATCTCTTGCTTCTGTCTCTTCAACAGTTCTGTTAGACATAATTTTCTCATATACAGCTTCATCAATATCAGCTATAAGATGCTCAAGTCTCATAACACCACCTGAACGCGTCTTGAATGGCTTACCATCTTTACCGTTCATAGTACCAAAGCCCACAAATCTCATATCTGCATCAGGCGCTACAATCCCAGCCTTCTTAGCCGTTCTGAATACCTGTGTAAAATGAAGTTCCTGCCTCTTATCAGCAAGATAAATATATGTATCAGGATGATATAACTTTTCTCTTTCAACAATAGTTGCAAGGTCAGATGTTGCATAAAGTGCCGCACCATCAGATTTTCTTACGATGCATGGTGGAAGCTCCTTAGTATCTCCATCCTGCTGGATATCTACAACAGTTGCACCCTGGCTTTCATAAGCAATTCCGTCTGCAATCATCTTATTAACCATATCGTCAATATATGGCTGTGCATCTGATTCACCTTTCCATAAATCAAAATGTACATTAAGATTATCATAATTCTTCTTAAGATCAGCCTTAGAAACTTTCATAATATGATGCCATATTGCACGGCATGCCTTGTCACCGCTCTGTAACTTAAGTGTAGCTTCATGAGCTCTTTCTGCAAATGCAGCATCTTCCTTAGACTTTGCAGAAGCTGCCGGATAAAACTGTGGCACAGGAAGGCATAGAAATTAACTGCGGCAGCATAACCGGTAAAACTGTCATCAAAATACGGAAGTTCTGGTTTTCTATCTCTTAATTCTTCAATGATAAGTCCCATCTGCAGACCCCAGTCTCCAAGATGGACATCACCTATAGTTTTATTTCCAGCAAATGTATTGATTCTCTTAACACTTTCTCCTATAACTGCAGAACGTAAATGTCCGACATGAAGAGGCTTTGCAGCATTAGCTCCGCCATAATCTACAATAACAGTCTTTTCCTTATCAGCATTAAAATATCCAAACTTCTCTGTTTCAGACATCTCATTAAGATATCCAGCCAGATAATCCTCACATATATTAATATTGATAAATCCAGGCTTAACACTCTCAATCTTAGAAAACATCTTGTTATCTGTTAACTTTGCAACGACCTCATCAGCGATCATAAATGGTGCTTTCTTATATGCTTTGGCTGCTGCCATAGCACCATTACACTGAAACTCGCACAGGTCAGGTCTGTTAGAAACTGTAACTTTCGCATATGCCTCATCATATCCACATTCAGTGAATACATTTTTAATCTCATCAGTAATAAGTTCAATAATCGTCTTCATATTCTCCACCTTTTACAATATCTAATAAACCACCTTTACAAGAAATAGCCCATAACTCTCTGCCGGTAATGACATCTGTACGTTTTCCCCATCAAGACATCTCTTCACATCTTCCGGCTTCTTAATACCATTGCCTACATCAAGCAGCATCCCAATCATAAATCTTGCCATATTATGAAGGAAATCATCAGCTTCAATCCTTATGTAAGCTCTTGTTCCTTCATACTGAATGTTTATCCTCTTAATAGTTCTCTCTGTGCTTTTGTTCTTCTTTGCTGTTGTAAATGCCTTAAAATCATGTTTTCCTTCAAAATATCCGGCAGCCTTTCTCATGGCATCAAAATCCGGCATACTGAATGTATGATACGCATATTTTCTTCTGAACACATTAGCTACATTACCTGTATCCAGTCTGTACTCATATATCTTGGACTTTGCATTAAGCTGGCTGTGAAATCTTTCATCAACCTGTGAAACAGACATAACCGCAATATCTCTCGGCAGATATCTGTTAAGATAATTCTTAATATCAAGTGCCTTAACTTCCTTCTCAAGCTTGAAATTCGCTGTCTGGCAAAGTGCATGCACGCCCTTTTCTGTTCTTGATCCAACATACATGTCAACTGTCTCACCAGTCATTCTTGCTATTATCTCACACAGTCTGCTCTCTATAGTATTCGTGCTGGCATCCTTACCCAGTCTTTGCCAACCATCATATCTTCCACCATCGTACTCTATCTCTATACGGTAATTATACATTATTCGTCTTCCAAAACCTTTTCTATTGTATTAATAATTACAGCACTATCAAATGGCTTCTGAATAAAATCAGCAGCACCTCTCTTTAATGCCTCAACCATATTAGTCTTCTGACCAGCGGCAGTTACCATAATAACCTTTGCCCCTGGATCAATCTCAATAATCTCTCTTACTGCTTCTATACCATCCATAACAGGCATTGTAATATCCATTGTAACAACATCAGGCTTATACAACCTGAATTTTTCTACGCCTTCTACCCCATTAACTGCCTCTGATACAACCTCATGACCTGCATCTTCAAGCATATTTCTTAAAAATTTTCTTGATGTCTTAGAATCATCTACTATCAAAACTTTTGCCATAACTATTCTCCTTATTAAGCTGAAAGCTGGATTTTATTATCAGCAGCCATTAAAATCTTAAATACATTATCTTCAATATTGAAAGTCACAACATAAAAACCGGTATCTGCCGTAACTTCTGTATCTTTATAAAACACTGGCGGATGAAGTGTTACTTCAATATCTGCTTCCCCAAGTTTAGTTGCATATGCCCCATTCATCACATTAATAAATTCGCATAATGCATCATAAGCATCTTCATCAAATTCTTCTATATCTTCCTGTGCAAATGTAGATGCTACTTTCAAAAGTTCCCTGTTATCACCAGCTATGCCAAGAAACACATCAATATCCCCATCCATAACCTGACAGCCAATAAACTGACCCTTATATTCTCTTTCGTAATCTATCTGGTTCAGTTCAATATTACCATCCATGAACATTCCAAGACTTTTTAATGTACACTGCATCTGCGTCTTGTAATAATCATTGTCCATATGCAGAAATGTTTCAACAAGTGTATCCGTATCTCCCTGCTTTATGACTTGTAACTCTCTGTCAGTGAACACGTTATCTGAGTGATTCTTTGCAATATATCTGCCGAGTATTCTGTCCTTCATAGTTTTTCTCCTTCTCGTTGATTTAGCGTCCCAAAATATCCCCTGTTCATTCACATTAATATATAAATACTCAGTTCATTATACATCATACCATTGTTCAATAGCAATAATTTCAGAAGAAATTACATTTTATCATGAAAAAAATACCCGGACAACACAATCTGTCCGGGTTGAATACTATTATTAATTACTTATCTTCCACTGAATAGTTAGGAGCTTCCTTAGTGATATGAATATCATGTGGATGACTCTCTCTTAAAGCTGCTGAAGACATCTTAATAAACTGAGCTGTTTCCTGAAGTACTGGGATAGTAGGTGCTCCACAATATCCCATACCTGAACGAAGGCCGCCCATAAGCTGGAATATAGTATCCTCAACAAGACCCTTATAAGCAACACGTCCTTCAACACCCTCAGGAACAAGCTTCTTGGCACCAGTCTGGAAATATCTGTCCTTGCTTCCGTTCTCCATGGCAGCGATAGAACCCATTCCTCTGTATACCTTGTACTTTCTTCCCTGGAATAACTCGAATGTACCAGGAGCCTCATCACAACCTGCAAGAAGGCTTCCTAACATGCAGACATTACCACCTGCTGCGATAGCCTTAACGATATCTCCTGAATACTTGATACCACCATCAGCAATTACAGGAATACCATACTTCTTAGCCTCTGCATAAGCGTCCATAACGGCTGTAACCTGTGGTACACCAATACCTGCAACAACTCTTGTTGTACAGATAGAACCAGGTCCGATACCAACCTTAACAGCATCTACACCAGCCTCACAAAGAGCCTTTGCAGCTGCACCTGTTGCAATATTACCGGCAATAACCTGAAGATCAGGGAATGCTGACTTAATCTCCTTAAGAGTTGTAATAATATTCTTAGAATGACCATGGGCTGAATCAATTACAATACAGTCAACACTTGAATTAACAAGTGCCTGGACTCTGTCCATAACATTAGCTGTGATACCAACAGCAGCACCTGCTAAAAGTCTGCCCTGTGAATCATGTGCTGAAGACGGATACTTAACGCTCTTCTCGATATCCTTAATTGTAATAAGTCCTCTTAATTTATAATCATCATCAACGATAGGAAGCTTCTCTTTTCTTGCCTTACCTAATATCTTCTTAGCCTCTTCAAGAGTAGTTCCAACAGGAGCAGTGATAAGATTCTCGCTTGTCATGCACTCCTTGATTGGTCTTTCAAAATGCTCCTCAAACTTAAGGTCTCTGTTAGTAATGATACCAACAAGCTTGCCATTATCATCTGTGATAGGTACTCCGGAAATTCTGAACTTGCCCATAAGGTCATTAGCTTCCTGTAATGTATTATCTGGATGTAAGAAAAATGGGTCTGTAATAACACCATTCTCTGAACGCTTAACCTTGTCTACTTCTTCTGCCTGAGCTTCTACTGACATATTCTTATGAATAATACCAATACCGCCCTGTCTAGCCATTGCGATTGCCATTCTGTGTTCTGTAACTGTGTCCATACCTGCACTCATTAAAGGAATGTTAAGTTTAATATTCTTAGTGAGCTGTGTTGAGAGGTCAATCATATTAGGTGTTACTTCTGAATACTGTGGAACTAAAAGTACGTCGTCAAATGTAATGCCTTCACTAATAATTTTACCCATTTTGCTAAAATCCTCGCTTTCTGTTGTGTTTTAATATATAGAAAAAATCCGAATAAATAAATTAATCCGGATGTTTCTACGCGTATCTGACATCTTAGTCAGTTTATAAATATGTTACAAGAGAATATAACAAAACTGCCGCTAAAAGTCAAACATTTTTTATAAATGTGCAACTCCGTTACCAACAGCACTTATAATTGCTTCTTTCATTGAATCATCCGGAAGCATAAACAGTCTTATCATCTCATTGCTGTCATTGTCATATGTGTATATTACAATATCTTCATGGTCATCAACTCCTGATGAACAATTGTATGTCCTTAACTGCTGTCTTGCCTTACCCAAAGCTTCCTGACTGTTTACTTTCGCAACCAGAGTTGCTCTTGTAAGATCAAAGCTTCCCACATTCTTTCTCACAGACTTAGCCATAATCTTATCTATAGTGAGGCTTCCGTTAACATATGAATATTCATATTCAGCGTTATAATATTCAAATACAAACACTGTAAAGAATATAAATATAACAAGAACTATTACACCTAACCAGCCTGTCTGCACAATTGTTGTCGCTGCGAGCAGACATGCAATTACAAGTATTATTCTGTAAAAAATCGAAATCTTAGGAGCGGTAACTTTAACAATCTGCTCTACTGTTCCTTCTATCATAATTAAATAACCTTTCTTTAAAGCAATATGCCCGGCGGGAAATTACCCACCGGGCTGTAAGTTTTAATTATATTGTGGAATTACATCATTCCGCCCATGCCTGCACCACCTGCTGGCATAGCTGGAGCATCTTCCTTAATATTAGCAACAACTGATTCAGTTGTAAGAAGTGTTGAGGCAACGCTTGTAGCATTCTGTAATGCACTTCTTGTAACCTTAGCCGGATCAAGAATACCAGCATCAATCATATTGACATACTCTTCCTTGTATGCATCAAATCCTGTACCAACTTCAGACTCTCTTACCTTATTGATGATAACAGCACCTTCAAGACCAGCATTGTATGCAATGTGGAATAATGGAGCTTCAAGGGCCTTTAAGATAATCTGTGCACCAATCTTCTCATCTCCACTGAGTGTCTTAACAAGCTCTGCAACCTTCTTAGAAGCATGGATGTAAGCAGAACCACCACCTGATACTACACCTTCTTCAACAGCAGCTCTTGTTGCATTAAGAGCATCTTCCATACGAAGCTTAGCTTCCTTCATCTCTGTCTCTGTTGCAGCACCAACTCTGATAACAGCTACACCACCTGCAAGCTTAGCAAGTCTTTCCTGTAACTTCTCTTTATCAAATTCAGAAGTTGTCTCCTCAAGCTGTGCCTTAATCTGTGCAACTCTTGCATCAATATCTTCCTTAGCACCTTCGCCATCAACGATAACTGTATTTTCTTTCTGAACCTTAACAGACTTAGCTCTACCAAGCATATCCATTGTTGTATCCTTAAGTTCAAGTCCAAGTTCCTCAGAAATAACCTGACCACCTGTAAGAATTGCGATATCCTTAAGCATCTCTTTTCTTCTGTCACCATATCCAGGAGCTTTAACAGCAACAACATTGAATGTTCCTCTTAACTTATTAACAATAAGTGTTGTAAGAGCCTCACCCTCAACATCCTCTGCTATAATAAGAAGTTTAGAACCACTCTGAACAATCTGCTCAAGAACTGGTAAAATTTCCTGAATATTAGAAATCTTCTTATCTGTAATAAGGATATATGGATTATCAAGAACTGCTTCCATCTTATCCATATCTGTAGCCATATATGCTGAAATGTATCCTCTGTCGAACTGCATACCTTCTACAAGATCAAGCTCTGTCTTCATTGTCTTAGATTCCTCGATTGTGATAACACCATCGTTAGAAACCTTCTCCATAGCATCAGCTACCATCTGTCCAACTTCTTCATCTCCT
>ERZ779669.1377-NODE-1377-length-11309-cov-2.891505_pt1 | contig 11309 bp, 10 predicted proteins | sample MGYA00511372_ERZ779669 | MGnify/ENA primary metagenome ERZ779669 (study PRJEB29588, sample SAMEA1967891) | human gut metagenome | biome: human gut; feature: human-associated habitat; material: faeces | place: Denmark | collected 2008/2010 ... | reverse complement strand
CACCTATGCTCTACATGCTGAGAGATGGCGCAGCCGAGTCTCTTGCCGCATTTGTAAAGAGGGGCGGACAGCTTCTATCCACTTACTTTACGGGCTATGTAGACAAGGATCAGCTCTGCATCCTTGGGGGATTCCCGGGAAATGGGCTTGCAGATGTATTCGGAATCATCAGTGAGGAGATCGATACTCTGTATCCATCCGACAGAAACAGCGTAACTTTCACAGATGGAAGTTCATGTGAACTCCGTGACTATGCGGAGATCCTGAGAGTTGGAACAGCGGAAGTGCTGGGAACCTACGATTCTGATTTCTATGCAGGGAATGCAGCAGTGACTGTGAACGGCTACGGCAAGGGCAAAGCTTACTACGTGGCTGCAAGAATAGATTACAGTAAACTCGGTGAGATCATGGAGCAGATGATGGTGAACGCCGGTATCGCCATAAAAGATCTCCCTGACGGAGTTCAGTATCACTGCAGATATGCAGATGACGGAACTGCATATGGATTTTACCTGAACAACACCAACGAACCTCAGACAATATCTGAAGTTCACGGAACCGACATTCAGACGAAGAATATATTTGATGGCAAAATGGAATTGGCTCCGTTTGGAGTATCCATCATCAAGGAAAATAATTAAATCTGATAATAACTTTTTCCTTCCTTAAACCTTTTTGAAAAAGGCGGTGATACTTCTGTTGTGTATCACCGCCTTATGTGTTCTATTTCCAGCATGGACTCTCAGTCCTATATGCATTTTTAGTTCTTTTCAACCTGCTCCAGCTTATCCTCTATCGCCTTGATAACGATCTTGAGGGCTTTTATTCTGGCATACTTCTTGTCATTTGACTCCAATATGTGCCATGGCGCAAAGCTGGTGTTAGTCTTTTCCAGCATCTCATCCACCGCAGTCTCATAGTCATCCCATTTGTCACGGTTGCGCCAGTCCTCATCTGTGATCTTCCAGCGTTTCTCAGGCGTGTTCTGTCTGAGTGTGAATCTCTCAAGCTGTGTATCTTTGTCAATCTGAACCCAAAATTTGATGACTACAGCTCCCCAGTCGTGCAGTTCCTTCTCAAATTCATTTATCTCATTGTACGCCCGCTGCCAATCATTCTCCGAGCAGAAACCCTCAAGTCTCTCAACCATGACTCTGCCATACCATGTTCTGTCAAATATAGCCACATGCCCAGACTTTGGAAGTCTTGTCCAAAATCTCCACAGAAAATGCCTTGCCTTCTCGTGTGGCTCCGGACTTGCTATAGGATTTACCACATAACCTCTCGCATCAAGTGCCTCCGCTATCCTTTTGATATTTCCACCTTTGCCTGCCGCATCCCAACCTTCGTAGCCTATGATAACAGGTATCCTCTTCTGGTAAAGCTCATTGTGCAGTCTGCCGAGTTTCTTCTGCAGCTTGTCAAGTTCCTCCTTGTACTCCTCATCCGTCAGTTTCTTGTCGAGAGACACCTCGGAAAGTTTCGGGATCTTCTTGAGCGCAAATGTATTCTGCAGTATAGGTACAGCATGCCCCTGATTGAGCAGCGCAGTCTCTATTCCCTGATTGATGATATCGAGTATCTGAAGTTCTGCCCATTTTCTCTCCTTTGCATCTATCATGTACCACGGTGCATTTGACAGATTGGTGTCATACATAAAGCTGTCAAATGCCTCAAGATACTCGTCATACTTTTTGTTCTGCTTCAGATCATGCTTAGACACTCTCCAGTTTGTCGTATCATCTTCAAGAAGTGTTTCAAGCCTCTTCTTCTGCTCGTGCTTGTCTATCTGGAAGAAAAATTTCATGACCAGATATCCGTTGTCCGCCAGAGTCCTCTCAAATCTCTTGGTGCTGTCAACTCTCTTCCGGTATTCCTTATCTGACAGCTCCCCGGACATCTTGCCACCTACTATGTCCCTCATCCAGCCACCATCCAGAAATGCAAACTCCCCCTGTTCCGGTATTCTCGTAAAATACTTGTACAGGAATGGTCTGCGTTTTTCCTCGTCTGTGGAATATTTCACTGACTCAACGTTGAAAAATCTCGGATCCATATTCTTGATGATCCTTCCGACAAGACTTCCCTTACCTGCAGCCCCCCAGCCTTCAAATATGACAAATACAGGTATCTTGCCTTCCTTTACCTTGATCTGATTGCGTGTCAGATTCTCTCTGGCGATCTTTAATCGAGTGTCTATCTCATCATCCGATGGACGCTCCGGCTTGTTCCAGTCCTTTAACATGTAACCCACTGCTCCTTTCACATTGTCTCTTCATTTGTTTTTATGAATAATATACCCCGATTTACAGAAACTAATGCCGCTTCGCATTTACTAATACAAATGCCGCTTCGCATCGCGCTTTTTTCTTCTTGCTTTTTGCAGACTCGAACCCTCGCGCTGCCGCGCTCCATGTTCGGCTCCGCCGAACGGGTTCTCGTTGATATCGCAAGAAAAAAACAAATGCCGCTTCGCGTCGCTTGTTTTTTCTTCTTGCGATATCATTATACTACTTTCTTTTGAGTTGATACATCTGAAAAAACATTAAGATATGTGAGGAAAATGAATGTTGCGAAGGTAAAATTCATATGATATAATGTCAGCAACAATGAAACAAGAAATTCTGACATATGCTTTCCCAAAAGCATAACGAAAACCCCAGTAGTTGGCGCTACTGGGGTTTTCTCCGTCTTTTAAAGGCGACGTACTCCTTGGGCTGATTACCACTTACTTATCTCCGTTCTGCCACTGCGATCCTCCCTTTCCTAGCCTGTCTAGGGGTGGCAACATCTGTATTGTGACATATTATCTTTTTCTTTTCAATGGGTTTACATAACTATACAAAATGTATAGTTTTATACATTACTACATATAAAATCCCCGGCAGCATACTGACATATGTCCTGGATTTCAGGTACATATCAAAGGCCACCGGGGCTTAATTATCACTATAATTCTCTATATTATGACAGCTCCAGATCAGGTTTGCCATACTCAGCAAGTTTCACATCATATGCCTTGCGCATAGCTGCCTCAAATGGTATCTCTTTCATAGGAGCATCCAGTTTTTCCAACAGATAATGTACAAAATCAGGATTCTGAATGAGCAGTGGTCCATGAATGTATGTCGCAATTACTCTGTTCTTGCAGATTCCCTCATTCATGGTATCAGGATTGCTGCCCTGTCCGATCTCCACCTTGCAGAATGTCATATCATCAGGTATTCCGTAAGTGTGTGCAAATCGGCTTGTGTATCCGATGAGTGTCATATCGTTGAACTTCGCCTTGATGAGCGTGTTGAAACGATTCGGAGTCTGGCGGACTGAGTACATGCCCGGAACAACGCCAAGTCCTGTAACTCTGGTTCCATCCTCTCTCTTGATATAATCACCAAGGAGTTCCATGGAATTGCCAACCAGAAGGAAAAGCGCCTTTCCATCCTTCATGCATGCTGCGATCTCGTCCTTGTACTGCATCAGTCTGTCAAGCACGAGCTCCTGGCTCTTCTCGCTCATGGAACACATATACACCATGTCTATATTCTCTTTGAGGAAGAGTGGCTTCTCATTAAGTCCTGTTGTCACAAATTCCGCATCCGGCAGACATTTCTGCAGGTACATTGTATTTCCTTTGTCACCGTAGAGTGTACATATTTCCGGATATAAAATCTCAATCTTCATTATTTGTCACCCTCCAGTCTCTTGATTATCTTCTTCTTCATCTCACATGACATTCCGTAATTCTCACAGTCGTACAGGATATATATTCTGTCAACACCATCTATAGTCACATCGTCTGCCGCAGCGACCTCGCTGAGATTTGTGAGTATCTTCTCCTCAGGGATACCAGCCAGTAAGCATCTCACCTTGTGGTCGTAGCATCTAGGTCCTGTGCAGATGACCTGTACAACATCATCCCTGTTGAACTGCTCATACTCCAGATCGTATATCCAGCCTGAGAACTCTATACTCTTCTGTCTGTCCTCAAGATCGTCCATCGCAAGGAGGATAGCCTTCTTGCCCTCCTCATTTGCCACATACTCAAATGTTCTGGATGAAGAAACCGCACTCTGTCCCTTTGAGAGCGCCTGGATTACTGTAACACCATTCACTGTAGTCTCGTTGTGGCGGGAATCCGGTATATGGATCTGACCCATGAGTTCCTTGATTCTCTCAGCCGAGAGACCGATCTCGCGCAGTGCCGAGATAACTGTAACTTCATTATATATATTGAAGAGAGCTGTATGGATCAGCGGATAAACTGTCTTCTTGTCTCCCTCCTGTATAGTAATTGTCATCTTCTCTCTGTCTATGTCGGTTGCCAGATACTTCTTGTCTGGTGAGTGAAGTCCACACTTCGGGCATACCACATCGCCGATGTGATGATATCTGAGGTAATTGTACTTCAGCTTCTCGCCGCAGTTAGGGCAGATCTGGTAATCCGCGATAAGGTTGTATGGCTCGGTCTTGTCATCAGGCTGCTTGCCGATTCCATAGAACACTCTGTAGCTGTCTTTCTTCAACATGCTTGAGCAAAGCTCGTCCGCATTCAGGATAACCTTTGCAGAATCAGGGCAGTAGGTATCTATGACACTGAAAATATAGTCAGGGTGAGCATTTCTCTTGAGTGAATCTCTGAAAAGTCCTGTTACAACAAGATAATCCGGCTTCACATATGGAAGTATCAGCCTTGAAGCACGCTCGTCCACCTCAAATACAGTGGCATCCACTCTGACCTTTCCCGTAAATGTAAGGCTGTTGATGACATTTGTCGTACAGCCAGGGACGATATTGGAACCTGTTCTGTTGCTGACAACTCTTCTTCCGTCCTTCTCCAAAACATCAGTTATCAGGTTACTACAGGTGGTCTTACCATTTGTTCCTGTGACACATATCGTAAGCGGTGCCTTGGGCGCCTGTGCCAGGAAATCCGGACATATCTTCAGGGCGATAACTCCAGGTGTATGCGTACCGTTCCTACCCAGGAGCTGGATGAGTCCCTTGCTCAGTTTTGCGGCTGCGAGAGCCACATGAAATCTAAAAGATGACATAGCTATTCATTCTCCTTATATATACAAATAAAACTCATGTAATTCTACAACCTTTGACAGATGTTGTCAATTATACCAGCACATAACAAGACTATGATTTCGCCTCTTTCCAGTGTTTCCTGTAATTTATCCTGCGATATGAATTCGGAGTCGATCCATATTTTGTCTTGAAGCATTTTGCAAAATAGCTTCCGCTGGCAAATGCCAGATATTGCGATATCTCCGTACAGGAAAAATCTGAATATAGAAGCATATTTCTGGCAGTCTGAAGCTTCTTCTCCATGATGTAATCTGAGATTGTCTGACCGACCTCCTTATGAAATAGTTTGCTCAGATATGAGCGTTCCACTTCCACAAATTCTGCAATATCAGTAATTTCTATTTTTTCATGCAGATGATCATACACATAGTCCATCGCCCTTACACAATGAGGTGATATAGCAGCTTTCTTTTTCACCTTTTTCATCCGCCTGGCATAGTCCATAATCAGTTGGTTATGTACATCTATGATCTGCCGTTCTGTCTGCGCCTTGTCCAGCTTATTAATATAGAAGTCACTGAGATTGTAACTCTCCATCTCCTCCATCCCCTCTTCTATGCAAAATCTGGAAATCATTGCCACTAGCACTATCTCGTGATATCTCCTATTGCGAACCTTGTCATCTGACAATATTCCTCTTGCCGCAAGAACAGCCTCGTCCTCATCGCCTGTCAGCAACATTCCAGACAAAGCTTTCACATCACCGCTGCTCACAAGCTGATAAAAATCAAGCTCATTGTCGTATGTCGGGTGCGCCAGTCCATATTCCCTCTGGACAAACTGCTGTTTTACTATCTCATTCGATATCTTCATTGTCTTTCTGCCTTTCCTCTGTGATATTCATATATCTCTATCACACATTTGTTATATAATTGACACATTTATTATATTCTCTTATCAACGCAAATGCTACTATAAAGTCACAGAAAACGAAACTGATAAGCACTCCCGAACGGCAAATGAGTGCAATATATAATTTATTATTTCACAGGAGGTTATGGTTTATGAGAAATTTAGACGGATTCAAAAAAGGAGTAAACTTAGGTGGATGGCTTTCACAGGGACCACTTGACAAGGAGCATCTCGACACATTTATCACAGAAAAAGATATTGCAAGAATAGCATCATGGGGACTTGACCACGTTCGTCTTCCTATTGATTACGACAATTTTGAAAACGAGGATGGAACTGACAAGGAAGGCGGCTATGCTTACATCGACTCTTGTATAGAGTGGTGCAGAAAATACAACCTCAATATGGTTCTTGATCTGCACAAGACATATGGATATATATTTGACGACGAGGCTCATCTTCTTGAATTCTTCCATGAGAAACCTCTTCAGGAAAGATTCTATGGAATATGGAGAAAGCTCATAGACAGATATGCAAAGGATGCAGACATAATGATGTTCGAGCCGCTGAACGAGGTCGTAAGTCCAACCGTTGTAAACGAGTGGAACGAAATATCAAGCAAATGCATCGAGATCATCCGTGCGAAAGCACCTACTGCCAAGATCCTGCTCGGTGGGGTTGGCTACAATGCTGTTACATCTATAAAGCTTCTCCCTCATCACAACGATGAGAACATAGTTTACAATTTCCACTGTTACGAGCCAATGGTATTTACCCACCAGTCTGCTTACTGGGTAACAGGTATGCCTTCAGATTTTCATATCGAATATCCGGGGGATTTCAATGACTACATGGAGAAATCCCGCCAGATCGAAGGGTGTATGCATGGGGCCATCACCGAGAGTAGCCTTGGACTTAATTCCATCGGACCTGATTTGTTCGAAAAAATGTTTCTCGACGGCATCAAGGCTGTTGAAGAAAGAGACGGATTTATGTACTGCGGCGAATATGGTGTTATAGATCAGGCACCACTTGACGGAACTCTGAACTGGTACAAAGATATCCATTCTGTATTTGAAAAGTACGGAATAGGCCGCGCCGCATGGAACTACAAAGAAAAAGACTATGGTCTTGAAGGCGAACACTACGCTCCTATCATCGATGAGCTTGTCAAATATATGTAACGTGATTTAATTTACGATAAAACCTTCCATTTTATATAAACGTTATATAAACGGAGCCGGTTCTCACTCATAGAGAACCGGCTTTTTGTCACTCCTGTTATTGTATAAATAAAACTACAGGAGTGTTTTACCATGCAGAATTTATCATTTTGTTTTATATCCATGTTGTCCAGCGCCCGCCCTAGTTAGGAGCACCACGGTTTCTACCCCTCGGGTGAGCGGGAACATGTCCACAGGGGTCATCTTGATTACCTGATAGCCGTGCTTTGTCATATATTTCAGATCCCGGGCAAGACTCTCCGGGCCGCAGGATATATACACAACCCTTTTAGGTCCAAGTGTGATGACCGATGACATGAACTCCTCTGTACTTCCAGATCTCGGAGGATCCATGAATACCACATCTATGCTGTCACCCTCCTCAGCGACATCGACCATAAATCTACCTGCATCGTTACTGTAAATGTCAACATTCTGTATCTTGTTCATCTTCACATTCACCCGGGCATCATGCACTGCTGCCTCATTCAGCTCCACGCCGATGACCTTCTTTGCCCGGTCGCTTGTAGCTATGCCTATGGTTCCTATACCGCAGTAAGCATCTATCACAGTCTCCTTCTTCTTGAGATCCGCGTACTTGATGGCTTTTCCATATAGAACCTCAGTCTGCTCCGGATTGACCTGATAGAAGCTGCCCGGCGATATACGGAAACGCTTTCCGCATAGGATATCCTCTATATAACCTTTACCGTAAACAACCTGATTCCTGTCGCCGATGACCATGCTGGTGTCCTTCATGTTGATATTCTGGACAATCGTTGTAATCTCCGGATGAGCCGTCACAAGTGCCTTTGCAAGATTCTTCTTGGACGGGAATACCGGCGACGCTGTGACTATGATCACCATGATCTGCCCAGTCTTTCTTCCAACTCTTATCTGCAAATGCCTGATAAGTCCGGTTCCTGTATCCTCGTTGTATATCTGCAGCTTGAACGACTTTATCAGTCCGGCAAATGTCCTGATGATGGCCGCAGCCTTCTCATCCTCCACATAACAGTTCTCGACTGGAAGTATATTGTGTGTTCCCTCCTCGTACACCCCGGAAATTATTTCTCCGCTCTTCATTCTTCTGAATGCCGCAGTGACCTTATTCCTGTAGTGATACGGATTCTCCATGCCTATTATCTTGTCCACAGGACCAAATACGCTGAGCAGGTCATCTATATACTTCTGTTTCTCGGCAAGCTGCTGCTCATATGGCATATCCACATACTGACAGCCACCGCACAGATGGGATATAGGGCATTTGCTGTTTGGGTTACGCTTATATTGTGATGAGTGTGCCTGTCGCGGTTTTCCCTGTACATTTTTGCCTATGTTTCCTGTTTTAGTTCGTTTCTCTCCACCTGTTACATCGTACTTTCTGCTATGTGACTGTCCTTTTCTCTTGTTTACACTGTCACTCGTTTTATTTTTTTCTTCTCTGCGAGGCTTGCCCCCGTTTCTTCGCTCTGCCATCATTTTACCTCATAATCAATCTGCGTCTATATGACACTCTATCACTTCTATTCTCCGGTAAGCGTCACCTTGATCATATCGTGGTGAACCGCCTCAAGAAACTTTCCAAATATATCCTCCGTCCTGACCTTCATACTTGATGTGTTCACACACGGATGGCATCCAAGATACTCGCCCTTCATAACATCCTCGTCAACAAGCAGCTGCACATGATTCTCATGGTCATTCATGAGACCCATGACGCTGACCGCCCCCGGCCTGATATCCAGATACTTCTCCATATCCTCCGGCGATGCAAATGAAAGTCTTGCGCTGCCTATCTGCGATGTGATCTCCTTTGTCTTGAACGGCTTGTCGCCCGGCATCATGAGCAGATAGAACTGTGTCTTCTGCCTGTTGCACAGAAACAGATTCTTACAAATGGTTGCCCCAAGCACCGCATCTATCTCGCTGCAAACTTCCATTGTGTCTGCTGGAGCATGATCTGTGCGCCAATACTCTATGCCGTGATCATCAAGGAAATCATAAACTCTGATCTCCCTCTCAAGTCGTCCTTCATTTGTATCCGGTCTGCCTTTGTATAATTCCATTTGTGTGCCCTCCGTTGGTGGTTTATATATTTTCTCTCATGCATTTACGCGTAAATCATATCACGTTTCTTGTGGTGTTGCTATATAAAACAAGCAATATAAAATCAATATAAAACCATGCCTTCGAGAGTGTAAACACATATCTACAACCTATTGCCTTGCCTGAGATACTCAAGAAATCCCTCGCATCCCTGACACACATCCCTGTATGTCTCATCAAATCGTCCTGTATACCACGGATCAGCTATAGATTGTCCATATCTTCCCGCATAATCGAGCAGCAAATGTATCTTGTCCTGGTAGTCCGGACCGGTTATGCGCATTGTGTTCCTCACATTTGCTGTATCTGCGCAGAGCAGGTAATCATAATATTCATAATCCCGCCTTGTAACCTGCCTGGCCCTCTTGCCACTAAAATCTGTATAAGCCGTCTTACCTATGCCATGCGCCCTCAGCACTTCCTGCGCCGGTGGGTATATCGGATTGCCTTTTCCGCCCCAGATCTCCTCAGTGCTGGTGGCCGCAGAAGCTATATCAAATTTATCTGCTATGCTGAGTTTTTCTACCATGTCCTTGAGGACGAACTCAGAGATGGGGGAACGGCAGATGTTGCCGTGGCAGATGAATAAAACTCTAATCATAAATTTCTCCTGTTCTAAAATGCCCTATATTGCCCTATTTTGCAAGGATTTATCGACTTTTCCGGGCATCGTATTTTTCTTCTCTAAAACTACACTTTTTGCGAAATAATGCAAAACGGAGCAAATCAATGCCTTGTGTAGTAGTCAAATCGTAGTCAGTTAAGGGGATTCAGACTACGGATGGGGGTGTGCAACAATAATAAAAATATTTTATATTAATCGCTGCACAGATCTAAGCAATATTTTCATTAGTATTTTCCAATATTATTTCAATCAATCCTTCTATTGCTGAATTTAAATGCTTGTCTTTATGAATAAAAATCTGTGAAAATATAGCAAAATCATTTCCTCCCCAATCAAGTCTCTTTAGAGAGCCGTTTTCTATTTCTTCTTTGGCTACCATATCTGGTATGAAAGCTACACCTAATTGATTTATTGCAAACTGTTTTAATATTTCTTTTCTGCTTGTCTCTATTCCAATTTTAGGAGTAACGGAATACTTTGCCAAATCCTGAATAAGCATTAATCTGAAATTACAGCTATGCGAAGTAAGGAGCAATGGAATATTTTCTAAATCTGTTTCCTTAATACGATTTCTGTTTGCAAGCGGATATTCGGGGCTTGCATAGAACCCTAATGTTTCAGGTTTCTTATGTAGCATGACCAATTCTGGTGATTCAATGTAAGGATTCAAGGTATAAACCAAATCTAAAGCTCCCTGTTTTAACATCGAAGGAAATGTATCATGAGTAATAAATTGAAGCTCTATTACTATTTTAGGGAATCTCTTTTTATATTCCAGCAGAATATGGGGCAATATGTTATAACACAAAGATTCAGAAACCCCTAACCTTAATATTCCTGTAGGATCTTCTGATTTTGGTACTTCTAGTAATATTTCTCTTTCCAGTTGCAGCATTTTTTGTGCATATATTAATAATCTTTTACCCTCTAATGTTAGAACAATATTTTTTCCTAACCGTTCAAACAAAAGACAATTCAACTCTTCCTCCAGCTGTTTAATTTGTGTCGTAACCGTTGATTGAGCATATCCCAACATATTTGAAGCAGCTGTGAAACTTCCTGCTTCAGTTATTTTTAAAAAAGTTTCTAATTGTACTATTGTCATTTTATCGCCCTCTTATCAAATTAAATGAACTTCATCATTCGTTATTTCAATTTTACCGATACACAATTTAATGATATCATACAAGAAAAAAGAAAGGAATGCAACCAATATGAGCATAGAAGTTGAACACTTAACAAAAAGCTATAAAATAAAAAAACGTTCCATTAGGGACAACTCTATCAAATACCTTGTTGCAAAAAAATATTCTTTTGCAACTGCTGTAAATGACATTTCTTTTTTTGCAAACGGTTTGAAAACTTTACCGGACTCAAAATCAAAAAACAGAATGACTGAACCCTGATAT
>ERZ779669.1370-NODE-1370-length-11356-cov-3.125476_pt1 | contig 11356 bp, 5 predicted proteins | sample MGYA00511372_ERZ779669 | MGnify/ENA primary metagenome ERZ779669 (study PRJEB29588, sample SAMEA1967891) | human gut metagenome | biome: human gut; feature: human-associated habitat; material: faeces | place: Denmark | collected 2008/2010 ... | reverse complement strand
GCCATTGGATGGACTCGATGTCCAGGTGGTTGGTAGGCTCGTCGAGCAACAGCACGTCGGGCTTCTGGAGAAGTAGCTTGGCCAGCTCGATGCGCATGCGCCAGCCTCCGCTGAAGTCGCTTGTGGGACGGCTGAAATCCGTGCGCTCAAAGCCGAGGCCCAACAGGGTCTTTTCCACATCTTCCTCGTAGTTGGTGGCATCGATGGCGTAGAATTTTTCGCTCAGCGCCGATACCTTTTCGATGAGCTCCATGTAGCTGTCGCTCTCGTAGTCGGTACGGGTTTCCAGTTCTTTGTTCAGTCGTTCTATTTCGGCCTCCATTTCGTGCAGGTGGGCGAAAGCCTGTGCCGTTTCTTCGAACACGGTACGTCCATCTTCGGTCATCAGGTGCTGGGGCAGGTAGGCGATGACACAATCCTTGGGAGCCGATACCTTACCGCGGGTGGGCTGGCGTACGCCGGCCAGAATCTTGAGCAGGGTGCTTTTCCCGGCACCGTTCTTGCCCATCAGGGCAATGCGGTCTTTTTCATTGATTACAAACGATATGTCACTGAACAGGGTGGTGCCGCCAAATTCTACGGCCAGTCCATCTATGCTTATCATATGAGTCTTGTATGGTTTTATGTTTATGGCAAGAGGTTTACATGCATAAGATGGCATCTTATACAGTTCAAGATGGCAACTTATACTGCACAAGATGCTATCTTGTGCATGCATGCCTTCTGTCGGACGATTGTCCGACCGGTGCATGTGGGGATTGTTGCAGGAGATTACTCAGCTTCGGTTTGCCGTTCTGAAATCTTTTTCTGTACAAACTTGATTTTGAGATTGGCTTCCTCGATGTTTTTTTTGATTTCGGTGATGGAAGAAAGGAGCTTGCCCAGTTCGTAGATGCTGGCAGCCGCCTGCCGGTCGGCCGGTAGCATGTTAGTGATGTAAGGGCGTTCTCCTTTATAGTCTACACGCAGGCTCTTGTCTTGATTGAGGGCTACGAAAGCAATGACACCACCGTCTTCTCCCATCTTGTAATCAGCTTTTTCGATTTGTTCGCCCAGATCGGATGTTTCATAACTGTCTTTGGAAGAGGGAGTTTCGGCAAAACTACCGTCGGGAGCGGTCACTTTGACGGACGTGTGGTGTATGTTGCGGCTTCCACAATAAATAGAGGTAAGGCTGGTGATTCCGTTCTCATCGGTTTGGAAGCGCAGGTATGAGCGGTGCAGGTTACGCTCTATCACTTGGGAAGGAGCAAGGTAGTGGCCTATTGTTTGGTAAGCCGTGTCTTTTTCGAGTACATACTTGCTTTTTACTGCCTCGAACTCCTGTTGTTTTTTCTGTAACAGGCTATCCAGATAAGTAATGGTGCGTTGTTGCTCTTTCAGTTCCACTTCCTGCATCAGATAGATGCCTTGGCGTCGGGTATCGTATGCCTTGGGGTAGAGTATGGTGATACTGTCTATTTGGATTTTTGCCTCATTATAGTTACCGGCTTCATAAGCCGAACGGGCTTCTTTCAGTTTCAGAACTGCTTTTTTTTCTACATTCTCGCAACCTGCCAGCAGGCTACAAAGGCATATCAACGCAAGGGCTTTCTTCATGTTATTGGGGTACTTAAAATTATTGTCCGCAAAAATAGAAATAATATTCGTATCTTTGCGAAGTTAATTTGATTAAATGCAAGCGGACTGATTTATGATAGAATTGACAGCAGAAGAGCTGAAACAGCGCTTTGATGGCAAAATATTCAGGTTGATTTCGGAAACTGCCGATGCTTTGGGCTTGGAATGCTATGTGGTAGGTGGTTATGTGCGTGATATTTTTCTTCAGCGTCCTTCCAAGGATATTGATGTGGTGGTGGTTGGCAGTGGTATTGCGATGGCCGAAGCTTTAGGGAAAAGGCTGGGTAAAGGCGCCCATGTGTCGGTGTTTAAAAATTTCGGTACTGCCCAATTAAAATATCATGGCATAGAGGTGGAATTTGTCGGAGCGCGTAAAGAATCGTACACGCATGACTCACGCAAGCCTATTGTGGAGAACGGTACCTTGGAAGATGATCAGAACCGGCGTGACTTTACCATCAACGCTTTGGCGGTTTGCTTGAACAAAGCGCGTTATGGTGAACTTGTCGACCCGTTTGGAGGCATAGATGACCTGAAAGAGCGTACCATTCGTACGCCTCTTGACCCGGACATTACTTTCAGCGATGATCCGTTGCGCATGATGCGTTGTATTCGTTTTGCTACTCAGTTGAATTTTTATATTGATGACAATACTTTCGAGTCGCTTTGCCGTAATTGTGAACGCATCAATATTATTTCGCGAGAACGTATTGCGGACGAACTGAATAAGATTGTACTTTCACCGGTTCCTTCAAAAGGATTTATAGATCTTGATCGGAGTGGCTTATTAACACTTATTTTCCCAGAACTTGTGGCATTACAGGGGGTGGAAACACGTAATGGAAGGGCACATAAAGACAATTTTTACCATACGCTTGAGGTGTTGGATAATATAAGCCGAAAAACCGATAATTTGTGGTTGCGTTGGGCTGCCCTTCTGCACGACATCGGTAAACCGGCTACAAAGCGCTGGGAGCCGCGGGCGGGTTGGAACCATAATTTCATTGGTGAAAAAATGATACCCGGTATTTTCAGAAAGATGAAGTTGCCGATGAATGATAAGATGAAGTATGTGCAAAAGCTGGTTGGATTGCACATGCGTCCTATTGTGATTGCAGATGAGGAGGTGACGGACTCTGCGGTCCGCCGGTTATTGTTTGAGGCTGGTGATGATATTGACGATTTGATGATGCTTTGCGAAGCTGATATTACGTCGAAGAACATAGAACGGAAAAAACGTTTTTTGAGTAACTTCCAATTGGTGCGGCAAAAATTGAAAGATTTAGAAGAACGTGACCGTATTCGTAACTTTCAGCCTCCTGTGAGTGGAGAAGAAATAATGAAGACTTTTGGATTGCCTCCTTGTCAGCAGGTAGGGGCATTGAAGAGTGCTATTAAAGACGCTATTTTGGACGGAATCATACCCAATGAATACGAAGCAGCGCGTCTTTTTATGTTACAGAGAGCAGAGAAAATGGGTCTGAAAGTGGTTTAATAATTTGTCACCGAAAACCGTGATATGTTTTCTTCTTTTTCTTTATCTTTTTGAAAATCTTGTTGTTCTCTGTTTTATAAAATGTCCTTGCTTTGTCATATATAACGAAAAAAATAAGTGAGAATATTGTATGGGAGTAGGAATTAATGTTTATATTTGCAACGTCTTAAGCATATAAATAAATATATACATATTTCTTATGAACCACTTATTGTCTACTCCTGTAAAGAGCATTGTAATATTGTTCTTTGCGGGCTTTTTCTCGTATGGCCAACTTGCGGCTCAAGTGCAAGTAAAGAGAGAGTTCCCTTCTGATAAGCAAATTGAGGCTTTTGAAAACACTACTTTCTGTACCGCATTTCTTTCAAAAGGCGCACTGTTTACATTGCGTGATATTTATGTGGTCGATTTGCGTAACATTACTGATGTAGTATTTAATCCTACTGGGAGTTCACTGGCTTTGATGCGCGGTAAGAATCCGGTTTCTATTTATTCATTCAGAGAACGAAATAAACGCTTGTTCGAGTTGAAAGACAAACGTAAAGGGTTGAAGAAAAGACAGAATCTGCCAGTAGTGGATGGTGCGGGTATTGATGCAAAAACGGCTCGTGTTATCGCAAAAGGCGATATTGTACCAGTAGCTATGTGCTATGCTCCTGATGCCCGTCATTTCGTGTTGTCCAATTCATTGGGCGAAATTGTTATATACGATACTCGTGAATACCAACCTCAGGCTTATATTCAGGGAAAAGCAATTGCTACTAGCCTGGTAATGAGTTCTAACAATTACTTTGTTGCGGCTGGTACTGGTAAAAACGTAGATATATGGAATTTCCAGGCACGTGAATTACGTACGTCAGTACCGATGTCCGGTAATGTGACAGGTATGGATTTTTCGGATGATGCTTCAATGCTGGCTGTAACAACCGATGATAATTGTCTCACAATTCTTGATACAAAGACATGGAAAAAAGTCGATGCTTTTGATGAATTGGGAGGTACATTGGCTTCTCCATCTTTTCATCCGGAAGGCAAGTATGTAAGCGTAGTGAAAAACGAAAAAGATATTGTTGTTATCAATTTAAAGAATCATGCCATTGAACAGACGTTGAACGAGCAGGTTGCGGGCGTGAAAGGAAGCCGTTTCTTTATTAACAAGCAAAATAGTGATGTGTTCATGATTTCCAATCGTACCAAGAGTCTGGTATTCTGGGATGCCAACGGTTTGAATCCGTTCTTTGGAAAGATGATGAGCCGTGAAGTGGATGCACGTATGAATGAGTGGGTGAAGATGATGCAGGGTGAGTCTATGGAAGATTATGCTATCCGTGTAAATGATGAAACCCGTAAGAAGCAACAACAACTGTTTGCCCAGGAAGTGGCTACTGAATTGGCTGGTGACCGTATTTCAATAGAGAATCCATTTGTTGGTGACTATGATACTTCAAAAAATATGCTGAACATCGGTTTCAATACATTACCCACCATTGCCTTGGAAGTGCCTGCTGGTGAAGTTGGAGACTTTAAGGACAGTAAGAATCTGAAGTTCCAAAATGCGGTGTATGTATTGAACGACAAGGATGAATTTGAGTTGGCCTATGTGGAAGTGCTTAACGAAACTACCAATAAAGTATATATCTATGATAATATTGGACGTACCAAACTTACGGCACTTGAGGCGGATGATAATTTTGTCCCATTGGAGATTATGCAACAAGCCAGCCGTGAAGAAGTCCAATTGAAAGAAATCAAAGAAGCGGTTGTTGAAGAAAAGAAGCAGGATAAACTGATTTCTGAAAATACACAGATTGATGTACGTACAGAAGTTATTCCCGGTGTGGATGCCAATGGTAACAAGATATTGAATTACAAAGTTGGTTATCAGTACGAAGTTATCAACAAGGAATTCTCGGCTAAGGAAGATTTCCAGGCAGGGAAATATGTTATTGAAAATTCAAATGCTGCCATGTCGCTGATGAAGATTATCAAGAATGCTTTCGAAGGTGATTTCTCGAAATATCTGTCTGAAGGCAAACAGGTGAAAGTAATTATCACAGGTTCGGCCGATGCGACTCCTTTCCGTGCCCGCAGGGCTTATGATGGAGTGTATGGCGAATATGTTGACGAGCCTTATTATAAGGATGGTAACTTGGATAATATCACGGTTACTAAAGAAACGGGCCTTTCTACCAATGAACAACTTGCCTTGTTGCGGGCGGCTGGTGTAAAGAATTACATCGAGCAGAATGTGGAAACATTGAAGAATACCAAGAATGAATATGAATTCCACGTTGAAGTGGCTAAAGAACGTGGCGGAGAGTTCCGCAGAATCAATGTCGAATTTGTAATCATGGATGCTTTTCCTGTGAAATAAACATTGTTATATAACTTAAAGTTTATGAAGAAGGTTTTCATACTGACGGCTATTGCTGTGCTGGGAGTATGGATGAGGGTGGTGGCACAGGATGCCGCCACCGCTTCCAAACGCGCCAACCAGCAATATGTGCTTTTTGAGAGTGAACGGGACAAAGGAACCAATGTGACTGCCATGTATTCTTATTTGATTGACAGTTACAATGAATTTATACAAGTATTGGAAGCTCCTGATAATAGCCAATACTTGGCAGGTGCCAAAAATCGCTTGCGTTCCATGTATCCTTATTTGTTGAATGGTGCGGTATATTATTCAGAGCAGCAACAGCCTGCCAAGGCACTTGACTTTGCAGCTGCTTACATTGACATGCCGCAATTACAGATTTTCCGTAGCGAATTGCTGCCTAAAGACAGCCGTTATGCTTCGGTCTTGTATTATGCTGCCGTTTCGGCTTACAACCTGCAGAAATATTCGCAGGCACTGAAGTATTTCAAGGAATATCTCAATACGGGGACCGATACGCAACAGAAAGATTGTTATGTGTATATGAATATGATTTATCAGGCACAGAAAAACTATGCTGAACAGGAGAAAGTGTTGGAAGAGGCTATTTCGAAATATCCGGTTTCGCTTGATTTTCTTTACAATCTGGTAAATGTACACATTGCTACCAACAACATGCCTAAGTTATTGTCGGCTATTGACCGCATTTTGGAGGTAGACCCCAACAATGACAAGGTGTTGCCCATTAAGGCACGCATATTGGAACGGCAAGGTAAGAATATGGAGGCTTTGGAGATTTACAAGCGTCTGTATGCGCTTTATCCTGACAGTTTTGAATTGCTTACAGGGGTGGCGCGTGCCAACTTCAATGTGGCAACCGAGATTGTGAATAATGGAGCGACGATAGCAAGCGATGCCGAGTATGCATTGGTTCGTCAGCGTGCCTCTGTGTACTTGTTGGAAGCCAAAGACTTGTTTCTGAAGATATTGGAGAAGGAACCTACTTCCAAAATGTATATGCAGGGATTGGCGGGAGTATATCAGTATATGGATATGAAGGCTGAGTATGAGGTGCTGATGAAGATTATTACCGACGGTGTTCCTTATACCTCTTTTCCAGAACGCCTGACTGCATATAATGCTGCTTTGAAGAAAACAGAGGCGGTGGCACAGGAGCAGGAATCAACTCCAGTACCGGTCGAACCTGCCATGCTGGTTATTCGTGTGGATAGCTTCATGGATGGTAATGCCAATAAGGTAATTGATGCGGGTGAGAGTTTTGCAGTGCAATTTACGATTGAAAACAAGGGGCAGGGCGATGCATATAATTTGCGTTTGCGTCTTTCCGAGCAGCAAGGTTTTGATGAATATTTTGATGGACCGCGCGAGTTGGATGGTGGAAACATTCCGGCAGGTACCTCCAAGCAATATACGTTCCGTTATCTGGTGAAGAAGGAAATGCCTACCTCGCTGGCCAAGATAAATATTTATGCGTTCGAAGCCAATGGGTTTGACGCCGACCCCGCTGAGTTGGTAGTCAATATGCAGGAATACGCCATGCCCCGTTTGCGTGTGGCCGACCATCAGTTCTTTGCTGCTGACGGTTCATCCATTACATTGGGTAAAAATGGCCGGTTGACATTGGCTTTGCAGAACTTCGGTACAAAAACGGCGCGCAACGTGAAATTGAATTTCAAATTACCGCGTAATGTGTTTACTACCGATACGCCTGAAATGACCATTGACAGTATTGCACCGGGTGATGTAGCTACGCTTGATTATGGTTTTCTGGTCAATAAACGCTTTGATGGCGACTCGATTGCCGTACTGGTCAGTGTGAGTGAGGATACCCGTTCTTCTTATTTGAACGAGGCTTATAAAGTGAAGTTGGGTGAGTATCTGACAGCTTCAAGCACGATTAATATCAAGGGAAATGTGGCTGTCCGCAAGTCGGAAGCCAAGGATTTCCATCTTACATTCCAAAGCGAACTTTTGGAAGACATTCCGGTTGGTGCTGTCAATCCACATCGTTATGCCCTGATTATTGGCAACGAGGATTATAGCATGACCGGTGCCAATGCGGAAATTAACGTGCCTTATGCTGTAAACGATGCCATGGTGTTCAGAGAATATTGCGTGCGTACGTTTGGAGTGCCGGTGAAACAGATTAAACTGGTTCCCAATGCTACGGCGGGTATGATGCATGAGCAGCTCGACTGGTTGGTGAATATGGCCAGTGTGGATCCGCAGGCAGAGCTGATTTTCTACTATTCAGGACACGGCAATAACGATGAGGCTACCAAAGAACCTTATCTGCTTCCGGTTGATATTACGGGTAAAAACATCCGTTTGGGTATATCGTTGGCCGATTTGTATAAGCGTCTGGCTTCTTATCCGGTCAAAGGGGCTTATGTATTCCTGGATGCCTGCTTTAGCGGTGGTTACAAAAGTGCTGCTCCCCTCATTGCCCAGAAAGGTGTTCGCGTAGTGCCTAAGGTAGGATTGCCGCAAGGAAACACCCTGAGTTTCTCGTCGAGTAGCGGTGACCAGACTTCAAGTGTGTACCACGCCAAGAAGCAGGGATATTACACGTATTTCCTTATTAAGGCTATTAAGGATTCCAAAGGTGATTTGACTATGAAGCAGCTTTTTGAGAAAACCAATGCCGATGTCAAGAAAGCTACGGCACAGATTGGCAAGATGCAGGAGCCGCAATACATGGTTTCACCCACGTGGACAGGCTGGGCCGATATTCAGTTGAAAACTCCTGAAGATCCAGTTGCACAATAGTAAGAATTTCAGTTTCTCTTATGTGAGCAGGGAAATTTGGAATCAACATAAGATATTGAACGGAGATGTATCCCAAAGAGGTGCATCCCCGTTTTTTGTTGGATGTATGCGAACAATGATTAAAAGATGATTCACAAACAGTTTGTTCCATCCTTTAGATTCTTGCTGTCTTAATATTTCTGAGCGTATTTAAAGCTTGATATTTATGGAACGGAAATATCCTTTTGTGTTTCTTTGTGATTTTAAAATGGATTTTATACCACTTCCTTATGGGGCATTAATTTAGGAATGTCTGAGCTTGGATTTTCAGTGGGGTAACCTATCAAGTAAAAAATACGGGAATACATCCTGTCTCAGATGCACTCCCGTATGTAAAATGTTTACGATTGTTGTATATTGATTAATTAGAAAATTTAGAACTTAGCAGAACTCTGTTCTTCAGCTTGGAACTTACGGCTTACTTTCATCAGGTTAATGGTATAGTTAACTATGTTTTGTGCTTCTTGTACCATAGTCAGGTATACCATACTTACTTTAATACTTCCGTTCTGGCTCTGAATGCGTTGTAGCTCTTCGCGTTTCAGATGTGCCAGTTGACCGTTCAATTCGTTAGCTTTATGAATTTCGCTTTCAAGTCCTTCATAGTTGTTGGTCTCCATTTTGTGGCGGCAGGTTTGCAACAGGTAGGTAATATCTTCTGTTACGTCCGCAAACTCACCTTTCTGGATGGCATCGAGCGGTTTGAAGTTGTTGTCAATATGTTCCAGACAGGGTTCGCAAAGGCGTCCTATACTGTATACCAATTCACTGGCGAAGTCATTTCCTTGGTAGTAATAGAGACCTTTTTCGAGCACTGTGTTGTTGTCCAACCGTGACATGGCTAACGTACCGGTGCGTTTCATTTGCTTGATAAGCTGTTTTTCAAACTTAATGGAACCCATGGCACGACGTAAGTTACGCAGATTTTCGTGTAAGAAAGCCGTTACGGTGAGTTCGAAAGTTCCTTCGGCAAATTCCAGCACTTTGGTCAATTCGGTGCGTGTGTGCTTGCATAACAATTCCATAACTTCTTTGTTATCGGTGCTACGCATCAGTTGTTTGAATGTTTCGTCGCTTTGTTCTTTCTGCTTGCGCTTTTTGTACATTACTTGGCTGTGAATCAATGCATAGATAGCAATTGCCACCATTACCAAGATAGCAACCGTACCTCCGAAGTGGATAATCAATGCAACAAAGAAGCAAATGGTGAAAGCTGCACCTGCTGTAATGAACCAGCCTCCAATGACACTCAGCACACCGGTAATGCGGAATACGGCAGAATCACGTCCCCAAGCACGGTCAGCCAGTGATGTACCCATAGATACCATGAAAGTAACGTAAGTCGTAGAAAGAGGTAATTTGAGTGAGGTACCTACGGCAATGAGCAGACCAGCCAGAACCAAGTTGACCGATGCACGTACCATATCGAAAGCTGCACCGTCTTCCAAAATGGTTTCTTCCTTGCGGAAACGGGTACCGATCCATTGTTTTGTCTTTTCTGGAGTAATGCGTACCAGTGTATTTGACAGGTTGAGACTGAAACGCACAAGTTTGCGGGCAATAGGCGTACTACCGAAGTTTTCTTCACCTTCATCCTGTCGGGCCAGTGAAACTTCGGTCTTGATGACGTTATGTGCTTTTTTCGAAGTGCATAGTGCATATACCATTACTGCTCCTGCACCAAACAGGAAGTACCAGGGTGTTTTGGCCGGACCTAATAACGAACTCATCAGGAAACCGTCGGGACCTGCAGCCTGTCCGTTAGCAATGTAGTCCTGGAAAGCTGAATAGCCTGCCAAAGGCACACCGATGAAGTTTACAAGGTCATTGCCGGCAAAGGCAAGGGCCAAGGCAAAGGTTCCCATCAAGACCACCACCTTGAATACATTGACTTTACACCAGTGCAATACCTGCATCAGTAGGGTAAAGAAGATAAACATGCAAAGTATGATGATACCTGTGTTGTCTTGTATGAAGCTTTTGTATTCGGCCGTCATAAAGGCACTGTCTTTCAAACCTTTAATAAGCATGAAATAGATAATGCTTGTAGCGGCGATACCACCGAAGATACCGATGCTGTATTTCATGTTCTTCTTGTAGTTGAAGCTAAATATGAGTCGTGCCAGCCATTGTACCAACATACCAAAGAAGAAGGCGATGGCAACCGATACGAAGATACCCATGATGACGGACAAGGCTTTGTCGGTATTAATGAGGTCGCCCAACCCTAAGGTGTCGTCGTTGATGGTTTTTATTAAAGCCAGTGCGAAGGTACCTCCTAAAAGTTCGAATACCATCGAAACGGTGGTCGATGTAGGTAAGCCCATGGTATTGAATACATCGAGCAATACCACGTCAGTTAGCATAACGGCCAGCAAAATGCACATTACTTCGGCAAAATAGAAGTGTTGTGGTTGATAAATGCCGTGACGGGCAATGTCCATCATGCCGTTGCTCAATGCAGCACCGATAAATACGCCGATGCCGGCAATAAACAGAATCGTTTTGAATTTTGCCGCTTTGGAGCCGACGGATGAGTTAAGAAAATTGACAGCATCGTTGCTCACTCCCACAATGAGGTCAAATATCGCAAGGATACCCAGGAAGATGACGATGCACAGGTAGATTGTTTCCATAAATACACATTTTGTTTTCAGCCGCAAAGGAAGCCCGTTTGTGTTGCAGCCAAATGTCATACATGTTACATTTGTGTTACAAGCGTTGTCTTTGCGGCCTTTGGGACTATGTATCGCATGGATAAACGTGTGAACCGATCTCGTCGTCTTTGTTGGTTTCGCGTAGGGAACGAGGGGGAGTTAACGGGCAGTTCCTTTGTTTTTCAGATAGTCGTAGAAGGTGTATTGGGACCTTATTTTTTCCAACTGCGGATGTGCCGATTTCCACACATTACGCAGGTTGGCGTCTACAAAACAGGCTTTACGTTTGTCGGTCAGCTGGATTTCAAGCATGTCGGTCAGTTCCTGTTTCAGGGTGGAATCAAGGATGGGAGTAACGGCCTCTATGCGTCGGTAAAG
>ERZ779669.1368-NODE-1368-length-11371-cov-3.514228_pt1 | contig 11371 bp, 12 predicted proteins | sample MGYA00511372_ERZ779669 | MGnify/ENA primary metagenome ERZ779669 (study PRJEB29588, sample SAMEA1967891) | human gut metagenome | biome: human gut; feature: human-associated habitat; material: faeces | place: Denmark | collected 2008/2010 ... | reverse complement strand
CCGTTACGGTCACGTGGAATAGAAATGACAGACTCTCCATGTTCGGTCTGGATTTTCTTCGGATAACTGCCATTCCGGGAGTTGCCGGTATTGTTCCCTGTCACAGAATTCTTTTCATACCCCAAATGGGCATCCATTTCGCCTTCAAGCATCTTCTCCAGCACCTGGGCATGCAACTGTTTCGGGAACTTGCTCACATCGGCTTCTGTCTTGAACTGGCTAAGGAACTCCTTGCTTAACACCTCATCGGGCACTACTTGATTCTTTTCTTTCATAATCTTCTTCATTTTGCAAATCTATAAAATAAAAAATACGAGACTCAAACTTGAATCCCGTATTTTCCATTTACACAAAATATTTTATAGTGCCTAAAAAATCGCGGAAGATTATACCGCTATTTTACATATATAAAACCTGTAATATTTATTACATATAAAAAAACATTTTCATCAAGCTACAGGTTCATCTTCTTTCTTATTCCAGTTTGCAATAAAATCCTTAACAAACAAAATCCAGCCAACACTTCCAACCCCAGCTAAGAAAACAAAACCAACAAGAATCATTAGTTTATTCGGCTTAGAAGCACGCAAAGGAACAGTAGCAGGCTGGACAACTGTATATACAGGAGTTATTTCCTGCACTTTAGCTTTCGCCATCTGTAACTGCTGTGACATCTGCGTATATACCTGATAAGCCAAATTCATTTCATTTTGCAAGCGCTCCTGCTCCGCACGATAACTTAGCAAGATAATATTCTGATTTGAATCCGCAAAACTGGCATACTTTTGCTGCGCTACTTCATAACTACTTTTAGCCTCCTTGTATAGTTTTTCGGTAAATGCCAAATCATGGCGTGCCTTATTTGTTCGATAATCAGTAATATAATTTTGAAGACAATGCATCACAGTATCCGTCAGTGCAGCAGAGATCAAGGGATCTTGCATTGTTACAGATAAAGTTGTAACCCCTGTTTTTTATCAACAGCAACCGAAATACGGCTGCTTAATGCTTGAGCAACCATTGACTCTTCGTCTGTCAGATGAAAAGGATCAAGTACACTTACCCCTTCTTCTTCAGTTTTTTCCTTAAACAAGGAAATTGTCCAGCCTAAAGCCTTAAAAGGAGCAGACAAAATTACACTCCACCATGCCGAACGCTGTTCGTCTTTCAAATAAGCATATAATGTCGTATCAATTTTGCCTTCTTGATTATTCACCCTTATATTAAATAAATCTATCAAAAAAGGTGTAGAAGCAACAATATCGGGATACAATTCTGGAGACAATGCATCTTCACCCGATGAACTGCCCAAATTAACACCAGCCATAGCAGCCAATGCCCCATTGTACCACCAACAGAACGCCCTTCACTTTCAGGAGCCAAAGTAACACTCGTCGAAAACTCTTTAGGGATACTAAATGCTACAACCAACGCAACTAATACAGCAATACCACATGTCTTAAATACCAATTTACGTTCCGCCCATACTTTTTGGGCAAGTTCTATTAAATCAATTTCTTGTTCTTCGGTTACCTGAGGTACATTATTGGGCTTCAAATCTTCACTCATAATCTATCATTTAAAAAGATTAACCAATGTAGCAATCATAGTTGCCAACGAAGCTGCAGATGTTCCCATACCTATTATTTCCGCAGGACTCATCTTTCGGCGCGCCTCTTTACTAGGTACAATAATTTCACATCCAGGCTCAATAGCTTTAGAGCTACCTGATTTCAAGCGCGAAACAGTTCCATTCATATAAATCACATAAGCACTGCGTTTTTTCGCATTGTTACCAAAACCACCGGCCTGATTAATATAATAACGAAGATTTTCTCCAGGCTTATAAGATACTGTATTTGGATACATCACAGCACCATTGATTTTCACAGTATTCACATATTCCGGCACTAACAGCAAATCCCCCTCACGCAACACCATGTCATAATCAGATCCAGGACGCTTCAACGCCATATCCAAATTGATACCCACAGAATAAGTTTCAGATAAATCCAAACGAGCCATAGAAATAGAATCTTCGCCCATATTAGCAACTCGCATCATATCAGCTTTACGACGCTTCTCTTCATCTGTCATTTTACGCACCAAACGTGCACCCTTGACATAAGCATCAGGAGTAATTCCACCAGCCTTCTTAATAAGGTCGCTTAAGCGTTCATTCTTCTTTGATAAAGCATAGTTACCGCTAAACAACACTTCACCCTGCACCATCACATTCTGCTGTTGGTGATAAGCCGGACTGCGCCGAATGTATACTTCATCAAACGGCTGCAAATGAAAATCTTCACTACCTTGCCCCACCAATAAGCCATCTTTCAGATCAAAAGCAAAATTTTCCCCAATAATAGTTGTAAAAGCAGCACTCTTAGGATCTTTTACCCGGCGTGCGACCTCTACTTTTGTAGTAGCAGCTGCCTCAAGCAAACCACCAGCTTGCAATACGAGATCCTCTATTGTCATATTTTCCGAGTACAAATAAGTTCCAGGATTAGCCACCTCACCATGAATAGTAAGCGTTTCTTCCTTCTGTAAATCATGAATACTAGGAATATAAATCACATCATTTTTTGCAAAGGAATATCAGGCACTGTACCATTCAGCAAACCTTTTACATCAATACGAATAATTTCATGCGTCAAATCATCGTGTTCACGATCCAATATAGCACGATTTAAAAAAGCATCCCCACGCACTCCTTCAGCTTTAGCAATCAAAGTCTTCACCGTATTGACATCTCCATTCATCTGATACAATCCACTACGATACACCGCGCCACGGATTTCAACTCTATTTTCAAAACGCTGCAACACTGAATCGACTGTAACCACATCGCCATCATCCATCCGAAAATGCGCATAGTCCGTATCATCTACATTATAAATTTGTTGCTCACGTCCTGTTTTACGAATCACGCGAATAGCCTTCTTATAGGCATCGACGGTAAAACTGCCTGCATATGACAGAAGGTTTTCAGCAGTTTCAGTCGGTTTCAATTCATAAAACATCGGACGTTCCACTTTACCTAAAATCTGTATCAACGACATATAAGGATCAACAAGAATGACATCGCCATCTTGTAAACGGATATCATCTTTCATCTTACCCTGCATAATAAAATCGTAAACATCCAGATTAGCTATTGCCTTACCATTCCTAACTACCTTAATGTTACGCAAACTACCAATTTTATTTACACCGCCAGCACGATATAAAGCATGAAATACAGAAGCAAACGAAGATAGTGTATAAGTACCGGGAACCACCACCTCTCCTATTACACTTACCTGAATTGAGCGGGTATCCCCAAATGTCAATTTTACTTGAGTTGACGGCATATTACCTAACACTCCCGAATAAATACGAGCAAACTCATCCTTCAGAAATTCATTAGCTTCAGTTACTGTCTTACCATTCAGATATACCAGCCCCAAATTATTTACCAAAATACTTCCTTCGGCGAAATAGTTTGCCTTATTGTTGTTTCCGAAGCTCCCCATGCATCTATAATAACCTCATCTCCAGGTCCCAGACGATAATCTGCAGAAGTTGCAACATTAACATTAGATTCAAAAGTCAAATTAGGATTTGTAAAAATGTTATGTCCAAAAATTTGATTAACAGGATCTTCCTTCTTTTCCCGATCAAGCATCAGAGCTTCTTCTTCAATAGAATCATTTTGTTCAACCATTTGTGGCTGATTGACTCTATCAGTAGCACGAATTCCTTTCACATTATCATTCATTTGACTCTGTGATTTCCGTTGACGCGATCGTTCATCCTCTTTTCCATTTGTAGTACTCTGCCCTGATTGTTTCGATTCGCACTTCTCACGTATTCGTTCAATCTGTTCTTTTGTTACGCCCCTACACATCAATTCTGTGGCGATTTCCTTCTGTGTCTTTCCAGTTTGTTGAGCACTTTTCACATACTGTACAACCTGGTCATCAGTCATCTGCTAGGCAACGACAGTGCCCACCAAAGAAAGTACCAGGAAAAATAAAGCAACCAATCTACGCATAAGATTTGTCCGTTAATCTTTTTTGAATTCTGTATTAAATATAAACCGATACAAGGTAGCAATATTATTCTTATTGCCCACTTTCTTTGAACTTCTATTTTATGAAAATCTTTACTTGTCACATATGTTAAACTTTAATAAGTAACCAAACAACCATCTCAAAATACTATTAAAGCCTTCTTTTATATACAACATTCTCTAGCACAAACATCCTCCTATACTATAAACCAAAAATACAACAAAAAAACATTTTATAAAAAAACGAGTACACCTCTCGAATGAAAAATTATTCCTAAAAAAGGAGATAATTCCTTTTGTTTTTCCAAATAAACATATACCTTTGCACCTCGTAAACAAAAAAGAGTTGCCGATATAGCTCAGTTGGTAGAGCAACGCATTCGTAACGCGTAGGTCGCCGGTTCAAGTCCGGCTATCGGCTCCATAAGGAAAGAGATGCTTCAATAAAATATTGAAGCATCTCTTTTTTCTTACTAAGATAAATACATTTTATACAAAACTGTTACCTTTGCCAGATACTTACAATGCACAATATATCAGAGTATGAATATAAAGAAAAAAAATATCTTTTTTATCATTATTGCATTAATGATTATTATCATCTGTTGGACAAGCATTTTGTATTATTATCTATTGGCACCACAATTTTATCCGACCAAAACAGTATATATATACGTGGATAGGGATGATAATTTAGATTCAGTTTATAATAAAGTTAAAGCCAATGGGAAACCCCAAAATTTTACAGGCTTCAAGTGGATGGCTCATTACAAAAAATATGCATCCAATATCCATACAGGTTGCTACGTTATCCATCCTAGCGAAAATATTTATCATGTATTCAGTCGTCTATACCGTGGATATCAGGAACCGATAAATCTTACAATAGGAAGTGTACGTACATTGAACCGATTAGCAGGAAGTGTAGGACGCCAATTAATGATTGACTCCACTGAAATTGTTACATTAATAAATGATACCAATTTCCAACGGAAACTTGGTTACAACATTGAAACCCTACCTGCCTTTTTTATCCCTAATACATATGAAGTCTATTGGAACATGACTGCGCAAGATTTTATGGAACGCATGCAAAAAGAGTATCAACGTTTTTGGAACCAAAGTCGTATTCGAAAAGCTCAAGCATTAAATATGACTCCCGTCGAGATAGCAACATTAGCCTCTATCGTTGAAGAAGAGACAAACAACACAGCTGAAAAGCCCGATGTTGCAGGTCTATATATCAACAGGCTACATAGAGGCATGCCATTACAAGCTGACCCAACCATCAAATTTGCTCTACAAAATTTTGCCCTACGCCGAATCACGAATGCCGACTTGAATGTCAATTCCCCTTATAATACTTACCTAAACACCGGACTTCCGCCAGGTCCCATACGCATTGCATCACCAACAGGATTAGATGCCGTACTTAACTATACTAAACATGACTACATCTACATGTGTGCTAAAGACGATTTTTCAGGTACACACAATTTCGCGTCAAATTACAACGACCACCTGAAAAATGCTAGAAAATATTGGAATGCACTAAACAAAAGAAAGATTTTCAACTAATTTTTCCTACCATTTTCTCTTAATATCAAAGCAAAGCCTTATATTTGCGAACATTGCAAAAACAATGATTGACATTAAAAGAATCTGATATGGGAAAACAACTCTTATTAGGCGATGAAGCCATTGCCCAAGCGGCCTTGGATGCCGGATTATCGGGCGTATATGCCTATCCGGGCACTCCTTCTACTGAAATAACCGAATATATCCAACAAGCGACAGCTGATAATGAAAGCGACATACATAGCCGTTGGTGTTCCAATGAAAAAACAGCTATGGAAGCAGCATTAGGAATGTCTTTTGCCGGCAAGCGGGCTTTGGTTTGCATGAAGCATGTAGGAATGAATGTTGCAGCCGACTGTTTTATCAACGCTGCTATTACAGGTGTAAAAGGCGGATTAATTGTCGTTGCAGCCGATGATCCAAGTATGCACTCTTCACAAAATGAACAAGACAGTCGTTTTTATGGTGACTTCTCCTTAATCCCTATGTATGAACCAAGTAATCAGCAAGAAGCATACGACATGGCTTATAGTGGGTTCCGTTTCTCCGAACAGACAGGAGAACCCATATTAATGCGTATGGTTACCCGTTTGGCCCACTCACGTTCGGGAGTAGAACGTAAATCACCCCAACCACAAAATGGAATTTCATTCAGTGATGATGCACGTCAGTTCATTTTACTGCCAGGCAATGCACGCAAACGCTACCATACTCTTTTGGAACGCCAAGCTGAGTTTATTTCAGCATCTGAAGAATCACCTTATAACCGATACACAGATGGGCCTAACAAAAAACTAGGAATTGTAGCTTGCGGTATTGGCTACAATTACCTCATGGAAAACTACCCTGAAGGCTGCGAATATCCTGTACTGAAAATTGGGCAGTACCCTTTACCCAAAAAACAATTGGCTCAATTGGTTGAGAGTTGTGAAGAAATTTTAGTATTGGAAGACGGACAACCTTTTGTAGAAAAGCAACTGAAAGGTTATTTAGGTATTGGTATCAAAGTTAAAGGACGTCTTGACGGAACACTACCCCAAGACGGAGAATTAACTCCCGACAAAGTAGCCCATGCCATAGGAAGAGAAAACAAAGCCACGTTTAGCATTCCTTCGATAGTAGAAATGCGTCCACCTGCTTTATGTGAAGGCTGTGGACACCGAGACATGTATACAGTTCTGACCCAAGTATTAAAAGAGGAATATCCAACTCACAAAGTATTCAGCGACATAGGCTGTTATACACTGGGAGCCAATGCTCCGTTCCATGCCATTAATTCGTGTGTAGACATGGGAGCATCCATTACCATGGCTAAAGGAGCATCCGATGCTGGTGTATTTCCAGCTGTAGCCGTCATCGGTGACTCAACTTTTACCCACTCCGGCATGACAGGACTGCTAGATTGCGTCAACGAAAACTCCAATGTAACCATTATTATTTCTGACAATGAAACTACCGCAATGACAGGAGGACAAGATTCTGCTGGAACTGGACGCCTTGAATCAATCTGTGCCGGTATAGGTGTTATGCCCGAACATATCCGTGTGGTAGTGCCACTAAAAAAGAACTATGAAGAAATGAAACAGATACTCCGTGAAGAGATTACCTATAAAGGTGTATCGGTAATCATCCCACGCAGAGAATGCATACAAACTTTAGCCCGCAAAAAAAGAAACAAGTAATTCCAAACCATGAAAAAAGACATCATACTTTGCGGTGTAGGAGGACAAGGTATCCTCTCCATCGCTACCGTCATCGGAAAAGCTGCCATTAAAAATGGCCTCTACATGAAGCAAGCCGAAGTACACGGCATGAGCCAACGTGGCGGTGATGTACAATCTAATTTACGACTCAGTGACACTCCCATTGCCTCCGATCTTATCCCAATAGGAAAATGCGACCTTATTATTTCCTTGGAACCAATGGAAGCCTTACGCTATCTTCCCTATTTAAATCCGGAAGGATGGTTGGTGACCAATGCTGCACCCTTCATCAATATCCCGTCCTATCCATCAGAATCCAGACTAGAAGAGGAAATTAATAAACTTCCACATAAAATTATGCTGGATGTAACCAAAGTTGCCAAAGAAATCGGCTCTCCCAAAGTAGCCAACATTGTCCTGTTAGGAGCTACCATTCCTTTTCTAGGTATTGATTATGCCGAAATACAAGACAGCATCCGTGCAATATTCCAACGTAAAGGAGATGCCGTTGTCGAGCTAAATCTAAAAGCGCTTGCAGCAGGAAAAGAAATAGCCGAAACATTAATATAACAAAGTACCAAAACTGGAAGCCATGAATAACAAATACTGGGAAGAAGAAATAGAAACCATGCCGTTGGAGCAATTACGTACTTTACAACTCCAACGGCTTAAAAAAACAATCGGCATTGCTTTTCATGCCCCTTATTATCAAAAAGTATTTCAAGAAAACGGCATCACTGTCGACACAATACAAACCCTTGAAGACATCCGTAAACTTCCGTTTACAACCAAAGCTGACATGCGCGCTAATTATCCCTTCGGACTGGTCGCTGGAAACATGCAGGAAGATGGTGTACGCATCCATTCATCAAGCGGAACTACTGGTACACCTACCGTCATTGTCCATTCACAGCACGACCTAGACTCATGGGCAAATCTAGTAGCCCGTTGCCTTTACATGGTGGGGATACGCAAAACGGATGTTTTCCAAAATAGTTCCGGTTATGGTATGTTCACCGGAGGACTAGGATTCCAGTACGGCGCTGAACGGTTAGGAGCACTGACTGTACCTGCTGCAGCTGGTAATAGCAAAAGGCAAATTAAGTTCATTACAGACTTCAAAACTACCGCCTTACATGCAATTCCCAGTTACGCTATCCGCTTGGCTGAAGTTTTTCAAGAAGAAGGTATAGATCCGAGTAAGACCTCATTAAAAACGCTCGTTATCGGAGCAGAACCACATACCGACGAACAGCGGAAAAAGATAGAACGCCTCTTGGGAGTAAAGGCATACAATAGTTTCGGAATGACTGAAATGAACGGTCCAGGTGTTGCTTTTGAATGTACAGAACAAAATGGAATGCATTTCTGGGAAGACTGCTATTTAGTAGAAATCATTAATCCTGAAACAGGAGAACCTGTACCCGACGGAGAGATAGGAGAACTGGTGCTCACAACACTTGACCGAGAAATGATGCCTCTGATCCGTTACCGGACACGAGATTTAACACGAATTCTTCCTGGAAAATGTCCATGCGGACGCACTCATTTACGAATAGACAGGATTAAAGGTCGTAGCGATGATATGTTTATCATCAAAGGGGTTAATATATTCCCCATGCAAGTAGAAAAAATACTGGTTCAATTCCCTCAACTGGGGAGCAACTATCTTATCACTTTAGATACAATAAACGGGCAGGATGAAATGATAGTAGAAGTGGAATTGAGTGATTTATCCACCGACAACTACATTGAACTTGAACAAACCCGCAAGGAGATTACCCGACAACTTAAAGACGAAATATTAGTTACTCCCAAGCTAAAACTGGTCAAAAAAGGATCGCTTCCTCAAAGCGAAGGTAAAGCCGTTCGAGTAAAAGACTTAAGAAACAACCGATAAGAAAATAAACAAAGAAGGAACGGTAGTCAAGTAGACTGCCGTTCCTTTTTATAGAAAGCCGCACCGATGATGTGATGAAACTCCGATAGACATGATTTGAGTGCTCGTCCTCTTTGTAATCCACCGACTCAAAGGTTACCCCGAAGGGCGTGGCCCGCCATTGAGAATCGAAACTTGTCTCGGTATTCCATAAAAATTGATGAGTTTCCCGATCCAATCAATGCGGCTATATTTTTCTATAACAAAGGTAAGAAGTTTTTTCAAAAGAAGCAAGAAAAACCTTCTTTTTATGCAATTATACTCAAACGAGCACAAATGAACATAAAAAAGGTATTGATGCCCCAAGCACCAATACCTCATTTACATGTTGTATCGCAGAATTTCTTTATGCAGCTTTTACTTTCGCAACAATGGCCTTGAAAGCTTCAGGATGGTTTACAGCCAAATCGGCAAGAACCTTACGGTTGATTTCAATTCCTGCTTTGTGCAAAGCACCCATCAATTTCGAATAAGACAATCCTTCCAAACGTGCTGCAGCATTAATACGCTGAATCCACAATGCACGGAAATTTCTTTTCTTATTCTTACGGTCACGGAACGCATAAGTCAAACCCTTTTCCCAAGTATTCTTGGCAACGGTCCACACGTTCTTTCTTGCACCAAAGTAACCTCTGGTTAATTTCAAAATTTTCTTTCTTCTTGCTCTAGAAGCAACATGATTTACTGATCTTGGCATAGTTTTACTAGTTTTTGAATGTTAGCGCCGTTATTTCACATAGCGGGCTTAAAGCTAATGCATTCGGTTAATAACTTTAATACTTTTAGTACGCTTTTACTTCATCGCTAAGAGTTCCTTCACTTGGCTAACATTTACTGTATCAACAATTGTCGAATAGCACAAGTTTCTTTTCTGCTTCTTAGTTTTCTTAGTCAGAATGTGACTGTGAAAAGCATGCTTTCTTTTGATTTTACCCGTTCCGGTAAGAGTGAATCTTTTTTTGGCACCGGAGTTAGTTTTGATCTTTGGCATTTTACTTATTTTTAAATTATTAATTATATGGCAACGCACTATACCTGAGGCGTTACTCATTCTTTCATTCTTTGTTTTCTACTGCCGCAACAGACTCAGCGGGTTTAGCAGCAGCTTTCTTTGAAGAAACACCTTTTTTAGGAGAAAGCTGAATCGTCATCCGTTTACCCTCCAAAATCGGCATTTGGTCTACCTTAGCATATTCTTCCAAATCATTGGCAAAACGAAGCAAAAGCACCTCACCCTGTTCTTTAAACAAAATAGAGCGGCCTTTAAAAAAGACATATGCCTTCACCTTATCACCATCTTCCAAAAAGCCAATAGCATGCTTCAATTTAAAATTGTAATCATGGTCATCGGTTTGAGGTCCAAAACGAATTTCCTTTACATTCACTTTTACCTGTTTGGCTTTCTGCTCTTTCTGACGCTTCTTCAGTTGATAGAGAAATTTAGAGTAATCAATTATACGGCAAACAGGAGGTTGTGCATTCGGTGATATTTCCACGAGATCAGCCTCATGTTCTTCGGCAAGTTTTAACGCCTGAGCTATCGGATACACTTTTGATTCCACTTCATCGCCCACTATACGGACTTCTTTGGCACGGATCTGTTCATTAATCCGATGTTGCCCTTTTAAGTTGTCGTTCTTCATTAATACCTTTTACTTCCAGTTTGTTTTTAAAATTGATACTTCTAAATTTACTTCTATTTTCAAACAGAAGCCCCCTTTATGTATACACAAAAGGGAGCAGTTCTACAATTGGGCGCAAATTTACCACTTATTTATCATATTATGAACTTCTTCGCTTATTTTTTTAGCAAAATCCTCAAATTTCATAATACCTTGGTCACCTTCACCCTGCTTACGCACTGAAACCTCCTTATTCTCTGCCTCTTTTTCGCCAACAACTAGCATATAAGGAATCCGTTTCATCTCATTATCACGAATCTTACGACCTATTTTTTCATTGCGTTCATCTACAATAGCACGAACATCATATTTTTTCAGATACTGTTGCACCTCATGAGCATAGTCATTGAATTTCTCACTAATAGGCAGAATTGCAACTTGGTCAGGAGTCAGCCACAAGGGGAATTTTCCA
>ERZ779669.1367-NODE-1367-length-11373-cov-5.561937_pt1 | contig 11373 bp, 10 predicted proteins | sample MGYA00511372_ERZ779669 | MGnify/ENA primary metagenome ERZ779669 (study PRJEB29588, sample SAMEA1967891) | human gut metagenome | biome: human gut; feature: human-associated habitat; material: faeces | place: Denmark | collected 2008/2010 ... | reverse complement strand
ATTTGGTCATGAAAAAACTGCACCTCCAAAAGTTTAACTTTTGGGGTGCAGTTCAAAACGTAAAATAATGCAGTGAACCCTGTTTTTTATTATACCGGCGGCAGAATTTCTGCTTCTAGTTCTTTTAAGGTTTTCTTTTCAAGATTATCAAAAAAATACTGCCGTTTGGGATGCAGCCCTAATGATTTGCTGACAGCAAGATTATACTGCGCGCCTTTTTCAAAATCTGTTGAAATATAAGTTGTTTTGTCTTTTATACTATCGAAAAGATGCTGCCCATTGGTTGTATTAATAAGCACCAGCGTAATGCCTTTGTCATCATCAAATTCCGGAAATTGTTTGTCAACGCCCCAATAATCGGCAATGGTTATATCTGCAAGGCTGCGTTTATTGTTAAATGCGCAGTCGGCGCAGCTTGGGCGGATGCTGACGTTGTTTAAAAACAGGCGCATATACGTTTCACGCCGTTTGGATGAACCCATACAGTGATTTTCCGTAAAAAATAAAGTTTTGCCCCGTTTCCAGCCGTCGGCTTTATCGCGGAATTTAACCTGCGTTACGGCTTCGCCGGTATCTGCGGCAATTTCTGTCATGTGCTTGTTATACACTTTGGCGCTCGGTACGCCATGGCACACAACGTCAACCGTCAGTAAATTTGCGTAATCTTTCATTAAAAAGCCTTTCAGCCCGGCAATCTGGCAGGGCGTGCCGCTGAACAGAACTTTTTTGCCGCCGGCAAGTAATGTGCGTACCTGCTTAAAAATACCGTTCATATTGCTTTGCACATATTTGGAGCCGCGCAGTTTGAAAAGTTCGCCGGTATTTGTAATGCTGGTATGGCAAACCTGAAAAGCATCGTCGAGCTCTGCCCCGAAAACCGTACCGCCGCTTTGTAAGACAGCGTTGGCAAACAGCGTAAACATGCCGCCGCTGGAACTGGTGTAACGTATGCCGTCATCACAATTTTTGGCTCCGTAAACATTTAAAATTGTATGCTGGGCCGGTTTATGCAGCAAAGGGCAAACCTTTTCACACAAACCGCAGTTAATGCAAAGGTTTTCATTTATTTCAGGGTAATAAAAACCTTCGCTGTCTGCTGTCATGGCAATGCAGCCTTTAGGGCAGATAGATGCGCACGCTGTACAGCCACAGCAATCGTGTTTGGAAATTAGTTTTAGCATGTAAACACCTTCTTTTTATTAAAATTTTATATAGGAAAAAAGGTCATTTTATTATTTGTCGGAAAAAATGTAATATCTTATGGCGGATATAGTAAGCAGCCAAAAATTAAGAAAAATATATATCGAAAGAAAAACCCAAAGAAAAGAGCCTACTTTTATTACAGCTAATTCGTTGCTTTGGGCAAATACCGAAAAATCAAAGTAATAGCTTTGGATAATAAACGAAATGCCCCATTGTACGGCATAAGCGGCCATCTTTTTGATGGCAGGATTTTTCTTCAGTTTGGAGCTTATCAGCCTGCCGGTTGCGTAAAGCAGCAGGCTATAGGCTGCTATGGCGGCAAGAATCAGCAGAGAGTATAGGCTGCCGTACATCAGGCCGTATGTTTTGGTTAACTCCAGGGCAGTAAGGCAGAAATGAAAAAGTAAAATTAAGCCGGCCATTATGTAGACAAATGGATAAAAGAAGTAGTAAAACGGGCTTTTTATTTTGTCTTTCTGCATGGCAAATGCTCCTTATGTCAAAAATTTTCCAAAAAGAAATTAACAAAAGTTTTGGCAACGGTTGAAAGAGGCCTGCCTTTAACAACAGAGAGTGTCTTTTCGACAAATAAACGCTCGTCCTCAATTTGTTTCGGCACCAGGCAGGGGTCAAACAATTCATACTTTTCGGCAGGTACTATGGCAACGCCGATATTTTGAGTTGCCCAGGCAATGGTAGAAAGTTTGGTTGTATTAATGCTTAATACCTGCGGCAAAAGGCGTGAATCGCTGCAGGTGTTTAAAAACAGCGTGCTGCATCCGCGCGACAGGCATAACGGCACATCTTCCAAATCGTCAAACAGAATATGCGGCTTATTGCCGTTAAGGTAGGGGCTGTCCTTATGAAAAAGTGCAATTAAACGGTCACGCTTGCGGTAAATAGTTTCAAAACGGTTAACCTGCAAAAGCGGTGCGTTGGCAATGCCTATTTCTGTTTTGCCGTCCAAAAGCTGCTGCGTTTGTTCGTCAATAGGCACTTCGTACAACTCGTAATTTATTTGCGGGTACTGGCGTGAAAAACGGCTTAAATAATTTTTAATGAAGGAAATTGACATTGACGGCGACAGGCTGAGGCGTAGCGTACCCGAAAAACCGCCTGCACAGTCGGCAATTTCTTTAATAATATTATCTTCCGTGGAGCAGATATATTTTGCCTTGTTGTATAAAATGCAGCCCGCTTCGGTAAGTTCAACCGTATGGCCGCCGCGTTTTAAGTTAAGCAGCGGGGTGCCGAATTTTTTTTGCAGTGTTTTAAGCTGGTTGCTTAATGCCGGCTGTGCCACTGCAACGCGTTTGGCAGCGGCGGATATGCTGCCGGCTTCTACTATGGCGATAAAGTTGCGGTAATATTCTATATTCATAAAAACTCCTTTAAATTTTGTTTGTTTAGATTATACTACAAATCCAAAAATATATAAAGATATGATAAAATCAGCTAAGTTATATAATAAAATTTTATATGTTTGCGGTAGTTTAGCGGTTTTCGGCTTTTAAAAGCCTTTTATTAAAGTGTTTTTTATTAAAAGCAGGAAAAACATATAAATAAAAATTATATATATTGCAATAAAACGGTATTTTACATTATATGCTTTTGCGCTTACACTATAATTAAGGTATAAGTTGTTACGAAAGAAGGGGGTAAAATGTTAGGAACAGACAGGCTGCGCAGCACAGCGTTGTTTGAAAAGATAGCAACGCCGGAACAGGCGGCTGCGCTTATTGAAGATGGCATGAACGTCGGTGTAGGCGGTTTTACGCCATCGGGTTATCCTAAAAAAACAACAATGGCGCTGGCAAAAGCCATAAAAAACGGCAAAAAATGCCGCATTAATATCTGGAGCGGCGCTTCGGTAGGCCCGGAAATTGAAGAAGAACTTGCTGCAGTGGGCGGCGTTAAAAGCAGAATGCCCTACTATGCGGCTTCCAATAAATCTATGCGGGCAGGCATTAACAGTGGACAGATTGATTATATAGATTTACATTTAAGCCATTTTGCCCAGCAGGTAGATTACGGCTTTTTCGGCAATGTGGATGTGGCAATTGTTGAAGCTGCCGCTGTAAACGCCGACGGAAGCATTGTGCTTGGCCCGGGCGTTGGCAATATACCCATGTTTGTAAAGCATGCCAAAAAAGTAATCGTTGAAGTTAACACAACAATTCCTTTAAATATGGAGGGAATGCACGATATTTATATTTGCGCAAAACCGCCGCACAGAACGGAAATACCAATTTACCATGTCGGTGACAGAATTGGCTCACCGTATTTGGAATGCAGCCTTGATAAAATTGCCTGCATTGTGGAATCGGATATTGTTGACCATGTACGCAATTTGAATCCGCCCGATGAAAACAGTATAAAAATAGCAGGCTTTCTGGTTGATTTTTTGGAACACGAGCAAAAATACGGGCGTCTGCCGCAGGAGATGCTGCCCATACAGTCCGGCGTAGGCAGTATTGCCAATGCTGTTTTAATGGGGCTGTCCCAGTCAAAATACGAAAATTTGAAAATGTATTCTGAAATTTTGCAGGACGCGGTATTCAGCCTTATCAAAATAGGCAAGGTGTCGCAGGCATCGGGCTGCGCTTTTACGCCGTCGCCGAATGTATGGCAGATGTATAAGGAGAATCCTGATTTATACCGTAAAAGCATAGTGCTGCGCCCTCTTGATATCAGCAATAACCCGGAAATTATCCGCCGTTTGGGCGTTATTTCCATTAATACTCCGCTTGAATTTGATATTTACGGGCAGGCAAATTCCACACATGTTATGGGTGCCAGTATGATGAACGGCATCGGCGGCAGCGGCGATTATATGCGCAACGGTTATTTAACTATTTTCTGCACGCCGTCAACGGCCAAAAAAGGCAGTATTTCCAGCGTTGTGCCAATGGTAACGCATGCCGACCATACCGAGCATGATACCATGGTGTTTATTACCGAACAAGGCATTGCCGATATCCGCGGCCTGCCGCCTGTTAAACGCGCCAAGCTGATTATTGAAAAATGTGCTCACCCGGATTATAAAGCGCAGCTTTTGGAATATTTGCAGCAGGCGCAAAGAAAAAACGCCCATATGCCTGTAGATTTAACGCATGCGTTTGATATGCAGGCTCATTACGAAAAATACGGAACAATGAAAATATAAGGAGGATTACCATGGATAAAGAAAAATTGCAGCAGGGATTAAACGAATATGAAGCTAAGGTTGCCAAAGCTACGGCAAAATTTCCGGAACGCAAAAATTTTGAAGCGCAGCGTTTGTATACGCCTCTTGATATAGAAGATTTTGATTATGGCGAAAAACTTGGTTTTCCCGGGCAATATCCGTTTACACGCGGTGTGCAGCCTACAATGTACCGCGGCCGCCTGTGGACTATGCGCGCTTACGCCGGTTTTGCCACGGCCGAAGAAACAAACGCGCGTTATAAATATTTGCTGGAGGCCGGGCAGACCGGGCTTTCTGTTGCCATGGACCTGCCGACGCAGATTGGCCTTGACAGTGACCACGAGCTCAGCCATGGCGAAGTAGGCAAAGTTGGTGTAGCCATTGATTCGCTTGCCGATATGGAAGCGCTGTTTGACGGTATTCCCCTGGATAAGGTAAGTACATCCATGACGATTAACGGGCCTGCGGCAGTGCTTTTGGCAATGTATGTTGCCGTTGCGGAAAAACAGGGCGTTAAGCCGGAAGCCTTAAAGGGCACAATCCAAAACGATATTCTGAAAGAATATATTGCCCGCGGCACTTATATTTTCCCGCCGCGCCCTTCCATGCGCCTCATTACCGATACTTTTGAATACTGCTCTAAAAATATTCCCAAATGGAATACAATCAGCGTCGGTGCTTATCACATCCGCGAGGCCGGTGCTTCCGAAGTGCAGGAAATTGCTTTTGCGTTTGCCAATGCCATGGCGTATATCGACGCGGCTATTAAAGCAGGGCAAAAGGTTGATGATTTTGCACCCGGCATCAGCTGGATTTTTACAGCCGGGCTTGATTTCTTCGGTGAAGTTGCTAAATTCCGCGCGGCGCGCCGCCTGTGGGCACGCATTATGAAGGAACGTTACGGGGCGTCCGTGCCTAAAGCCCAGATGCTGCGCGTGCATGTGCATACAGCCGGCAGCGTGCTTACGGCGCAGCAGCCTTTAAACAATGTGGTGCGCATTACCTGGCAGGCGCTTAGCGCAGTGCTTGGCGGCATACAGTCCATGGCATGCTGCGCTTATGACGAAGCAATTGCGCTGCCTACGGAAGAAAGCGCAACGCTTGCTCTGCGCACGCAGCAGCTTCTGGCTTACGAAAGCGGAGTTACCGATACCATTGACCCGCTGGCTGGTTCCTACTACATTGAAACCTTAACCGATAAAATTGAAAAAGAAGCTTATGACTACATTGATAAAATAGACCGTATGGGCGGTGCCGTTGCCGCTATCGAGCAGGGCTACATGCAGCAGGAAATGGCGGCACATGCTTACGAATACCAGCACGAGGTAGAGCTTGGCAAACGCACCGTTATCGGCGTTAATAAATTTAATGACAGTAAAAAACTTGCGGAACAGGATGTGCTTACGGCAGATTTAAGCGTTGGTGAGCGGCAGATTGCACGCCTTGAAAAAATGAAAGCCGCGCGCGATAACGAAGCCGTTAAAGCAGCGCTTGAAAAACTGCGCGAAGCAGCCAAAGGCACAGAAAACTTAATGCCTTACTTAATTGATGCCGTTAAAACTTATGCAACATTAGGTGAAATTTGCGGTGTGCTGCGTGAAGAATTCGGAGAATATAAACAAAGCGGCAGTATGTTTTAAACAAGGCGGGTGAACAGCGATGAATGAAACTGCTCAGCTTGCAAAATTTACGGCGGAAATGGAATTTGATAAATTGCCGCCGCAGGCAGTGCTGATGGCCAAACAATGCTTGCTGGACTGGCTTGGTGTTGCGCTGCGCGGAGCGCACGAAGAACCTGCCCGCATTTTGCGCGAAACGGCTTTAAAAATGTGCGGCACAGGGGAAAGTACGGTGTTTGACGGAGGCAGCAGGCGTGTTGACCCTGTAAGCGCTGCTCTTGTTAATGGCGCTGCCTCACATACGCTTGATTTTGACGATTTGCACAATCCTTCCATTATACACCTGGCAACGGTTGTAATACCGGCAGCTGTTGCCGTGGCGGAAGCCTGCCATAAAAGCGGCAAAGCACTGCTTACGGCAATCTGTGCCGGGTATGAAGCCGGGGCGCGTGCCGGTGAAGCCATTATACCGGAATCTTATTTTTACTGGCATACAACAGGCACAGCAGGAATTTTCGGCAGTGCCGCGGCGTCAGCCTCCCTTTTGGGGCTTGATGCACAGCAGACAAATATGTGCCTCGGCAGTGCCGGAACGCAGGCGGCAGGCTTGTGGGAATTTTTAAAAGAAGGCGCAATGAGCAAAGCCCTTCACGCCGGTCGTGCGGCAAGTGCCGGTGTTTTTTCGGCGTATCTTGCTCAAAGCGGGTTTACGGCTGCTAGCAAAATTCTGGAAGGCGAAAAAGGCTTCTGCCCTGCTCTTTCAGAAGCGCCGAGAATAGAAAAAATTACTCAAAACCTTTCCTATAATGATTTAAAAATTCAGCACAATTCCTTTAAACCTTATGCCTGCTGCAAACATGCTCATGCGGCCGTTTACGGCGCGCAGACCTTGCGCGGTAATCACGGCATAAAGCCGGAAGATATTGACTGCGTAGAACTGCATGTAAATAATATAACCGATTTTCTTATTAATAATCCTGCGCCGCAGAATGTTTACGGATGTAAATTCAGCATACAGTATTGTGTGGCGGCGGTGCTTGTTTACGGTAAGGCAGGCGTTGACGAATTTAATGCCCGGGCGCGCGGCAGTACGGTTATGCAGAAAATAATGGATAAAATTTCAGTAGTAAAAGACGAAAAACAAGAACTGCTGAACAGGGAAAATCCTGCAAAACTTGCTTCGGAAATTATTATAAAAATGAAAGACGGCACAAAATACCAAATGCAGATTGATTACCCAAAAGGGGACCCGGATAACCCTATGACATGGGAGGAAAGCAATGCAAAATTTATTGCACTTGCAGAACCTGTTTGCGGACGCCGGAAAGCTGAAAAATTGAGTGCATGTATAAAAAATATTGACGAAATAAGCGATATAACGGCAGAATTTAAGAAAATTTTTTAACAAATAATAAAAAATAACAGCTTGTCATTATTAAAAACGGCAGGCTGTTATTTTTTACGCAGCGGATTTATTATATTTAATATAATAAAAATTATATTAAATATTAAAAGAAAAGGATGTTTCGCAAAAATTACTTTATTTTGCATAAAATATAAAAATTTAATAGATAAATGGACAAAAATAGTGTATAATATTTATACAGTTAAAAACGGAGTTTAGATTTTTGTAGTTTTAACAAAATCTGCCGGGTTGTTACAAAAAAGTCAATGGATACAAAGGGGGATTTGTTATGTCTGTAAAGAGAGTTATAGACAACAAAAAAATCGGTGCCAATATCAGGCTGGCGCGTGTAAAAAAAATGATGAGCCAGTCCGAACTTGCAAAACTTCTTGGTGTAACACAGACTCATATGAGTAATCTGGAACGCGGACGCTGCGGCATTACTGTAACTATGCTTAACGAACTGACAAACATTTTTGAAGTGGAAACCGATGCACTTTTATATGGTACCCCCGGGACCCATTCGGACACAGGCCTTGCAGGTGTTGTTAAAAACAGTGGTATAGAAAATTACACACTTGGCGATTTAATCAGAGCGGCAAAACTTTTGGATGAAGGCGAATAAAAAAATAACGGCATCTGCATTTTAGGCAGGTGCCGTTATTTTTTATTTGTTATTGTCTTTGGGGTTTAAAAAGTTATTCCAGTTGTAGGCAAAAATTCCCCCGCCTATAACCGCAAAGCCGCACGACAGCCTGAAGGCATAAGCATTAAAGCCGAACATTTCCAAAATAGTGTAGCATAATAAACCAACCACCAGCATTACAACCGGCAGGCTTATTAAAAACATGGTAGCGCCAAAGCCTTTGGCCATGCGTTTTAAAAAATCTTCAAACATAATGTTACCGCCTTAAAAGTATTTTATAATTATTATACTTGAGCAGTAGCTAAAAGCAAAGTTTTTTATTATCATAAGTATGTTATAATAAAATTAAACTTAAATACGAAAGGAACTTACAGTTATGAAAATAAAACTTATAGCCAGTGATATGGATGATACACTTTTAAATAATAACAGAGAAATTTCTCCGCGCAACGAAGCGGCCATAAAAAAAGCCATCGAAAGCGGAATTGTTTTTACGCTTGCTTCCGGGCGCATGTATTGTTCAATGCGGCCGTATGCGCAAAAGCTTGGCCTTGATGTGCCGCTGGTATCGTATAACGGCGCACTGGTTAAAGGTGCGCTCAGCGGAAAGGTTTATGTAAACAGCCCGCTTAAATTGCAGACAGCGCTTGATTTATTGCAGTACGTTAAAGAAAAGGGGCATTATGTACAGGTTTATATGGGCGATAAATTATATGTAAAAGAAGAAAACGAATATTCGCGTATGTACGCTAAAATTTCCGGTATTCAGGCTGTAGCGATAGGCGAAGAAATTTACAGCATTAAAGAAGCGCCCAACAAACTGCTTTTAATGACGGCAGCCGAAAATTTTGAAGCAACATGGAAAGACGTGGAAGAAAAGTTTAAAGGGCGTGTAGATGTAACAAGTTCCAAAGATAATTATCTTGAACTTATGGAACCGGGCGTTAATAAATGGCAGGCGGTAAAAAGCCTGGCAGAAAGCTTCGGCATTAAGCCGGAAGAAATTATGTGCATCGGCGACAGTAACAATGATTTAAGCATGATTAAAAACGCTGGTATTGGTGTAGCTGTTGCCAATGCCAAGCCGCAGGTGCAGAAATATGCAAAAATGGTTACGGCAAGCAATGATAATGACGGTGTAGCCCTTGCGATTGAAAATATTTTAACTGCTCAGATTAATGTGCCGGAGTGAAGCTGAAATAAAATTGGCTAAATTTTTGTAAAATTTAAACATTTATAACTTGCGCTTTTGAAATTTATGAGTTAAAATAATAGTAAGTTGAGTGAAACTGAGGAGTCACTCAACCGGTGTTTATTGTTTATAAACCGCTGAGGATGAAAAATGTTGAAGTAAGCAATAGGCAGAGTAGAGGAAACCAGGAGACTCGCACGAAGCAGTTGCTAAAAAGACAGGATTTATCCGCAGGCGTTTTATAAAAATAAAATGTTCCTGAGGAGGAATAAAAAATGAAAAAATCTTTAGTACTTGCAATGGCTATGGCTCTCGGCGTAACTGCATCCGCATATGCAGCTAACCCGTTCAGCGACGTACCGGCTGGCCACTGGGCTTATGACGCAGTTAACAAACTGGCAGCAGAAGGCGTAGTAGACGGTTATCCTGATGGCACCTACGGCGGCGACAAACTGATGACCCGTTATGAAATGGCACAGATCGTTGCTAAAGCTATGGCTAAAGGCGCAAACGTAGACAAACTGGCAGCAGAATTTGCTGACGAACTCGACAGCCTCGGCGTACGCGTAGCTAACCTTGAAAAGAAAGCTGACAACGTAAAAATCACTGGTCAGATTCGTGCTTCTTATCGTGACAATGATGGCGGCGACAAAGAATACGGTAAACTTCGTACCCGTTTGTTTGTAAACGGCACCATTAATGAAGACTGGTCCTACACTGGTCGTTTCCAGAACGAACAGAGTTATGTTGGTGAAGACAGCGGCGATGATGATGAAGTTGAACTGAACTGGGCATATGTATCCGGTCGTGTTGGCGGCGTTAAAGTAGACGCTGGTCGTCAGAACCTGAAACTCCATACCGGCAACGTAATCGATAACGAATTTGATGCAGTAAAACTTGCTTATGGTAAAGATGTTAAACTGACCGGCTTTGTTGGTAAAGCTGATGAAGATGAGCTTAAATATGCTGAAGACCGTGCTTATATTGTTGATTTGAGCGCTAAACTTGGCGTAGTAGATTCTTATGTAACTTACTACACTTTGGATAATACCAATGATAAAGGCCGTGACGGTCAGGAAATTTGGAACGTTGGCGTAGCAGTACCGGTTGTTAAAGATTTGAAACTGTCTGCTGAATATATGTATGGTACTGCTGATGATGACAACGGCTATGATAACAGCGGTTATGTAGCTGGCTTGGCATATAAAGGCGCTAAAGCTTCCAAACCCGGCAGCTGGGGCGTATGGGCTAACTACTATAATCTGCCTGCTTTGACTTACATGAAGTCTACCAATAATACTAATATGGCTGATATTCCTCAAGATGCTCAAAATAAAGAAGCTGATGGTTATGAAGGCTATGAAGTAGGCGCTAACGTAGCTCTTGCTAAAAATATTGTAGCAGCAGTTAGATACTTCGACCTTGAAGCTCGCGAAGAAGGCGGCGATGATCAGGTTATCTGGTCTGAAGTTGTATTCACTTTCTAATCTTAACCTTAAAACAGCTTAATTTTAGAATAACTAAAGCGGATGGCTTATGCCATCCGCTTTTCTGCGTCTATGCGAAGTAACAGATAAATCAGCTTATGTTTTATGTGCAATATATTGCATAAAATGTGCAGATGCATTAAAATATACTGTTAATTTAAGAAGAATTTAAAACTTGCTATAAAACGTGGATATAAAATTGAATTATTAAAATTTGTTCAAAGAATAAGCTTGATTTTGTAACTATCTTAACAGTTGGAGCCAGCTCTAAAAATTTTTAGATTTTTTCATTAAAAATTATTGTCAAAAATGTGAACATAGTGTATAATGCAAATGATTTATAGTATATGCTTTACATAAGTTTATAATACGCTGAAAGATAAAACTGTAAACTAATCAGTTGGCAGAGTAGAGGAAACCAGGAGACTCGCACGAAGCAACTGATGAAAAAGCAGGTTTTATCCGCAGGCGTTTTATAAAAATAAACATTCCTGAGGGGGAATAACAATGAAAAAATCTTTAGTACTTGCAATGGCTATGGCTCTCGGCGTAACTGCTTCCGCTTATGCAGCTAACCCGTTCAGCGACGTACCGGCTGGCCACTGGGCTTATGATGCAGTTAACAAACTGGCAG